>QWCZ01002127.1_pt1 | contig 13924 bp, 10 predicted proteins | sample 1972651 | NCBI WGS metagenome assembly QWCZ01 (sample SAMN09866695, study PRJNA288562) | Human oral metagenome isolate pre1_saliva, whole genome shotgun sequencing... | isolation source: mouth | host: Homo sapiens | place: USA: California
AATATTTTCCTTTTGAATATGAAAGAAATATAGAATTTCTATTCTCTAAAAATAAAATAGATTTTTTAGAAAAAAACTACAAAGCTGGAAATATTGAAGAATGGTTTGATTATTGTTTAAATTTAGGATTAGAAGATATAAAAATTTTATTACCTGTTTCATCTAAAAATTTAAATATTCCCAATGATTTAAATACAAGTAAAATTAAAATTATTTGCTATTTTAAAAATAATTTAATTCTTTATTTTACATCAAAATGGGAGAAAACAAGTGGTGGCTGGAATATTACTTATACTGCTCACAAATACGAAAATTCTGTCAATGGAAAACTTAAATTTTATGATAATACAGAAGATTTTAAAAATGTATTAAGTAAAATAGCAACTTTAGCTGATAAAATTAATTTTCAAAATTTTAAAAATATTTTTAGAAAAGCTTTTAACATTTTAAATGGGGAAAGTTTTGAAAATATAAGAAATACTTTTTATGGACAAACTCTTTTTAAAATGCCTTTATTCTGCCAAAATTTCTGATGTTTTTGGTGGAATGGGTTCCTGGAATGACAGCCCTCCTTATTATGCACACCAAAAAGGGCTTGAAAGTGAATATGACAGTCTTACGGAGGAACTTTTGACACAAATTAGGCTTGCTCTTTTATATTCTGTAAATGAGTGGTAAAATATAGTAAAATTATAATGAAGGATTTATGAAATTTTTTCAAAAGATACCTATTGTTGTAGTTATAGTAACAATTATTTTTCTAATAAAAAATTAATGATAACAAAAAAATTAAAAAAGGAGAATAAAAAATTGGAAAACAAAAATTTATCTATATATGAATTAATAAAATCTTCTATTCGAGGGTGTGGAAAATTACCTGAAGATTTTTCTTTGCCTCAAGAAGAGGAGAATGGAATTCCTTGGGCAGATGGTGCAATGGATGGCGTTTTTTTGTATCATACTGATACAAATGAAGAAAATATAGAAACTTTGAAGAATATTGTATTTCAAATTTCAAAAGGAAAATTTAAAGAAGCTCAAAATAATTTAGACCATTTAGATTTTTTAATGGTTTCATCAAGAACTTCCTTACTAAATTGGATTATTCAAGAAAATGAAAAAATAAATGCCAATAATTTGTATGAATTTACTATCTCTCAATTGAAAACTTCTAAAAATAAAGAAAGTATAAAATTTTCTTTAGCTATATTATTATTAATGGGAGTTGAGAATGATATTAAAGCAATGGAAATAATAAAAACTTTGGCTCTTTCGGATGAATTTACCTTATTTTGTTTAGATATAATAGCTAGGCTAGAAAATTCAAATGAAGAGATTTTTGAAATTGTCAAAAAGGTTAAAGGATGGGGAAGAGTACATTCCATCGCATATTTAGAAGCTACTAATGATGAAATAAAAGATTGGTTATTAGAAGAAGGCTGTCACAATGAAATAGATCCAGCATATACTGCATTAACTTGTGCAAAAAAAATAAATTTACTAGAATTATTAGATGAAGAAAATATTTCTAATAAAAAATTTAATGATATTTCATATTTAATTACTGCTTTATTAAATGAAGGACCTGCTCTTGGAATTTCATCCTTAGAAAACAAAGAAATGCTGATTGAAAAATATTTAAAAAAAGCAAAATATTTATCTTCAACAGAAAACGATTATCGTGCTGTTATGATGATTCAAAAATATATAAAAGATGATGAAAAAATCAATAATAATTTTATAAAAATTTGCAATGAGATTTTAAATTCTGAAAGAACTGTAAATAATATAAAAGAATTAATGAAAAAAGGATATTCTTATGATATAGCAAAATATATAAAAATAGACATTGAACCGTATGCTTTAGAATATTTACAAAGTAATCTTCTAAAAAATCCCTATATAATATACGATATATCAAAAAAAGAAAATATGGAAAAACTTGTCTTACTCGTAGAAAAAAGACTACCATTAGAAAAAATGAAAGGATCTCCTACTGATAAAATCAATTTTAAATATGAAGAATTTACAGTTTTAGATGTTACAGTTAGAACTTTAGAAAATTTTGAAGGGATAGGAGAAAATTTAATTATATGTGCTCTAAATTCTCCTTATGTAAATGTGAGATATGGAGGAGCTAATACATTAGAAAAATGGAAAGAGACGGGATATATTTTTCCTAATGAAATAATAGGAAATATAAAAAACTTAGAAAAAATTGAAGTTGATGATGAGTTGAAAGAAAAATTAAATAAATTAGTAAAATAATACATTATATCTTTTTAGAATTTGAATAAAATAAAAAAATAAATTAGTAAATCAAAAAATATGGAGGATAAAAAAATGAGTATAAGTTTTTATGTGAAAAACAAGAAAAAATTTTTAGGTTATAAAGCCGTTTTAAATGTTGAAACTGCATTGAGTTTACTTGATAAGGAACTTTATACCTACAATACTGGAAATATTGATATTAATGATTTGCTGTTATCTCCAGTTTCTAATTATCAGTGTCTTTTGATAGGAGATGGCAAGGAAAGTGCAAGAGGATTTGAGCTATCTTATGACACAAAATATAACAATTATGTTGTAAGGATTTTTACGCCGTCATCTAGGGAAGATTGGCTTTTGGCGTTGGAATATATAAAAGCGTTGGCTAAAGAATTTGATTCGGAGATTTTGAATGAGAGAGGTGAAGTTTATACTGCTGGTAATATTGATAAATTTGACTATGAATCAGATATACTTTATGGAATAAAAGTAATTACAGAAAATATGTTTGACAGAAAATGTTAGAACAATTCTTCCTTATAAACCTAGTGTTGAATTTCATAATTTAGATATCGTTAAAAATGATGATGTAGCTTTTTGGAATATAGGTTTCGTTACTATTGATGGAGATAAAAATGATCCAAACAGTTATCAAGTTGCTGGTCAATTAGATTATGATGATTTTATAAAAAAATTGCCAAAAGATAAGTATCATTTTATCGATGCTTCATATATTCTTGTTGAGCCATTAAGTAAAGAAGAAATTTTAGGATTGCTGGAAATATCTGTTAATTAGAATAAAATGACTTTAAAATACTAAAATTAGGAGGCATAAAATGGATAAAAATCGTAAAAGATGGGGTTATATCTTTGATGAAAAATTAGATATGTTGATTCCTAATATTCCAAGACAGAAAAAATTTGTAAAAATATTTTTGATTTTATCGTTACTATTTTTTATCATTGCTCTAATGCAATTATATTTTTTAGATAAAACTTCCCCAAAACAAATAATATTTTTGATTTATAGTGGAGGTTCAGTTTTTTTTCTTTTATTTTTGTCTATTGTTATAAAAGTAAATATTTCTTTCATCGAAAGAAAATTGAAACAACTTGAAGAAATGACATTGCCATATGAATTTGAAATTCATCCACTAAAAGATAATTCATATATTTTTTTGTGTATTATATTATTTATTATGTTTATTACAATACTCTATTTTAAGTTAAATGAATTGTTAAAAAATTTTACATCAAAAGATATTTTTTTCGTTATTTTTATGATTATAACGATTGCCGTCAATTTTAGCTTTTTTTTGGAAAATCTCAAAAAAAGAAAATATTCTTTAATTATAAGTGGAAGAATTATAAAATTATTATATGAAAACAATGAAATAGAATTTATAGAAATTGATAATATCCGTTATGCCAAATTTTATGCGGCTAATGCTGGAAAAGGCAGAAAAGAAAGAAATCCCACTTTTCAAATTTTTGATAAAGAAGAGAAAAAATTTGTTGAAATGTCTATCAAGCCAACTGATTATTGTTTGCTGAAAAAATATTTTACAAAATATAATGTGATGATTGTTGATTTATATGATTATTTCTAAGAGTCTATATGATTTTAGAAATAAAAATTTTTTTAATTACAAAATTAAAAAATAAGGAGAAAAATATAATGTTTATTTTTATGTTGATATTGCAATTGGTAATACTTATTATTAGTATCACAACTATTATCTATTTAATAAAAAGAAAGAACACAATGGAATGTTTTTACATAGAAAATGAAATTTTATGCCTAAACTCTATGCCTACAAAAAAGATTCCACTTTCTGATATTGATTACATAGAATTTTATTGCAGTCGTTTTCGTAACAGTTGCAGAGGATTGATAAAGATTCATACGATAAATTCAAAAGTAGTCAAACGATTTTTTCAAACAAGTAAATTTACATTTTTTGTTACTGAACAAATGGTTTTAGATGAAATTAATAAATTGACACCTATTTTGAAGGAATATTCGATACCATACACTATTAATTATAAGTGAACTACTCCCACTTTTAAAAGCGGGAGCTTCTTGGGAAGTATCTGCTTCTGTTAGCCAAAAATATTTACCAAGCTCTTCGAGCAGTCCCTGCCCTGATGTACGAGTATTATACCATATAATAATTATTATTTCAAGTTATCTCCCTCTTGTAGAAGAGGGAAACTTCTTGCTAGATATTGTTAAATTTTGAATATTATTGTTATAGAATTTTAAGAAATTTAGTTCTATTTTATTTATTCAAAATTTATTCAAAATAACAAATTTTATACTAAAAAGGAAGTGTTTTAAATGGGAATATATGAAATAATTATAGGAACAATGTTTATACCATTTTTATTTATTCTATCAATATTTTTTTCTTTAACATTAAGAAAAAGAAACATGCAAAAAATTATATCCGCTGAAATTAGTGATGATTTAAAAGACTTAAAACCACGAGAATTTTTTTATAATTTATTAAAAATGGAAAGAACAGCAAAACCAGTTTACTATGCAGAAATTTTTTTGTTGACAATAGATACCATTTATATCTTATTCGGTGGGTATGCTGAATATCTAAAAGAATTAAAATTTGCACAAGAGTTCCCTGATTTTCCAATAAATCCTATGTCATTTGTATTCATTAAATTTGGTATCCCAATTTTCTTATGGTTTACTATACTTTTTCTATTATTATTTGCCTTATTTATGAAAAAGAAAGAAAATAAAAGATTAGCCGACATGCTAGATAACTTAGAAAAATACAGATTTTTAAATTATGCAAAAGAAGATTTTATCAACTCTGAGAAAATAGTTAAAACTGGAATGGTCGCACAAAGTGATTTAAAAATTGGAAGCAGATATTTATTTTCTGTCTATCCAGCATACATAATTCCTTTTTCTTGGATTTCTGATATAACAATTGATAGAGTTTATAATCGTGGAGGAAGTTATTCATCTTTAACTTTTATTTTTACTAAATCTTTTAAATCTGAGAAATTATTTTTTGCTAAAAAGGAGGTTGCTGAAAAGGTTAGGAATTTTATTTTGGGAAATGAAGATTTTTAGAGAGTGTCAATTAAAATTTTTACACTCTCAAAAACCCTACTATTTAATTTAAAGTTTTAAGTCTTTAAATATAACTTCAATATCATCTTCTATACTTCCTAAAGATTCCAAAATATCTTCATCAATTGCGTCTAACATAATTTTTTCTTTTTCTAAAAGCCTTTGATATATTTTTTGATCTAAAGAATATTCAAATCCATCTCTTGTTACAAATATACTTTGTAAAAAATAATATTGTGTATATTGCTACCAAAAATGACACCTGCAGATATTCCCTCCTTTTCCAATTGAGAAGCCAACTGTCGAATTGAATCAACAAAAATACACCAAATAATTACTGACTTCCCTTCTGAATTAAGTTTCTTTACTTGTTGAATACAGGAATTAAATTTTTCAGTTTTACCAAGAGAATTTATTAAATCTTTGATATCCTGTGAATAATCAACATAATCAATATCTTCTGGATCTGATGTAGTATCCAATATAGCTGAAAAATCTTCTTGATTTTCGGATATAGCTTTTAATAGCATTTTAGGATTTGATTCTAACTGTAATAACCTAATAATTAATGCTAATTTGTTTTTAGCATATTTTAACAATAAAATATTAAAAATTTTATTCTCTTTATCTGATAGTTTGCATGGTAAAATAATATCTGGATTAACCTCAGGAACTTCCAATTGCTTTTTTGTTGTTCTACAAAAAAATGGTTTGATCTTTTTGTTGATAATTTCTATATCATATTCACTTGGAATCCTTAACTGGGCATCTCCAAAACCAAAAAAGTCATTATATTCTTCATGATATAAAATATGTAATAAATTCTTAATGTCAAGATACGAATTTGGAAGGGGTGTTCCTGTTAATGCTATTGTATATCTAGCATTATATGATATTTTGAGAGCATTCTTAGCTCTTTTACCATTTGGATTTTTTACTTTATGAACTTCATCGAAAACAAGCAATGTTTTATCATCTATAATATTTTTTACCTCTTCCAAAATAGAATCTAAACTTTCATAATTAAAAAGTAGTAAATTTTTTTTATGAACTGCTTTATACAATAAGGCATTTTTTTTATCTCTTGAATTTGAATAATCTTGAATATTAAATAATTCTAATTTTCTTTTATTACCAAAGCAATTATAAAATTCATCTTTCCATGAAATAAAAGAACTTCTAGGCCCAATCATAACTATTTTATCTACCAAACCTTTGTAGGATAAAAAACTAAAAACTCCATAAACTGAAGATGTTTTTCCAGAACCTGGTACAGAAAAATTAGCAGATTTTCTCATTGCAAACATAAAAAATGAATCCCAAGCCTGTTTTTCCCTTAATTTTCTTACCATTTGACTATCAATAACAGCTCTATAACTGTTATATTTTTCCAAGATTTCCTCAGTCTGACTTTTAATTCCTAAACCCACTCTTGATCTTTCATTAATATATATTTCTCTTTTTTGTATGTACTCTTCCACTTCTTTTGAAACGTGAAAATCAATATTATTTTTTGAAGAATATTTTTCTATTATTTCAATTATTTTTTTATATTTTATATAACCTATTTCTTTTTTAAAAAATAATTTATTTTCCTCTGTCTTATCCCTAGAAACATATCTTTTTAATTGTAATTTATAAACTCTATTTCTCTTTAAATTAGAAATCATCGAAGAAACAAGAACTAAAATATCATTTTCAAATTGAAGTGTCAAATTATCATTCACTATCGGTTTCCTCCTCAGTTTTTTGATCAATCTCTTCTAATCTATCTTCTAACTTCTCAATTTTTTTCTTTAACTCATCTATTTTCCCTTTTAATTCTTCTATTTGGTTATCTTTTAATTTATCTAAAATTTTAAGATCAATCTCATCTAAACCATTACATGCCTTTTCCATAGATTTTAACGGTGCATTTCTAGTTTTTTCCCCTGCAGATCTTGTAACATACTTTTCTGTTGTACGCAAAAACTCATTTTTTATTTTTTTATCTTCTGCTATTTCACTGATTTTTTTACTTGCATTTTTATCAGATTCTTCTAATTTTTCACAAACTTGTTCCACAATCGGAGATTGCTCTTTCAAGTAATCTTTTAAATGTTTTAGATTAGCTGCAATATCATTTATTTTTCTTATATATCTAGTTAAATCTCCAGCAGGTTTGCTTAAAAATTGACTAAATACAGCATTCTTCAAATTTTCTTTAATATCTTCATCATTAATTTTTTTTAACATTTTCTGTAATTCCTTTAAAGGATCTACAAGATCTAAATCTCTAGCCAAATGAAATTGTTTTTCTGCATCAATAAATTCTAGAAACTCAGCTAATAAATTTGCTCTTTCAACTTCTGAAATTATATTTTTTTCTGTATCATTTACACTTTTAGCATATTCTGCTGTTGTTAATAATTTTGTTTCCACAATATCATGATAAATTCCCACTAATCTTTCAATAGGACTATACCCAACTTTTTCGTCAACACCATGCTGTAACATAAGTTCTAACATTTTTATATCTTTTTCATTATTCTCAATACTGTAATCCAATATAACAGCTTCAAAATACTGCTCTTTATGAGTTTCCTTCTCAATATTTCTCAAACATGTGAATCTCCGATTTCCATCAATAATACGACCATCTAGCAATACAACTCCTGCTTCCACTTGCCCGATAGCTTTTATATTTTGCTGAGTTTTTTTCAATGCATCACGATTACTCTCTGTAATAAATTTATGAATAATTTCATTATAATTTTCTTTATCAGAGTAATCTATTTTATCAATATTATTTTCCATTTTATATCTTGAAATCCAAGTAGAAATTCTATCATTTTGATCATTGTAAAACAACTTATCCAATCTAATCTTATAAACTGGATAATCTTTTGGATGATTTCTAATAACTAATCTTTTTTTATTTTCTGTTTTAAATACAGACTTTTCTGCTAAATCGTTTTCTAATAAATTCATTTATATCACCTCATAATAAATTTCATAATCTGCAAACACTATTTTAGAAATAGGGTCATAAAACATAGAAGTAGACTTTACAGAACTAATAACATCGTGTACATCAAGCACAATATTATATTCATCTCTTAATAAATCATTTAAGTCATAAACTTCTATATAAAGTTTTTCCTGTTTATACACAATACGCTCTAAAAAATCTTCAAAATTTGCTCCTTCACCATTACTATACATAAGTTTATTTTTCCCTATTCTTCTATAGGAAATTCTATTCTTATCTTCAATAAGAATAGATGTATAAAAATAATCGTCAAATCCCAGTTCATCTAATTCATGATAAAATCCATTTTTCTTCAATGAAAATGTTGTAAAATACTTATCTTTTCCTATAAATTCTAAAACATCTGAACAATATTGTTTTAAATCTTCTTTTGTTATTCCTAGTTTTTTCAATTTACTAAAATTAACAAATTTATTTGGTGAAAATTCAATAATTTCATATACATATTTTAATTTATAAATTTGAGAAGTAAACATCGGCAAAGATTTTATTTTAAAAGATATATCATCCAATTTTACAATCTCATTTTTTTGTAAAAATTGATAGAAATAACTAGATGCTGAGTCATATTGACTTTTTACAATATATCCTCTAGAAATTTTATATCCTAATTTTTTTAATAAAATTGGATTCAAAAATTCCTTTTTATAGTTTGGAAATGTTTTTTCAATTTTTTCTTTAACTTCTTGAACTGTATAAAGTTCTTCAGATAATATATCTTTTAGCTCAAGAAAAATTGAATCATCATACTCTTCAAATTTTATATCGTATATTCCACTGCAATTATATTCATCTATGTAAGAAAGATAATTAGCTGCAAATGTTTTAGAATCAACCCCATAAAAATATTCATATTCATTTATAAAGTCCTGTTTTGAAATAGGAGATAATAACGACAACAACTCTTTTACCTGCTGTTCTCTATCAGCCTTCCCAAATTCTATTGACGGCATTCTACCAAATTTTATTTCAGGATATTTATCCACAGTACATATCTTTTTTAACAAATTATGAAGTTCATATTCATCACGAATATCATACATTTTCATTAAATCAGGATACATTTTAAAAAATTTTAGACTTGAATATTCCTCATTTTTATACTGGCTTAAATTTAAAGTTTCTAAAAAGTCACTAAAATCATATCCTGAAATATTATAATATCTAAATTTTTTCTTTGGTTTCCATAAAACATTCATATCATCTCTTATACGATTTTCATAACTTCTATCCACAATTTTAAGACTTTCTTCTTTTTCATAACCTAATTCAGTTAAAAACATATCATACATTTCTTTAAATTCAATATAAGACATTCCATCATTAGCAAAATGCTTTATAATATAATTTGTAAAACTTGCTCTCCCCACGAGTATTCTTTCTTTATCGAAAGTAATATAATCTTTATAAACAAATTTTTCAAAAGCTCTCCGAATTATAGCAGGAATCTCTTCATCTTCTAAAAGTTCCTGTAATGGTTTTCTCTTATTTTTAACTTGATTTAGCTCATTTCTATATCTTAAACTTAAATAGTTATAAGTTTCTTCTTCTCTTAAGGCAACTAGAAATGCCTCTTTATTCACATCATATTTTAAATATATATCCTTAAAAAAATCTTCTTTAAATTTTCCAAAAGATAATTTTTTCAATCCTTTTGCTTCAATCTGTCTTACTCTTTCTCTTGTGATCTCTAAAGTATCTCCTATTTCTTCCAATGTTTTCCCAGAAATTCTATTTAAAAAGATATTTGCTTCATTTTCTGTCAAATAATTGTACACTTCTTCTTTAACACTTTTATATACAATAGCAAATCTATCATCATATAACTTTTTAATTAAGTTTGATTTGCATAAATATTCAATAGTTTTTTTATATATTTTTTTATCTTTTAAAATTTCAGGAATACTTTCCCATAAAACATCTTCTTCAATTCCATAAATATTTTTAGATATTTGTCTAATAATATATTTTAACCATTTTTCTTTCCCATAACTATTTCTCCACCATAAAAGCGAAACTATATTTTCAGTTATATAATTATAATCATTTTTCTCTGTTAAATCAGTATATTGCACTAAAGAAAAATAGTGATCTGAAATATTTGAAATCAGCTTTTCAGTATTGCAATTTAATATTTTAGCAACTTTTTTTAAAAAATCAACACTTTCTTTTGAAATTTTTTCTTTTTCTGATCCCTTATCTTCAATATTAGCTGGTATTCCAAAATAAAAAAATATAAGAAATTTAAATCTTTGCAGTTCTTTTAGAGTCTTTCCCCCCATTTGCTTTATTGCCTTCAATTCTTCTTTCATTTTATAAAAAAGCTGAGAACAGTATTTAATATTAGCAATCTTCAAACAATTTTTAGCTCTTGCTGAAAGTCTTAAATAATCTATACTTATATCTCCCCTTATATTTATTGGAACTTCAATGTTAAGATCCCTTCTTATACTTCTTATTTCCTTTTGTACTTTATTTCCCAAATATTCTGGTAATTCAAATTCCTCATCACTCTTGGTAAGAAGTTCTGAATAATACTCTATACCAAGTTCCTTTAAAAAATTTTTACTTTCTTCTGAAAGTCCTAAATCCTCAATAGGAATATCTTTATATTTTTCTCCAAATTTATTTGTGAAATATTTATCTTTTGATATTTTCATTTCTATTTCAGAAATATCTATATTATCAAAATTATGATCTTTTAGTAATTCTATCTTTGATAATATTTCTTGAATAGATTTTTTTCCTATCCCTTTGAAATTTTTTATATCTTCTATCGAAACAGTTAATAAATCTTGAACAGTAATAATATTAAATTTTTCTAAAACATTATAAGATCTCTTTGATAATTGAAGTATTTGAATTGGCGTATCTTTTTTCATAATTAAAAAACTCCTTCTCTTCTTTTAATTAATGTTCAAATTTTATGCTGTTGTGCTCTACTTTTTAATATACATCTCACATTTTTAGCCCAACTTTTTATAAATTTATTCATAATTAAATAGTTTTATATTTTGAAAAATATTAGTCTCACTATTTAAAACAAAAATATTAACTATTTCTACATATAATAATAACATTATTTTTTATTCTTATTATTTCATTTATTTAATAGTTTACTTTATTTAAAAATAAATGTCAAGATAAATTGTGATTTCAAAAAATTATAAAATAAAATATTTATAAAAATTTTTTGCCCAAAACATTTTATTTTCTCATTCATTTATTTTTCAAAAATTTACAAAGCCAATATTTTTTGGTATAATGAAATTAAATAATTTTTTAGAAAGTGATGTGATAAAAATGGATTCACAAGAGATAAATAAATTTATAAAGGAAAATGTTGATAAAATTTATGATGAAATGGTAAAAGTTAGAAGAACTATTCATGAAAATCCTGAACTTGGGGATGAAGAGTTTGAAACAAGTAAATTGATAAAAAGATTTTTGACAGAAAATGGTATTGGATTTTTTGAAGTTATAAATACAGGAGTTGTTGCGACTATTTATAATGATAAGGAAAATATGGAAAATAAAACCGTTGCGACTCGTGCGGATATTGATGCATTGCCGATTTTTGAAGAAAATGATGTTGACTATAAATCTAAAAATACTGGAAAAATGCATGCTTGCGGACATGACGCACATACAACTATTCAGCTTGGAGTGGCAAAAGTTCTGGCAGAAAATAAGGATAAATGGCATGGAACTGCGAGATTTTTCTTCCAGCCTGCAGAGGAAACTTCTGGGGGATCAGATAGAATGATAAAAGCTGGAGCATTGGAATTTGAAAAGGAAAAAGATAGAAAAATAGATGCTTTTTTTGCATTGCACATGGCTCCAGAAATAGAACTTGGGAAAATTGGATTAAAATATGGAAAGGCACACGCTTCATCAGCAAGAATACATCTTACAATAAATGGAGTTTCAGCTCATGCCGCATTGCCTCACAAGGGAATTGATGCAATTTTAATCGGTGCAAAAGTTATGGAATATCTTCAATCTATTGTCAGCAGAAGAATTGACCCAAGAGAAGAGGCTGTAATTACAATTGGGGCATTTAATGGAGGTTTTGCTGATAATGTTGTCTGTGACAAAGTAGAAATGAAGGGAACAGCTAGAACAATGTCTGAAGAAACACGAACATTTATAATTGAAACATTGGAAAGAGACTTGCCTAAATTTGTAGAAGCATTAGGCGGAACAGCAAATGTTGATATTGTACGTGGTTATGCACCTGTAATTAATAATGATGAAATGACAGAAAGAGTGGAAAATAACATTGTTGATTTGTATGGTAAAAATGCTTTGGAACTAATAAAGCAGCCTAGAATGGATGTTGAAGATGTAAGCTACTTTTTAAATGAAATTCCTGGATGTTTTTTCAGACTGGGAACACGAGTGGAAGAAAAGGGATTAATTTACGATTTGCACCATCCTAAATTTAATATTGATGAGGAAAGTTTAAAAATTGGAATAGGATTACAATTGAAAAATATTTTAGAATATTTAAAATAAAAAAGGAATAAGATGAATAAAATAAAAAATAATTATGAAGTTGGGCAAAAGCTAGAAATTGAAATAGAAAAAATAGTATTTGGCGGCGAAGGTCTTGGAAGAATTGATGGGTTTACTGTATTTGTACCAATGAGCGTGCCAGGAGATAAACTGGAAATTGATATTATTTCCGTGAAAAAGTCTTATGCTAGAGGGCTGATAACTAGAATAATTGAGCCGTCAAAAGATAGAATTGAAGATTTATCCAAAGTTAGTTTTGAAGATTTTGATGGCTGTGACTTTGGGATGTTAAAGTATGAAAAACAGCTTGAGTATAAGGATAAAATGCTTGAAGAAGTTCTCACAAAAATTTCAGGAATTGATTTGGAGAATGTACAAGTTGGGAAAATTATTGGAAGTGATGAAAAGGTTAATTATCGAAATAAAACGGCTGAGCCATTTTTTAAAAAGGATGGGATTATTCAAACAGGATTTTATTCTAGAAAATCCCACAATGTTTTTCTGGCTAAAGAAAGCCTCTTAAAATCAGAAATTGCAAAAATAATTATTGATAAATTTTTACAAAAAGTAAATAGTTTTTCAGGCACAAAAAAAGAATTTAAAGTTTTTAACGAAATTAATAACACTGGGTTTTTGAAGCAAATAATGGTTAGAAATAATGAAAAGAATGAAGTTATGATAATTGTTATTGTAAATAAAAATTCCCAGTATAATCAGCTTTCAAAAATACTGGAAGAAATGTATGATGAAAATGAGTGCATAAAGTCAGTTTATATTTCCGTAAAAACTGAACAAAATAACGTGATTTTAGGGAAAAATGTACATTTATTTGGAAGCCAGTATTTGGAAGAGGAAATGGAAGGATTAAAATTTAAAATTTATCCAAATTCATTTTTTCAAATCAATAAAAAACAGGCACTTAAACTTTATGACACAGCGATTGAATTTTTAAATGAAGAAAAAAATAACAAAAATAATGGCAAAATTTATGAAAAAACAGTAATTGA
>QWCZ01001326.1_pt1 | contig 13905 bp, 8 predicted proteins | sample 1972651 | NCBI WGS metagenome assembly QWCZ01 (sample SAMN09866695, study PRJNA288562) | Human oral metagenome isolate pre1_saliva, whole genome shotgun sequencing... | isolation source: mouth | host: Homo sapiens | place: USA: California
CACGGGTCTATTCCAGAGGCGCCAGTGACCTACAATGTGATTGGTAACATCAATGAGTACCAAGTAAGCATTGGCGAGACAACCTACGGCGGACGCGAAGATATGGTCGATAAGGATGGTATTATCGATTATGGCTCATTGATGTATCTTGGCTTACAACGTAGTAAGACTGCTCGAGAAGCTATTAAGGTAATGACATCACTCGCAGAGACTTACGGTTATAACTCTGGTGGTGAGACCTTTACCATAGCCGACCCTAACGAGGTATGGCTCCTTGAGATGCAGGGTTGTGGAGGTGAAAAGGAACAACGGGTGGTATGGGTTGCTGTTCGCATCCCTGACGGTATGATTTCTGCTCATGCTAATCAAAGCCGCATCGGACAGTTCTCTACTTACAACACAGAGGTTATCAAGTCTAAGAACTGTATCAGCTTTGCACGTTCTAAGGGCTGGTTCAAAGGTAAAGACAAGGACTTCAACTGGAAGATGACCTATGCAGCACCAGACTTCGGAGGCCGTCGCTGGTGTGATGCACGTGTTTGGAGCTATTTCAATCACTTTAAGGATATGTCTCATTGGTTGCCTTGGGCCTTGGGTAAAGACCCTAACGCAGAGGACATGCCACTTTGCATTGCACCTGACACGAAGGTAGACTTACCTAAGATGGAGGCTTGTATGCGCGACCATTATGAGGGTACTCCATTGTCACTCGATAAGGATATAGCACAGGGCATTTGGGAGTCTCCTTACCGTCCTACTCCATTGAAATACGTAGTTGATGGCAAGCAATACTTCAACGAACGTCCTATCTCAACCCAACAGACTGGTTTCTCTTACATCGCACAGCTCCGCTCATGGCTGCCACGTGAGATTGGTGGTATCTTATGGTTCGGTAATGATGATGGTAACATGGTTGCTTACGTACCTATCTATTGTAGTAACACTGAGCGTGCAGAGTGCTTTAACACCCCTGGAGCAGACGCTGTAACATTCTCTGATAAGAATGCTTTCTGGGTGTGCAACTGGGTCAGCAACATGGTTTACCCTCGTTACTCTCAGCTCTTCCCTGCTTTGAAGGAGGTGCGCGACTCACTTGACAATGCTTTCCTTGCTGCTCAAAAGGGCGTAGAGGCTAAGGCTGAATCACTCTATGCTACCGACAAGGCTGCTGCTGTGAAGTATCTCAATGACTATTCTATTCAGAAGAGCAACGAGATGATTGCACGTTGGCGTCAATTAGCTATCCATCTGATTGTGAAATTCAATGATATGGCAGTCAAGCCAGAGAAGGATGGTAAGTTCCTTCGTACCTCTACAGGACTTGGCGAACACGTAAAACGTCCAGGTTACAGCGACTACTTTAAGCGTGAACTGGTTAAACAGACTGGTGATAAGTTTGCTGTTCCTAATAAGTAAACAGCTGAAGACAGTCGATTTTACTGGTCGATAAAGTTTATTAGCTGAACTTTCTGCACCTAACGAAGGTAGCCTCACCCCTATCCCCTTACCGTTTAGAGAGGAGAGAAGAAGATGAGGCTACCCTTAGGAGGCAGTGGACAAAAGAAGACGGGACGCTAAACTTGTAGACAGAAATTGTACGGATTTTTCGGTGATCATTCTCCTCTCTGTTTGTAGAGAGGCCGAGGATGAGACAAGAAGAGGCCCTTCTACGTTCGAGAATATGCCCTTCTTGCTGGCAGAAGACGCCCTTCTTGACACAAGAAGGGCGTCTTCTTTAATGCTATTCGTAACTTTCTGATTGTGTGTAGGTTACAATCACTCTTTTAGAAGATAGTTCTCCCTTTCTTTGAGGATATTCAATACGATAGCTTGTAAAGCTTTTTTATAGCATTACTGAGTTCGCCTTCGTGTGATGCCATCACTGAAATTCCACTTGGAAGATAGTGTAAGAGGAGAAGAACCTTTTCTTTCTCATAGAGAGACCTACCCTTTCTCTCACAAGGAAAAATAGATTTTTGAATACAGGTTGGGCCCACATAAATAGTTTGCTCCTCTCCCTGCGTCGTCCTACGAGGGTGAGGAAGGAGGAGGAGTCAGTTATTCATGCATTTGGAAATACTTTTTGAGACTATAAATAATAGCTGAAAGGACAAGTAAAAAATTGGATGAACGATACATCTTATCGTTATGTAAAAGCGACGGAATCTATGAGAAAATAATTTTCCTGTCATTCTGTCACGCAATCTGACTGCTTAACTCGTTAGTTTCCAGCAGGGTTACGGCAAATGTTAAATGTGACAGCAAACTAAAATAAAACTTTTCTTGTAATAAGCTGTATTATTTCTATTATTTTCAGTGGCCTTTTTTACGTGGTTATTCAGAGAAATCTTAAAGAAACAACTACGTAAAAACAAAACGAAAAGAGGTTGAATTCGATACCACATCACGTAGTCATCGAATCAACCTCTTCACTTATATTAATCTAAAAAATGGTATGTTTATTCCTCTTCTTCCTTCACTTCAGCTTCATGTTCAGCTATCAACTTCTGCTGAATGTCGTTAGGAACAAGCTCATAGCTTGCGAACTTGGTTGTGAAACTTGCACGACCACCAGTGAGAGAACTCAAAGAAATACTATAGTTAGCAAGCTCCTTCAAAGGAATCTTAGCCTGTAATTTCTGGTAACCAGCCTCAGAATCCATACCCATAATCATCGCACGGCGTCCCTGTAAGTCACTCATCACATCGCCCATATAGTCACCTGGCACAAAGACCTCTAAGTCATAGATAGGTTCAAGTATCTTTGGACCAGCCGCCTTAAAGGCATCTGAGAAAGCATGACGAGCTGCCAAGGTGAATGAAAGTTCGTTAGAGTCAACTGGGTGCATCTTACCATCGTAGACAATCACACGTACATCACGTGCATAACTACCCGTAAGAGGACCACGCTCCATGCAGTCCATCACTCCTTTCAGGATTGCTGGCATGAAACGACCATCAATAGCTCCACCGACAACAGAGTTGATGAACACAAGTTTACCGCCCCATGGGAGGTCACGCTCTTCACGTCCTTTGATATTCATCTTGAACTCCTGCCCATTAAACTTATAAGTTGTTGGGTCAGGCATACCCTCTGCGTATGGCTCAACAATCAAGTGCACCTCACCAAACTGACCTGCTCCACCACTCTGTTTCTTGTGGCGATACTCAGCCTTAGCCTGCTTAGTGATTGTTTCACGATATGGTATCTTTGGTTCTTTGAACACTACTTGCAGCTTCTCATTATTCTCTAAACGCCACTTAAGCGTACGGAGATGGAACTCACCCTGCCCATGAACAATCGTCTGCTTCAACTCCTTGCTCTGCTCAACAACCCATGTCGGGTCTTCTTGACGCATCTTTAATAAGGCCGCCATGAGCTTCTCAGTCTCCTGTGAGCTCTTAGCCTCAACGGCACGAGAGTACTTAGAATTAGGGTATTTGATGAAGTCGAAACGCTGGTCGGTACCCTTACAATTCAAGGTGTTACCAGTCTTCACGTCTTTCAACTTAACCGTACAACCTAAATCACCCGCATTAAGCTGGTCGACAGCAATACGGTTAGCACCAGCACAAGCGTAAAGCTGTCCCATACGTTCCTTAGAACCACGGTCAGAGTTGGTCAGGTCGTCACCAGACTTTACACAACCACTCATCACCTTAAAGTAACTTACCTCGCCAATATGCGGTTCCATACCCGTCTTAAAGAAGTAGAGTGACTCCGGACCATTGCTGTCTGGCGTTACTTCCTCACCACGTGTATTATGAATCTTAGGCATCTCATCAACGAAAGGAACGACGTTACCTAAGAACTCCATCAGACGGCGAACACCCATACTCTTACCTGCACAAACACAGAAAACAGGGAAGATAGAACGTGTTACGAGGCCCTTACGGATACCTGTACGCAACTCATCTTCTGTAAGAGTCTCCTCTTCAAAGAACTTCTCCATCAATCCTTCGTCATTTTCTGCAGCAGCTTCAACAAGCGCTTTATGTAGTTCCATCGCCTTTGGTAACTGGTCGGCAGGGATGTCTTCAACAATCGGCTCGCCTCCTTCAGGCTTCCAACTGTACTTCTTCATCAGTAGAACGTCTATCAAACTATTAAAGCCTGGACCCGTCTCGATAGGATACTGCACCGGAACACACTTAGAACCATAAATCTCTCGCATGCTTGAGATAAGGTTATCAAAGTCGCACTTGTCAGAATCCAACTGATTAATAAGGAAGATAACAGGCTTCTTCAGCTTCTCAGTATAGCGGAAGATGTTCTGCGTTCCAACCTCTGGTCCATACTGGCCATTAATAAGGATAACAGCCTCATCAGTAACGTTAAGCGCAGTAATAGCGCCTCCAACGAAGTCATCACTACCCGGACAATCAATGATGTTAAGCTTCTTATTGTTCCATTCAACATGGAACACCGTTGGAAATACAGAATATCCATACTCCTGTTCGACAGGGAAGTAATCGCTAACTGTATTCTTAGCTTCAACTGAACCACGGCGTTTAATGACACCAGCTTCGAACAACATACTTTCGGCAAGGGTCGTCTTGCCGCTACCCGCACTACCAACTAAGGCAATGTTCTTAATCTCGTTTGTCTGATATACTCTCATATCTGATAGATTTAAGCTGTTAGTAATAATTTATTCGATTATAGGGGATAAGTCTTAACTCATCCATTCAGCGGTCTAAGTTAGGCATTTTCAATGAAAGCACCAAAGTTTCTTACGAAAAAAACAAGTTCTTTTAAAACTTATTAGTACATTTGCATTGTTTCTTGTAAGGCATACATTAATATATACACATACACGCTCTATCATGTTAGGATTATACATTCACATACCTTTCTGTGCCAGTCGTTGCATTTACTGTGGGTTCTATTCCACCGTACCAGCAAAGAAGAAGGATGAAAGACGTTCTGTTGAAGAACAGTATGTGGACGCTATCTGCCATGAGATGGAGCTGCGTGCGGAGAAAGACAATACGATGTTTGGTGGGATAACGACAGCTTTGACAAGTATCTACTTAGGTGGTGGTACTCCTTCACAGCTCTCTTTTAAGAGCCTACAGAAGATATTCCAAACAATAGATAAGGTATATCACATTGGTTTAGAATGGGATACAGAGAGCAACAACTGCACCACTACCGCACCTATTGAAGTCACTATGGAGTGCAACCCAGATGATGTAACGGAAGAGTTTGCGCTGAGCTTGCGTTCACTACCTATCAATCGTATCTCAATGGGAGCACAGACCTTCTCCGATGAACGGCTACGCTTCCTACGCCGTAGACATACAGCTGACGAGGTGGAGACAGCTGTCAAGCGTCTACGAGACGTCAAGATCAAGAACATATCAGTCGACCTTATGTTTGGGTTCCCCAATGAGACGCTTGAAGAATGGGAGGAGGACATAGAGCGACTACTTGCTTTAGATGTCGAGCATATCTCTGCGTACAGTCTTATGTATGAGGAAGGGACTCCCCTCTACCGCCTCCTTCAAGCGGGAAAGGTAAAGGACATGGACGATGAACTTTATCGTCAGATGTACGATAGACTCATCGACCGCTTATCCGAAGCCGGTTATGAGCAATACGAGATTAGTAATTTTGCTAAGCTCAACAACCATCATTCAATGCTTAAAGTGCATAGTCCTTATCGTTCCCAACACAATAGTTCTTACTGGCACAACGTTCCTTACATAGGTATCGGTGCTGCTGCCCATTCTTACAGCAATGGTAAAAGAAGTTGGAACATAGCAGACACCAAGGCATATATCGCTGCTCTACAAGAGAGCAGACGTCCTTGTGAGGAAGAAGAGATTGATGCAGACACCCATTATAACGATATGATAATGACAGCCCTACGCACTTGTGAAGGAATAAACCTATCGTCGCTCTCTGCAGAATACCGCACCTACCTCATGCGTCTTGCAACCCCTTTACTACAGCAAGGCCTATTGAAGGAAGATAACGGCCATCTCCACCTCACCCGCAACGGCATCTATGTCAGCGACTCCATAATGAGCGATTTAATGAAAGTATAAGTATTATATCACTATTCATCATCACCTAACATTCAACACCCAACCCTTTCACATCACTATTCATCATCACTCAACATTCAACACCCATCACCTAACACCCAACCCATGACCAACGAAGAATTTGAAAAGAACTGGGCAGAACACCGCAAAGAGGTTCTTGCCAACAACGAAGAGTATCAACACATTGCTCAGAGCTATAAAGGTTCAGGCTGGATAGACTATGTCATCTTCATTGCAGGCTTTGTTATCTGCGAGAACTACACAAAGACTATCGTAAACAGTATCGTACTTCAATATCTCCTCGCACTTGTAGGAATGTTCTTGATATGGTTGGGCTATCGCCTTATCAAGAGTTTATTCAATAGCAAACAGACGTTAGAGGAGCTCGAAGAAAAGATTAAACAGCAGTATAGAGACTCGCTCTCCAACTGATAAAAAACAATCAACCTCCGACCTTACAGTGACTGAAAAGCACTCTAAAGGTCGGAGGTTTCGTATATTCAGCTTATCTGATAAATGTACTGATAAGCTTATTCTTTCTTTGCAGGCTTCTTCTCCTTTGCAGGTGGCAAGAGTAGATTTAAGATGACACCGACAACTGCTGAGAGACCGATACCGCTGATTGAGAAACTCTTATAGTTCAGTACAGCCCCACCAATACCCATTGTCAGGGTGATAGATATGATGATAATGTTACGTGTACGGTTGAAGTCTACCTTATGTTGGATAAGGTTTTGAATACCAACTGACGCTATCGTACCAAATAACAACAACATGATACCTCCTAAGACAGCTGGGGGAATACTCCGCAAGAGGGCACTCAGCTTACCGATGATCGAGAAGATGATGGCTGTAGCGGCTGCTATACGAATCACCTGGGGGCTGGTCACCTTCGTAATACTCATCGCTCCTGTCACCTCACTATAGGTTGTCACCGGTGGACCACCAAGGAAACAAGCTGCTAAACAAGCCAAACCATCACCCAACATCGTACGATGTAAGCCCGGAGACTCTGTGAAGTCTTTATCTGCAACGGCACTTACCACATAAACATCTCCCACGTGCTCTATCACTGGAGCTATCGCTACAGGTATCATATAGAGGAAGGCTTCCCAAGAGAACTGCGGCAAATGGAAATGAGCTAACGCTGGAGGTAATGCTAACCAAGGGGCAGCTTTAACGTTAGTAAAGTCTACCTCCCCCATATACATAGCCACTAAATAACCTACAACGATACCACTAATTACTGGAACAAGCTTCATCAAGCCTCGTCCCATGGACAGAACGAAGACGGCAACACCTAAGGAGATAAAGGCAAGTACCCAATTTGTCTTTGCCATATCAACCGCTGACTTAGATAAAGAAAGGCCTATCAGAATAATCACAGGACCTATCACGACCGGAGGGAACAGCTTGTCTAATAGTTTCTTGCCCTGCCATTTAATCAAAGCAGACATCACAAAGTAGACAAGGGCCACACCAGCGATTCCTGCCAAGGTCCCTGACATACCCCAACGACCTGAGGCATAGACAATAGGGGCGATGAAAGCGAAGGAAGAACCTAAAAAAATAGGAACCTTACCTTTCGTTACAAAATGAAAGATAAACGTTCCTAAACCTGCTGTGAATAACGCTGTCGCTGGGTCAAGTCCCACAAGTAGAGGGACAAGGACCGTTGCGCCGAAAGCAACAAAGAGGAATTGAACTCCCACAATGGTCTTTCTTATTGGCGATAGTTGTAAATTACTCATGTAAAGAATGATTTTTATTAGGATAAGATGTATTGTCTTCTATTCGGTTTGCAAAAGTATAAAAAATGTGTGTCAATGTGGTTGGAAAAGCTAAAAAAAAGACTTTTTGATAGAAAAAGTATGTCTTTATAGATGTTTACCCAATTCTTTTTTTACCTTTGATGTCGTCTTTTCTAAATCTAAACATACGCAACGCTATGGCCAAAAAGCTTCTATTCCTACCCATCCTACTCTTATTAGTTTGTTGTACACAATCTAAGAAGGCTTTACAGAAACTTGAACAAACTGCCAAGGAGGCTACAACAAGTTTGCAACCTACCCTTGAGGACGCTGCCAAGAAGGCCGATCCCGACTATCAACTGTCTGAGAAAGAGGAGAGGTTGGTGTCTTCTTCTAATGCGTTCAGCCTTAAGTTGTTCCAACTACTTGCTAATAAAAAGGGGAAGAAGAGTGTGGCTCTCTCGCCAATGGCCGTCATCTATTCGCTGAATATGCTCAACAATGGGGCGAATGGGAAGACACAAGCGGTTATCTCAAAGGCTCTCGGCTATACTGCTGACGACCTTGAGGACATCAACTCACTAAATAGAACGATGCTGATTGGTCAGAGAAAGGGAGGAATTGACGAACAGAACGATTCGTCAGGATACATGATTACGGCCAACTTCCTGATACTGAATGGGCAAACAAAGCTTTTACCCGAATTTCAAGAGGTCTTAGAACATGATTATTTCACCAATATTATCGACAATGCCAACACTCCGAAGGGAAAAGAAAGAGCAAACAAACTCTGTAAGACGATAACAAAAGGAGACATTACGAACCTGCCCATCAACCTCACAGGACCACGTGCTGCACAGCTTTTCAATGCTGTTACGCTCAAAACGGCTTGGTCTTTACCGTTCTATAAGGAGCTTACTAAGTCCATGCCATTCCATTGTGAAGATGGGAGAACACGCCAGGTCCGTATGATGATGAACGATGATACGATGCAAATGTACCAAGGCTATAACGCAAAGGACTATCAGGTGCTGCTAATGCCTCTACAGAACGGTTTTAGACTATATGCTATCCTACCGCAAAAGAAGGTTAACTTGCAGGATGTCATCCGTAAGTTATCCGCCAAAGAACTACGTAAGATAGCGCAAACCACCAAGACATACGACAATGTAAACATACTGTTTCCTTGCTTTTCTACATCTTCGAATATCCCGTTGAAGCAGTTGTATGGAGACATGGGACTGGCGAATCTCTTCGCTCATGAAGCCGATTTCAGTAGGATGAGTGCGCAACCTCTTGCTGTCGATGATGTCTTCCAACAGATAAACCTGAATGTTAATGAAGACGGAATCAGTGCAAAAGCCATTCAAGTAACCCACATTGCTTATCTCTCCGCAAATGATAACACGTCTTCCTTTAGCTTCAAAGCTGACCACCCCTTCCTTTATTACGTCCTTGACAGGTATAATAACCTCTGTTTTATGGGGACGTATATGGGCGACTAAGGCAGACTGTAGGGGTATAGAAAGCAACAAATCTTCTACTACCCCACCTTCTGAATGAGGTTTCAAACAGTCTTTATCATATCAGAACACTCATCCCAAAACGCTTCGACAGACCTCACCTCCTATTCATTTCTGTATGAAATAGGAGCATGAACACTGTGATAATCCCACGTAAAATTACGTTTAACCTATTGTGTAGATTACATTCATGGAAGGAGCGTAATGCGCAGTCTTGTTCATTCTACCCTTTGTCCATTCAAAGCTCGCCGTCGCTGTCGGTCATCTAAGCTGTTTAGAGTGTCCTGAAAAATCATTACAAACAACCTTATAAAGCGTTGGGAACGAGAGAGCAAAGCACGCATAAAAGTGAGCATATAACCTTCACATAATCAATCAGTTATATACACCACCAAAGAAAGGCGTCTTCAAGGGGCAAGAAGGGCATGTTTAAGAGGCAAGAAGGGCATGTTCTTGAACGTAGTTAGGCCTCTTCTTCATCCTTGAAGGGCAAGTATTGGTTTCAAGCCGATTGAAAACTATTTACAAGTCCACCTATTCCTTCGTTTGTTATCATACCGTCTATCATTCTTCCTCCCTATTGTCTACTGCTGTTTTAATACTTATCTCGTGATGTGCGATACTTTCTCTAAGATTCTCATAGACGTATCTCAGTGGTTACACTCCCCTCAACTCTGAAAGGGGCAAGTGTGCACTTTTCGCTTGACCACGTCTGTATCTTCTACTCACCCATTCTTTCTATGAGAGAAGAAACCTTAACTTCTTATTCGATTTATTTGATACTCTCGTTTTTTTTATGTAAGTTTGCGGAATAAAGGGAGATGGAGATGGAGATAAATGATAGGTGATATCAACACCTAACATTTAACACCTACCACCATGGAGTTACTATGGAAGTAAGTTGAATTGCATTACATCAACACCTAACATTTAACACCTGATTCGCTTCGGATGCTCAAATGGAGATAAATGATAGGTGGTATCAACACCTAACATTTAACACCTACCACCCATTTTCCCCCCTTACCCAACATTCAATACCCAACAATTAAAAACATGAAACAGAACCTCAAGAATGTTGTACTGGCCGCAGGACTTGCTTGCACAGCACTTACAGGTCAGGCACAAAACGTAAGACCGAAGACGACACAGACGGTCAGTAATTCGCTTATGAAACAGAGTACGCTACCTTTTAACGCTCCTGATTTCAGTCATATCAAGGGTACAGACTACCTACCTGCCATCAAGTTGGCTATTGCTGAGCAAAGAGCTGAGATAAAGAAGATTACAGACAACAAGCAGAAGCCTACTTTCACCAATACTATCTTAGCTTACGAGCGGAGTGGAAAGAACTTGGAACGTATATCAAACATCTTCTATGCACTCGTATCAGCCGATAAGACAGGAGAGATAGAGAAGGCTCAAGGAAGCATAGTACCCTTAATGACGGAGTTTGAGAACGAGGTTAAGTTTAATCAGAAGTTCTTCCAACGTATTAAATATGTATATGACCACGAATACAATACGCTCAAAGGCGAGGATAAGAAGCTGTTGGAAGTAGTCTATAAAGACTTCACTCATGCTGGTGCCTTGCTCCCAAAGGAGAAGGCTGCCAATGAGGCAACAGTATGGGTCAACGATGTAAAGGAACTGTCTGGTCTCAGCGAAGCAGATATTGCTCAGTGTAAGAAAGATGCTGAGAGCCGTGGCGGTAAGGCACCTTATTGTATCGTGATTACGAACACCACACAGCAACCCATCCTTGCAAGCCTCGACAACCGTAGCCTACGTGAGCGTGTCTACAATGCTTCTATCCATCGTACAGACGGTACGGGGGCTTACAACACCTTCCCTATCATCGTGAAGATAGCACGTCTTCGTGCTGAGAAAGCGCAGTTGATGGGCTATAAAAACTATGCTTCATACTCGTTGGAGAAGACTATGGCAAAGAACACGGATAATGTCTATGCCTTTCTCCGCCAGATGATTGGTGCTTATAAACCAAAGGCTGAGGAGCAGACAAAGGCGATTGAGGAGTATATGAAGGGGCAAGTGAACAAGTTAGCGAGTGGACAAGAGAACAAGTTGACAGGTGAACAAGTTAATGCAAATAACTCGTCTACCAGTCAACCAGTCAACTCGTTTACTGCTCTCCAGCCCTACGACCGCTTCTATTATTCGTCAAAGATGAAGAAGGACCAGTTTAATTTCTCAGATGATGACGTGAAACCTTACTTCAATCTTGACTCTGTTCTTGTCAATGGTATATTCTATGCGGCCCATCGCGTCTATGGTCTTAGCTTCCGTGAACGTAAGGATATCCCGACTTATCATAAGGACATGAAGGTATTCGACGTACTTGATGCTGATGGTAAGCAGTTGGCTCTGTTCTATTGTGATTACTTCCGCCGTCCAACAAAGCGTGGTGGTGCATGGATGAGTGCCTTCCTCAAGCAGAGCTTAGATAGGAATCAGAAACCATTAATATACAATGTGTGCAACTATGCGAAGGCTCCAGAAGGTCAGCCTACACTCCTTACTTGGGACGAGACACAAACAATGTTCCACGAGTTCGGACATGCCCTGCATGGTATGCTATCTCATTGTAAGTATAACACATTGAGCGGTACAGCCGTAGCACGTGACTTCGTAGAGATGCCATCACAGTTTAATGAGTCGTTCGCAAGTATTCCAGAGGTGTTCAACCACTATGCACGCCATTACAAAACCAATGAGCCTATGCCTGACGCATTGCGTGAGAAGATGCTTGGATCACTCAATTTCCTTTCGGCATACGCATTGGGTGAGAACCTTGCAGCAACCTGCTTGGATATGGCTTGGCATTGTCTCTCTCCTTCTGAGGTTCCAACAGCTGAAGAGGCACCGGCCTTTGAGAAGAAGGTGTTGGCTGAGATTGGTCTACTAAACGCTCAGATACCTCCTCGTTATTCAACTTCTTACTTCAACCACATCTGGGGTGGAGGTTATGCAGCAGGTTATTATAGCTATCTATGGAGTGAGGTCTTGGCCGTGAATATTGCTGACTATTTTGCAGAACACGGTGCACTGACTCGTAAGGTGGGTAATGATTTCCGCCAGAAGGTTCTCTCACGTGGTAATACTCGTGACCTTATGACTATCTTCTCAGACTTTACTGGCCTAAAGGCACCTGATACAAAGGGTCTTCTGAAGGCCAGAGGGATGTAGAAAGAACATCTATCGCTATCAGCCTCAGCCCCATCCTCTCTCCGACAGGAGAGGGGAGTGGACATCGAGATAACCCTATCAATTAGATAAGTAATGGGAAACGATAAGACAAGAAACAAGTCAAAGGGTGCCCAAACGATGGGGATAACGCACTGTGCACACCCCTTTCTACAAGGGAGAGGATTGAGGAGAGGCCGCCTTTTCATCTTATTCCTTCTCCTCTTCTTAACGCTCAACTTTGGCGTAAAAGGCTATTGGAAGATAAAGTCTTATTCATTCCAAAGCTACTTCAAAGACGTGTGGGAAATCTGTCACAACAAGGGGTTTAACGAAGACTACTGTGTCCTCGTTGATTTCTCACGCCCGTCAGGTGAGGACAGAATGGCTATCATCGACTTAAAGACATTATCCGTGCTCGACACAGGACCCTGTGCACACGGCAAAGGAGAAGGCAACAGTGCGTGGAAACCACGCTTCTCAAACAAGGAGGGAAGTAAATGTTCGAGTCTTGGATATTTCAAGATTGCTGAGAAAAGTTATTCTGCTAATGTTGGACTACGCTTTGCCCTTGATGGTCTTGATAGTTCAAACGATAATGCACGACGGAGACACATCCTCATTCATAGCTCTCGTTACGTGGATATTATGCACCACCTAACCTCCTATCTCCCACTCTCCAATGCTTCATGGGGATGCTTCACTACAAGCCCAGCTATGCTGAAGAAGATTGAAGCCATCTGTGATAAAAGCAAGAAACCCATCTTGCTTTATGCCTATAAATAAGTTTGGTGAACAAAAGATGATGACGAAACTACAGTTGAAAAGACTCCTGACTTGCATTCTACTGACAATGCTTGTCACCCTCAACATACGTGGGCAAGCCCTTTGTGTCATTGATGGTACACCCCTACCCGACTCCCTCTTGCATGTCACTATCAATGAGATGCGTTCGGATTCGGCCAAAGAAATTGTGGCAAACAGACTCAGACTTATTTCACCCTATGCCATTGAGTCTATACAAATATTCTCAACAGAAGAACAGATAAAGCAAGGGAATAATCTTACTTGCTGTAAGACTCCAAGAGACATCGTCTTCATTAGGACCAACTCCTTTGCTGAACTACAATGGATAATAGATGGTAGACCGAAGAAACCACATAAGCGGTTGACTATCATTGAGTATATGCTCTCACCCAAAAGCATAATAGAAGTAATGCCAAAGGGGATTAAGACTACTGATATCTCCGCTCTACACCTTATTACATATAGGAAGGATCCACGACAAGAGATGCGTCCGACCATCATTATTGAGACCAAAAAAGCCTCTACCAAACCCTCTAAAAGAAGGAGATAAGGTATTGGCATAAACT
>QWCZ01000881.1_pt1 | contig 13869 bp, 16 predicted proteins | sample 1972651 | NCBI WGS metagenome assembly QWCZ01 (sample SAMN09866695, study PRJNA288562) | Human oral metagenome isolate pre1_saliva, whole genome shotgun sequencing... | isolation source: mouth | host: Homo sapiens | place: USA: California
TATTCTATCTAAAATAGGACCTGATAATTTTTTTGTATATCTTTCAATCTCAATATTAGAGCATTTACAATTTCCTTCATATAGCATTCCACAAGGACACGGTTGTGAAAAAAAATAAGTTAAGTGAAAAAAATATTATATAAAATTACTGACTCACAATATGTGAGTCAATTTTATTTAATTATATAAAAAAGAGAAAGGAGGTTTTTCTTATGCTAAATACAATAGTTAAAATTGCAATGTTAGTTAGTATTACTGTAAAAACTATCGATGATTTGACAAAAGACAAATAATAAATGGGAGGAACTAAAATGAAAGCTTATGAAATTATAGGAGCTATGGAAGATACATTAGATATATTTTTAGAGTCTGATGGAACAGAAGTTGACAAAGAAACTTATGATGATGTAATGGAATTTTTAAAAGAAGAACTGAATAATAAAAGTTCTTCTATTCTTAAATATATTCGTAATCTTGAGTTAGATAGTAAAATAGCAAAAGATGAAGCAGACAGACTTGATAAAATATCTAAGTCAAAAATGAATAAGGTTAAGAAATTAAAAGACTTTTTAATAAATATTATGCAATATCTAGATAAGAAGAAAATAGAAACTGATTTAGGAAGTTATGGTATAAGAAATTCAACCAAAGTAGATGTTTATGACATGACACTTTTGCCTAGTGAATTTATACGAATTAAAGAAGAAGTAACACCAGACAAAGAAAAAATAGCAGATTATATAAAGAAAAATGGTGAACTTAATGGTGCTAGAATAATAACTGGATATTCATTACAAATAAGATAGAGGAGATAATAAAATATGAATAATAAAATGGAATTATTAAAGTTAGGAATCAATTCAAAGATAGAAGATTTTTTAAAAAATTCAGATGAACTAAAAGCATTTATAGCGTTTAGAAAAGCCAATTTTTATAACTACAGTATTAGAAATACTATATTAATTTACAAACAAAATCCATTAGCAACATTTGTTGCAGGATTTAGAAAATGGAAAGAACTAGGATATAAAGTTAAAAAGGGAAGTAAAGGAATACAGATTCTTATTCCATTAGTAAGAAATATTATAAATGATAAAAAAGAAGTGGCAGAAGATATCTATGGTTATAAATATGTAAATGTGTTTGATAAATCTCAAGTAGAAGCTACTGAAAATGCAGTTAAGTTTCCTGAAATAAATATTGAAATGAAAATGAGTAAAGATTTTAAATATACTCCAATGAAATTTTATAGAGCAGTTAAAAAATGTATCGAACAATATGTCCCTATAGAACTAAAGAAAACTTTTTATGATGATAAAGTTGTAGGAGAAACTGATGGTAAAACTATTTTTATAAAGAAATTGAGTAATAGAATTGATATGGCAGCTACAATGGTACATGAATTTATACATTATAACTGTCATTTTAATTTAGAAAATAAAAAATCTTTAACAATTTCTCAAGAAGAGACTGAAGCTGAAATAGGAGCATTAATATTAGGAACTCATTTTAATTTAGATGTATCAGGTCAATATAAATATCTATCTGCTTTTAGAAGAGGAATAGATTTAGAAAAATCATTTTCAAAAGTTCTTAAAATTATGGAAAAAATAATCTATGGTAGTGAAGATAAAAAAGGTATAGAAGAAATTATAAAAGCACTTTAAAATGGGAGGAATTAAAATGAATAATTTATTAGAAAAATTAAGAGAACCATTTTCAAAAGATGAACTTGAGTTTAGAGTCGGTGCTACAAACAATGATAAAACTATGGGGTTAGCTCTTGCATATGTACAAGCTAGAGCAATTCAAAATCGTTTAGATGATTTGTTTGGGGTTAATGGTTGGACTACAAGATATAAAGAAGTAGGAGCAGGATTTATATGCTCTTTATCTATAAAAATTGATAATGAATGGATTACTAAAGAAGACGGAGCACCAATGACAGATTTTGAATCTATAAAGGGTGGAATATCTAATGCTTTCAAAAGAGTTGCTAGTAGTGGTTTTGGAATAGGAAGGTATTTATATAATGCTAAAAATAATTGGTTTCCTATAAAACAACAAGGAAAAGGTTATACATTTGTAAATGAACCTACTCTTGAATTAAATGAAACTAAAGTAAGTAAAATAGAAACTACTGAAAATGAAGTTACACAAAACCCTTGTAATATTTTAATAAATTTTGGTAAATATAAAGGCTTAAGTCTTGAAGAAATATATAGAAAAGATGTGAATTATATAAAATATTTAAAAGATAGAGCAGAAGATAAAAATATTGTCCAAGCTTGTGCTACTCTAATTGTATAATCATATAAAATATAAATAAAAATTTTATATACAATTATTATTATCTCTTTAAATAATAGATTTTTATTAAAAATTTAATAAAACTTTAGAAGCTACTTATTAATTTAAGTAGCTTCTATTTTTAAAATAGAACTAAATTTTATATTAAAAGTTCCTTTTTAAGAACTAAATTTTAAAAAATAATATGTATTTAAAAAAAATGTATAAAGTTATAAAATTAAAATGATTATTTTAAAATTGGGGTGATTAAAATTTAATGAAAAAGAAAGTATTAGTTCCAGTATTTTTATTAGAGATATTAGAAAAAGATTGCTCATTTTTTAAAATATCAAAAGACAATTTATGTAATCAGATTCTTCTGAAATTTTCACTGAGATTTTCTTTAAAATATCAGGAAGATATGCTATTTGAAGAAAATGATTACTTACAATTCAATATTCATAAAGACAATCAAAGACTTTTTAGCGAATTATCAAGAAGAGTAAAAGAACTTAGTGATTCTGATTTATTAAGAGAGGTCTTTTTAGCCTATGCTATATTACCTCCATTTTTAAGAGAAACTCACTTATTTAAAGAAAAAGTAAATTTTCTACATTCCTCATATAAAGACCAAAAGGTTATAAAAATTGATAGTCTTTCAGAAATAATAGAAGGGAAAGTTGAAAAAATTTTTAGATGTCCTAATACAGATTATCTAAAAATAATGATTCATAAAAAAGAATTTTATGTAAGTCAAATAAGGGTTATTAGTTAATATTCATTTTATTAAAAAGTCTAAATTAAATATTTAATTTAGATTAAAAAATATAAAAAAGGGAGAGATTTAAAATGAAAAAATTATTTCGGTTATTGTTAGGATTTTCAGTTTTGTTTATGGTTGCTTGTGGTTCTAGTTATGAGAAAAATCCTCATTTATCTAAGATTAATGAAGATGTAACTGCAGCAAAAATACAAATTAAAGAAAAGTCCTACAATGGTTTTACTTCTGATTCAAAGCCTGAAGACAAAAAATATGGAGCTGATGAAGAAAAATTAGTAGATGATATACTACATACAAAGTATAATAATCTTTCAATATATCAAGTTATATTTGAAATATCTGCACAGCTTGATAGTTCATGTGATGTTATCGTACTTTATAATGAACATTTACAAATGGGAGGTGTCCATTTTATATGGAATGAAAAAGAAGATATGGTTACATTGAGTATCCCTATAACAAAAAGAAATAAAAAATATCTTCCTATGGAACTATCTGAAATTGCTTCATCTACTATGAAAAGTATAGATAATAAAAAAGACCTTTCTTTAGAAGAAAAAGAAAGAATCAAAGCAGTTGGTTACAAAGAAGCATGGATTCCAACTTTATATACAACTTTTAATGGAGAAGGTAAAGAAGTTAGTTTAGAAGATATAAAATCTTTAGATGAAATCAAAGATTTAGTCAAATCTTCAAATAATAAAAAAGAAGATATTTACCAAAATACTTCTCAATACAATAGTAATACGGAACCTCAGTTATTATTTCCTACACCTAAAGAAGCATTAAAAGTACTTAAAGCTAATGAAAATTATTTACTACCTTACAACCATATGGGTGAATCAATAGAGTCATTAACATATGAAATACTAGATCGACTACAAGCACCTTATTTTGCTATAACTGTAGAAATGGGACCATCTGGTGATAATTATCTTATTGTAACTTATTTTGATAAATCTGAAAATTATATTGGAGATTTATCATTTAAATTGGATAAAAATGATATAGCTACAGAGGAAATATGCTTAGTTATTGGAGAAAAAATAATGTATAATGAAGACGTTATTCATTTTGGACAAGGATTCTAAATAGATTAAAATTACTATAAAATATGAAAGGAAGGTGTATTGATATGGAAGAATTAATTTTTGGAGATATTTTAAAATATGTGTTGATATTTGGAGTAGTAGAATTGATTTTAGCATTTCTAAATTGGATAATATTTAGAAAAAATAAACCTATTTACCTGAGACATACATTTTTTATAGGTGGAGCATCATTTGGATTCATTTTAACTTTATTTGTTATATTTAGAATATTTGATAGTTATGGATTAGTATATTATAGATAATAAAAATTTTAAAGGGGAGATTGTATTTATGAAAAAATGGTTAACTATTTTAATGCTAGTTTTAGCAAGTATGAGTTTTGGTAAAGGTAATAAAATAAAAGAAGATAGGTATAATGTTAATCAATACTATGCTTATTATATTGAGAATTCAAATGGAATTACAAAGTATATAAATTTTAACTCAAGAAAATATTTAAAGGAGCATCCAGATGATGAGCAATTTCTAGGGTATTGGTTTAATCATGTTGGTTTGACAAGCTTAACTGATGCATGTATAGGAAATGCTAGAACAACTTTGGTTGATGAAGAGCCTGGAGCTCGCCCTGTAGAGTTCACAGCATTTATAATTGGTAAAAATGGGAAACTTTATTATTGTGGAATTCTTGCAGATAAAAGAGAATTACAAGGAAATGAAACTATAGGAATGTATAAAGCTAATTTAAAAGCTATCATAAATAATGAGAATTTCCCTTATCCTAATTTAAAAACTAAAGCTATAACTATAGTAGGATACAATATAAAAGTTACTAAGAATGGTGAAATTACTGAATATGATATGGATGATATTACACATTATCAAAATATAGGAAGTTATAACGGAAGAATAGTAGGTCAAAAAGTTATAGAATTTGCTTCACAAATCTTATACTAGAAAATTTTTAAATAAAAAAAGTCTTATAAAAATTAAACTAAGGGTGGAATATTTTCCACCCTTTAATATTTTATTATATTTATAGATATTAAAAATCTTTTTAACAATGTAATGTACACATACAATAAAGGAGGCGATAAGATATGAAGAAAAGACTATCATATAGAAAACCTAAATATAAAACTGCTGAGCAATATGGAGTTTCAATTAATAAAAAAATGATTGAAGATATGGGAATCTCAGAAGCTGATAGAGAAGTTGATATATATTATGATAAAATTAAAAATCAAATAATTATAAAAAAATCTGATAATATTATACTTTAAGAGGAGTTAATCCTCTTTTTTTATCCTCAAAAATACAGGTATATTATCCCCCATAACTAAGGGGGGTCAGATTTTTATTTGATATAAGAATTTTATAGAAATATATAAAATTTAATACTTTTTGTAACAGTTAGCAATGAATGAGCCAAAGGCGAATGAAAATGCTAACTGAAATTATTAGACTTTATTCTAAATTTAAAGGAGGAAATTTTATGGATACTATAGAAATAAGTTTAATTTTAAATAATATAGATATTTTAAAATTACAAATTTTAAGAAGTAAAATATCTAATTTAACAAGCCCTTCAGGACATACTTTTGTAGATGTTCTTGAATTTTCAAGAGCAGGTAATCTTATTTTAAAAATATCTTATCCAAGATATTTTACAGGAACTAATGTCTATTTGATTAGAAGTAGAGAGGAATGCTTTAGAGTGCAGAATTATTTTTGTAAAAAAATACTTGAAAATAAAGAATGGGAAAAATATATAGTAGGAATAAAACTTTTAAGAGTTGATATTCCTTTTATTTTTATTATGGATAGAGGATTTTATAGTTATAAAAATATTTTTTATATCTTTGCACATGTTTATAATATAAAGAAAACTAAAGCTAAATCAAAAGGATTCTTAGATTTAATAACTGATGAATTTGAAACTATTATCTACTCATCTAATGGTAATAGCAGAAAAGATTGTAGTAATAAATTAGAAATTTATAATCAATATAAAAATCTTAAGGGAAAAGTAAAGGAAGAAATATTTATCAGAATTAATAAAGACTACCCTGATTTCAAGAAAAGAATGAGATTAGAAGTTTCAAAAAGAATAAATCTAAGAATTTTATTCAGTATAGAAGATTTTAAAAATCTTGATATACTAGGGAAATATTTTTATGATTATAAAAAATATATTTTAGATAATGTGTTAGATCTTTCAATTATAGAAAACTTATATAATCAATGGGTAGAAGAATTGACTCATAAATTAAATGAAGAAAAATATAGTAAAAATTTTACTTATGAAATCTTTATTTTGCAAAATATTAGAAATCTATATGATTATGAAATTATAAAAAGAACTTTAAAAAATAGTATAAGTAATAGGAGTACTAGGGAGAATGCTATAACTAAAGTAAGAAAAATACTTAGAGAATTTGAAGTTAAAAATGGGATAATGGTTTTAAATATTTATCCTACACTATTAAAAATGTATGACTCTATTAATGAATGTGATTTACTTGATAAATTTTATACAATAAGATAATTTGATGATAATATTATAATAGTATTTTTAATTTTATATATATAAAATAATATAAATAATTATTTTTTGATTAAAATTGACTAGTCAATTTTAATCAAAATTTTATATTTTGTCAAGATAAATTTTTCTAAATAAATAATATCATATTTTATATAAATAATGATATAATATATGATATTATTTTATGGAGGCTTTTATGAAATATTCATTTAAAGTATTAGAAGAAGAGTTTAAAAAAATAGGATTTGACTTAAATAAAGAAAAAATGAAAGAATTAGAATTGATAGATGTAGAAGATAATATAACACAGATAGGAATTCTTTTATCTGATAATTGTAATCATAATATTAAAGTAATTACTTATTCTACTACTGACATAGAAGATAAAACTTTCAATGGTTCTATCTTATCTCAGTTTTATAAGATTAAAGATTATTTAATAAAATCAGAATTAAACAGATTCTATCCATTGGAAATGATTTTAGAAGGATTAATAAATGCAATAGTTCATAGAGATTATGATTATAAAGGAGATACTATTTTTCGTATTTTTAAAGATAAAATTGAAATAATCTCATTAGGTGGGTTAATAGGTAATTTAACAGTTGAAGGAATTAAATTAGGAATATGTGAGCCTAGAAATATTAGCTTAATGAAAATATTTAAAATATTAGGATTAGTTAAATCCTATGGTGCTGGTATAAATATGATGATAAATGAATATAAAAAATATGAAATTACCCCTGAAATAATTTCAGTAGGTGGAGTATTTAAAATAGCTTTCCCTAAAATTGAATATTTAATATATGGCAAAAATCTTAAAAAGCAATATAGAAAAATATTAGATTTATTTAATACATACTCTGAAATTACTAATATTATGATTCAAAATCATCTAGGAGTAAAGAGCACAAGTGTCATTATTTATTTAAAAGAAATGCAGGAATTAGGTTTAATTAAAAAAGTAAAAAATGGAAGAAATATTAAATATAAAAAAAACTAATACTCTTAAGAGTATTAGTTTTTTATTAAAATTTTCTAAAAGTATCTTCCTTTTGCCATTTTATATATTATTTCATATTTTGGTTTATGTCTATGACATTTATAAAAATACATTTCTTTAATAAAATTTAGTGTTTTTAAAGTAATCAATACTATTTTATCTTTATTAATTCTTTTTAATCCTTCAAAAAAATAATCTATAAATTCACTCATATACTTTTCTCTATATTCTCTCTCTTTATAAGAATATATCTTTATAAGAATCTCATTTAACTTTTTACACAGCTCAATACTTCTTTGAAATCCTTCTGGATTTCCTTTTTCTTGATACAACCCTTTTGTAATTCTCATTCTAATATTTTGTATAACTGTTTCACTTTCTCTTAATTCTTCATCTGCTATTAGTGTTTTCAAAGTTTTTCTTGTTGAAGAAATAGTCCTATTTTCAGTTTCAATACTTGAAACAATAGCTCTTTTCACTTGCAAACTTTCTTTAGATAAAAATGGATAAAATTTTATTATATGCTCTAAATTCTCTTGTTTTTCATTAAATTTATTTATCTTTTTTTTCCCATATATTATCTCACTTTTTTTTCCCTGATTTAATTTAAATTTTTCAATTAAATCTTTACAATCATTTATTGATACTTCAAGTGTTTCGGGATTTATTTTATCCTTAATTTCTTCTAAATCAATAAAATTAACACAATTTATTGATTTTCTATCTTCATCTTCTAAAAAAAAATTAAAAAATAGTGTTGCTTTATCTAATGCTTCTATTTCTTTATATTTATCATCTTTAATACTTTCTTGAATCTCTAAAATTTTTTTTGTTTTTAATAATTTTTCTCTTAAAACTATAAAACTAAAAAAATCTACATATATTTTAAAACTATTTCTTTTTATTTTTAAAGTCTTTTCTTGATTTTTTTCAAGATAATCTATAAATGAATTTAATAATTCTGAAACTTCTTTATAATTACTCTCCCTCTCATTCTCTGGAATTCTATCGCCAATAAAATCATATACAATTAATTGCCTAAATATATCATGGTATATAATTTGTTTTGATTGGTCACAATATAAATAATCAAACCAAAATTTGCAATTTGTTTTTTCTAAACTTTTTTCTAAAAATATTTTTAATGCTTCTATCTTAGATTCATATGAAGTCTTATAAAAGTCTTCTCTTGTATCTTCAGAAATTATTCTATTCTCTCTTACAAAACTTCTGAATTCAAGTAAATCTTGTTTTATAAAAAAATCTAATATTGCCCCTGTCTCATTTTTAAATTTACTTTCTAAATCTCTATAATGAGAAGTTTCTTCTATTTTCTTCAATAAGATACTTAAAAATTTATTTTTATTAGAATCCAGCTCTTCTTCAAATAACTCTTTATAAAAATAATGATTTATTCTATTAGGGTCTTCTTTATCTTCTTTTTTAAGTTTGTCTATTATTAATTTTTCTTGAGAATTTTCTTTTAAATCAACCATAAAATTTAAAAATTCTTTTTTTATTTCATCAGTATATTCTAAAACTCTATGCTTTCTTTTACACATTTTATCCTTTTCATTATCCCATTGATTATCTTCCTTTTTTAGAAATCCAACTTCAATAAGTAATTCTTCCAAATATTTTTTTCTCTGGTTAATATTATCCATTTTTTCCCCTTTCTTATTTTTTGTATTTTATTTCATACCTACAAAAAATAATTTTCTTATAGTATTATGACACCATAAAGATTGTACAAACTTTATTATTCATATTATATAGCTATATATAAAAAAAAGAAATATTAACTATTAGGAGGAAATTTATGTACAAAAATAGAAATTTTGACTCAATTAATAATATTATTACTATCTTAGAGGAGAAGGAAAATAATTTATATTGGCTTACAAAAGAAAAGATAAATAAAAATATTTCAGATACTTTAAAAAATTGGTGTAGATTATATAACTTTAATTATGTAAATATAAATAATTCACATATTATTAATTATGAAAATAATTTTTATTTAATTTGTAATCATAAGATAAATATAGCAGGTGATGAAGAGCTAATTATAAAAAAATACTATCATTCAGATAATTATAGTATTTTTGAAATTAGAGAAGTTCAAAAACCTATTATTGTATCTATAAAAAAATTATATAAATTTATAAAAGATGTAAAAAAAGAATTAGAATTTAATTTTGTTGAAAAAATAAAATTACAAGACTTTCTTTATTGTAGTAAGTTAGACAAATATTCTTTACTATGTTCTCTCAAAGAATCTTTAAATGATTATAATAGTGAAATAAGAGGAGTAAAAATATCTGTAATAAATTTATTCTTTGGAAAATCTCCTTATTTATTCAAAGGGAATGAAATAAATACTATTGAAGAATTAATACTATTAAAGGAGAGGTCTAAATGGAACAATTTTTCACAACTATGACTGATAAAAAATTAAATGAAAAACTGGAAACCATTTTAAAGATTAGTGGAGTAACCAAAGAAAATACTTTTATTAGTTTAGTAATTCATCTATTAAAAGTTTCTCAATACTTAGTAATAAATAAGGGAATCTTCTTAATTGGAGAAAATGGTACTGGTAAATCTTATATTTATACTGAATATTTAAAAGATATTTTTCCAAAATATTCAGGTAGCATGATTACTCCTGCATTACTTATTGGAGATGGTAGAGCTACACCAAATGATACTGAATGTATATTTGATGAAAAAGCAGTATTGATTGAAGAAATTTGTGATGATGATGAAAGTAGTCAATCATCAATAGGAATTTTAAAAGATACCCTTGAAAGTGGTTATTTTAAAAAATGTAAGAAAGAGAATAAGGAAATTAATATATCTCCTATATTTACAGGTAATGATTATAATCAACCTAATAATTTATCTGACCTTATTTCTTGTAAGGATTCTATTCCTAAAAGGTATAGAGATAAAGGATTCCTAGATAGAGTACCTTTATTACTACCACACAACAAAAAGCTATTTGGAGAAATGAATTATTATAAAAATATAGCTTCTGAAGAGTTTTCCTTAAATGATGTATTAAAAAATTTAAGAGAAAATTTAAAAGAAAAAAACTATATTACAACTGATATGGAAATTAGTTCTGAAAGGGAAGAAAAAATTTATAACTCTTTCTTAAATGCCATAACTACTTTACTATATCCAAATGAAAAGGTTCCAGATTGGTTTATTAAAGGTTGGTTTGAACTATTAAAATTTTTTAGGTCATTACTTATTGATGAAAAAGTCTACAATCCTTTTAATAAGAAGTCTGCTCGGCTAATTATAGAAATACTTGGTTATGATACTAATGATATTGATTATTTAGTTTTCACTACTAATAGACTACTTATAAAATCAAAAGAAGAAAATAATATCTATAAAATAGCCTTAACTGGTTTTGGAATTGATGAAAATCAGAAAGAATATGATTTTTATCAAAATAATATGAATAACTTTATATCTCCTATTATTGAGATAACAAAAACTATTCTAATTCAAAAAGCAGGAGATATTACTCCTGATAAAAGAATATATTTAGACCCTTTAAATGAGATTATAAATGAAAAGAATAAAACTGATGAAGAGTTTAATTATTCAATGCTAAAAAATATAGAATATTGTATAGATAGAAATATCAATTTTGATAATGAAAAATTTTCTTTTAGAGGGATTCCTGATTTCTACAAATATGGACTATCTATTATTTTATTTAATGCCATAGGAACAAATGTTCCTATGGACAAAATAAAATTTGAAGATTTTATACTTAATGATGAAGATTTTAAAATACTTAACTTTGTTGATTACTTACAGGATTCTTAATTTTGATTATATATTATAAATCTAGTAAATAATACAACTATATAAAAACAAAAGGAGGTGTACTTTATGAAGTGTACTGGAATTATATTTTTAAATTTAGAAGAAGCTATAAAAAAATTAGAGTTACTTTTAGAAGAAGATAATAAAAGTGAAAAATCTGCTTAATATAGTACTGATGATTTAAAAGGAGGGTTATTGTATGAATAATCAAAGAATAGCAATATATGTAAGAGTTTCTACTGATATGCAAGGTGAAGAATCAATAGAAAATCAAATAGATAGATGTAAACACTGTTTACAATTTAAAGGATTTAAAACTGATACAGCAGAAGTTATAAGTGATATAGCCTCTGGTGCAGATGATGGAAGAAAAGGACTTTCTCAACTAATGGAAAAAATTAATAATAAAGAGATTGATGTTTTGATTGTTACTGAACTATCAAGATTATCAAGAAAAATAAAAACTTTAATTAATATTATTGAAGCTGTAAAAAGTAATGATATTGTAATTATTGCTGTAATCCAAAATATAGATACTGCTACTCCTATGGGAAAAGCAATGATTTTAATGACTGGTTTATTTGCAGAACTAGAAAGAGACAACTTAAAACAAAGGGTCAAAAATACTATGGATACAAAAGCAAGGAATGGAAATCATACTGGTGGAGTTGCTCCATATGGATATGATTTAATAAATAAAGAATTAGTTCCCAACCCTGAAAAATCTGAAATTATAAAAAAACTTTTTAATGATTTTATATTAGGAGTTTCTTTATCAGATTTATCAAAAACTTATGATATTAGATTAAATACAGTCAGAAGAATATTAGTTTCTCCTACTTATATTGGCACAAAAGTTTATGGTACTAGAATAGTTAATAATGATGGAAAAGTTGTTTATGCAAATCCAGAAAATATAAAATATATTCCAAATGCTCATCCTCCAATAGTTGATGAAGAAACATTTTATACAGTTCAAAAGATATTAAACGAAAGTGCAGATAAATGGCATTTACGAAGTAAAAATAAGCAAAAAGAATATCTACTCCATGGATTGTTAAAATGTTATAATGGTCATAATATGCACGGTGCAGAAACTACTAATCATTATCGTTACTACAGATGTGGTCTTCATGGTGAAAAAGTTGACCATAAATTTTGCCATAAAAAGAATGTCTTGGCATCTGAAATTGAAAAAGAAGTTATGAATGACATTTTAAACTTTGATATTTCAAAGATAGACATTGAAAGAGGAAAAAAAATTAAAGAAGCTGAACTAAAAGAGTATACTAATAATTTAAAGATAGAGCAAGAAAAAAGAAAAAAAATAACTGATTTATATGTAAATGCCCAACTAGAAAAAGATGAGTACTTAGAAAGAAAATCTGTAATAGATAAAAAAATTAAAGCATTAGATAGTAAAATAATAATTTTAACTAAAAATATTATTGAGGATGAAAATCAAAGAAAAAGTATTAATAGCTTAAATTTAGTTATAGAGAAATTAAAAACAAAACCATCTTTTGAAAAAATGCAAAAGTATTTACATACAATAATAAATAAAGTTCATTTCATAAATGATTTTGAATACGAGATTTACTTTAACATTTAGAGGTACAATAATGAGTATATTGTTTGATAAATTAATGAATACAATGGGAGAAGCTGAAATCATAAAAAGACTTGGAAAACCTTATTTTAATATTTTAAAAAAGAATGCTACTGTACGGATGTATCATATATGTAAAAAAATAAATCTTGAAAAAGAAATTGGATATACCTATGAAGATTGCCTACAAGATTTTGATTATGAAATTAACAAATATAAAGAAAAAAAAGTAATTTATAAGATATGGAAAACAGGTTCTTCAATTTATGAATACGGTCTAAAATTAGGATTAAAAAGAAATTATTTATACCGAATGTTAAGAAAGGGGTTTGATACAGTTATTGATGAAAGTATAAAATATCGATTGCTTGATACTTTTGATATAGAATATAACTTAGATGATATTAAAAATTTTAAAATAGAAGTTCATGAAAAATTTTGTAAATTAATTGGCTCTGAAGAAGACTTAGAAAAAATAATCACTAAATATGAAATCGACTATCCTATTTTATATCATAATGAGGAATATAGTGTGGCTTTTAATGGAGCATTATTTAGAAAGATAAAAGAAAACTATAAAGATATTATAAAATGAGAGTGGTAAAAGAGTTTTTCCCACTCTCTTCATTTTTATACACACCCACAAGGATTGCTTGTTCCAACTAAAAGAAAATTTGTCTTAAATTCCACCCTATACATAGCTCTAGTTATACTCACAAAGCCATCTTCCAAAGGTTGTCT
>QWCZ01001351.1_pt1 | contig 13861 bp, 9 predicted proteins | sample 1972651 | NCBI WGS metagenome assembly QWCZ01 (sample SAMN09866695, study PRJNA288562) | Human oral metagenome isolate pre1_saliva, whole genome shotgun sequencing... | isolation source: mouth | host: Homo sapiens | place: USA: California
AGACTACCCCGATAAAGTCGATTGGAACACATTGGATTTGTTCGACAAACTGCAACTGCAACACGTCATCGACGAATGCCGCAAACACCCCAACATGGCCGCCGCCGGCCGTGCTTTATTCAATATTTCTCGAACAGAAAGGGCAAAAGTCAATGACAGCGATCGATTGAGAAAGTATTTGCAACGGTTTGGACTGGAATGGGGGGATATTTAAATAGAGTGGGTAAGATAGCTCATTTTCATCATTTATAAAAAATAAAAGGCATCAATCCGATGCCTTTTTAATTTATTAAAACAAATCAATTCTTTGGCCTACTTCAAAAATGCCGCATGATAGGCAATATGCTCACCGATAAAACTGGCAATGAAGTAATAGCTATGATCATAGCCTTTGTGGAAGCGCACATCGACCGGTTGATTTGCCGCACGACAGGTTTCAATAAAATCTTCGGTACGCAATTGTATTGGCAAAAACTCATCTTCCAAGCCCTGATCAATGCGCATACCTTGCACTTTATAGCCTTGTTGGATCAGCGAGCTGGCATCATATTGCTGCCATTTTTCGCGATCTTTCCCTAAATAGGCAGAAAAGGCTTTTTCTCCCCAAGGCACAAGGCTTGGCGACAAAATGGGCGAAAAGGCAGAAACACTTTGATAACGTTCCCGGTTTCGCCCAAGGCTGCTCGGTCGCATTCAAATAAAAGCCTGCTCCTTGCCCTAAATCGTAAGCCGAATCGTTCGGCACTTGCTCTCCGCGAGGGCTGGTATCGGGCGCAACCACAATCACTTGATGTTCTGCCGCGTAACGCTGAAAGCCTGATTTGGTAATGAAATTTTGTTCCGTACACGTTAAGCCGGAAAGCCAATAAATCACACCAAGTGGTCGATTTTCCGGATTATTTGGCAAATAGACGGCAAATTTCATTTCGCATTGAAGCGTTTGGGCATGGTGTGCCCAAACTTGCTGCAAACCGCCAAAAATTTGATGTTGTTCAATCAGTTTCATCGCGTACCTTAGTAATGAATAACAGTGCGGATCGATTTACCTTCGTGCATTAACTCAAAGGCTTCATTGATTTGATCGAGTATCATTGTATGGGTTACAAATGGTTCTAACTCGATGTCGCCTTTCATTGAATCTTCCACCATTTTCGGCAGTTCAGAACGACCTTTCACGCCGCCAAATGCCGTGCCTTTCCAAACACGACCTGTTACCAACTGGAACGGACGAGTTGAAATTTCTTGTCCTGCACCCGCTACGCCGATGATAATGGATTGTCCCCAGCCACGGTGTGCACTTTCTAATGCTTGACGCATTACGTTTACATTGCCGATACATTCAAAAGTATGGTCAATACCCCATTTATTGATGTCTAACAACACATCTTTGATCGGTTTATCGTAATCGTTCGGATTCAAACAATCCGTTGCACCGAACTGTTTTGCCAACTCGAATTTTGCAGGATTGGTATCAATAGCAATAATACGACCGGCTTTCGCTTGACGTGCACCTTGCACCACAGCCAAACCAATCGCTCCCAAGCCAAACACAGCAACAGAGTCGCCTTCTTGCACTTTTGCTGTATTATGTACCGCGCCAATACCTGTGGTCACGCCGCAGCCGAGCAAACATACATGTTCATGGTTGGCTTCCGGGTTGATTTTTGCCAGTGAAACTTCGGCAACAACTGAGTATTCACTGAAAGTCGAACAGCCCATATAGTGATAAATCGGCTGACCTTGATAAGAAAAACGCGTCGTGCCGTCCGGCATTAAGCCTTTACCTTGCGTATCACGCACTGAAACGCATAAGTTGGTTTTACCCGAACGGCAAAACTCACATTTGCCACATTCAGCGGTATAAAGAGGAATAACGTGATCACCCGGTTTTACGCTTGACACACCTTCACCCACAGCAACGACCACACCCGCACCTTCATGCCCAAGCACCACAGGGAATACGCCCTCAGGATCGCTTCCTGATAATGTAAATGCATCAGTATGGCACACGCCAGTATGAGTGTTACGAATTAACACCTCGCCTTTACGCGGCATTTCCACGTCGATTTCCACAATTTGTAAGGGTTGATTTGGGGCGAATGCCACCGCCGCACGCGATTTGATGGTTGAATTGAGCCTCAGAAAGATAACCACAGTTTATACTTTGGAACCCACCCTGAAGCAAGCATTTTTGCAACTTTGGCTCCGGCAGTAGCATGATCGACTGATGGGCCACCATGCAATCGCTGATTAAAGAGTTCTGAATATTTCCCTAAATCGTGAAGCTGTCCCGTCTGGCAGGCAATTTCCTGCGCACCGAATACCCGAGCAAACTCCGCCGCTATTTCCCCAACATTGACCGAATGGCTTTGCAAGGTTTGCCAGTGTTCGTAAGGCAAGAGGTTGGCGAGTTCATCTTGGGCGGAATGGGCGTAATAAATTAAGGGTTTCATATTGAAATTCTAAAAAATTCAAACTGATATCATGCAATGATAATATGATATTAAATTTAATATGTAAATAGAAAAATGCCGTCTGAAACTTCTACGTGGACGATATTTGAACATACAGCCCCTCTTCCCTACTCAAACATGAGATACGGTGGCAGATTTTCAACACTCAGCCGGCTGGTTTAGACGACCTTGTGCCACTAAATGCCTTACTTTGTTTCAACACACAGCCGCATGAAGGCGGCTGGCCGACACGCCGCGACCGGGCGACGTTGTTGTCTGTTTCAACACACAGCCGCCCGAAGGCGGCTGGAAGCTCAGGTGGTGGTGGTTTCAACACACAGCCGCCCGAAGGCGGCTGGGGGTATAGGCTCTAAACAGTCATCGTGCTATGCGAGTTTCAACACACAGCCGCCCGAAGGCGGCTGGAGCCTACCGCCGTAGCGAAGAGCAAGGTTGAAAATGTTTCAACACACAGCCGCCCGAAGGCGGCTGGCCCAGCGGTCATACCAAACTGCCAAGCAATTTTCGTTTCAACACACAACCACCCGAAGGCGGCTGGACAGCGAATCTGTACGTTTCCACAAGCCGCGCCTTGTTTCAACACACAGCCGCCCGAAGGCGGCTGGCGGAGTTACTTGGCGTTACGCAGTCCGCAATATGTGTTTCAACACACAGCCGCCCGAAGGCGGCTGGTTATTTAAACGTCTTCGTTATGGCGATGATTTGCCTGTTTCAACACACAGCCGCCCGAAGGCGGCTCAGTTTCAACACACAGCCGCCCGAAGGCGGCTGGTGGGTAGTTGCGGGTGTCCCAATAAGAGTGGGTAGCGTTTCAACACACAGCCGCCCGAAGGCAGCTGGGCATGTAATGTTTTTCATATCAACCCTCTAACTCGTTTCAACACACAGCCGCCCGAAGGCGGCTGGAATAGTCTGTTCGATGTACTGCACCTGAACCACAGTTTCAACACACAGCCGCCCGAAGGCGGCTGGGATTGGATGTCACCGAAATTGAATATGGTGCGAAGTTTCAACACACAGCCGCCCGAAGGCGGCTGGTTCTCATTCGTGCGCCGCAATGCTTGCTGATGTGTGTTTCAACACACAGCCGCCCGAAGGCGGCTGGTCCAATGCTACAAAGTGCAATCGAATCATTCACGTTTCAACACACAGCCGCCCGAAGGCGGCTGGTCCTGAGTACTATGAATACCGCCAGAGCACGCATACTTGGGTTTCAACACACAGCCGCCCGAAGGCGGCTGGAAACCAGAAAATAGAACACATCGACCAAACCAACGTTTCAACACACAGCCGCCCGAAGGCGGCTGGAAAAACCGTGACAGACAATCGCAAGGTAAACACCGTTTCAACACACAGCCGCCCGAAGGCGGCTGGTTTGCGTGACAATAAATTAGTCGCGTTAACCGATGTTTCAACACACAGCCGCCCGAAGGCGGCTGGATGGCAGACAAGACGGTTGACAAGGCGGATAACTTAGTTTCAACACACAGCCGCCCGAAGGCGGCTGGATGACGTGCCAAGACAAATGTTCATGCGCTTGATAGTTTCAACACACAGCCGCCCGAAGGCGGCTGGATAAGGTTTATTTATCCAAGCCTGTTGTTCCTTGTTTCAACACACAGCCGCCCGAAGGCGGCTGGGTCATTGCTTGAAGTGTATCTTGTTTAAATTTCACGTTTCAACACACAGCCGCCCGAAGGCGGCTGGATATATATATATTAGTTATTACTTGTATATATACGAGTTTCAACACACAGCCGCCCGAAGGCGGCTGGTGAGCACGCCGTAGCCTTCGCATGGGCTGATGGTGTTTCAACACACAGCCGCCCGAAGGCGGCTGGCTTTTTTGAAAGGAGAAATAAATGACTCATCCAAATAGTTTCAACACACAGCCGCCCGAAGGCGGCTGGGCTTGCGGTATAGCCGCCGCTGTCGATTTTATGCGTTTCAACACACAGCCGCCCGAAGGCGGCTGGAGTCAGCATAGTCATGATGTATTTCCTTTTTTGTGTTTCAACACACAGCCGCCCGAAGGCGGCTGGCTAAGACCCAGCAGTTCATGCTGTATCCCTCAGAGGTTTCAACACACAGCCGCCCGAAGGCGGCTGGAGAAAGGCCTATTTGCTTACCGTGCTATCAAAGACGTTTCAACACACAGCCGCCCGAAGGCGGCTGGCAAATCGGGAAGCTGGCAACAGAGCGAGACGGCAGTTTCAACACACAGCCGCCCGAAGGCGGCTGGGTCGGAATTGATGCAATTGCCGCGCGATGCCGACTAGAGTTTCAACACACAGCCGCCCGAAGGCGGCTGGCTGACACAATGAAAGTACGGCGCGAGAAATTTGAAGTTTCAACACACAGCCGCCCGAAGGCGGCTGGAATGCGTTCAGGCTCATCGCAAACATAATCAACTGTTTCAACACACAGCCGCCCGAAGGCGGCTGGACAAGCCTTCAAACTTGCCGTCTTCGCCTTCCTTGTTTCAACACACAGCCGCCCGAAGGCGGCTGGTACGCCATCAATGACGTGATGTTTCCATTTTTTCGTTTCAACACACAGCCGCCCGAAGGCGGCTGGTTGGTCAAGGCTTTAGGAATCCCGTTTGTTATCGAGTTTCAACACACAGCCGCCCGAAGGCGGCTGGGTTACCCAGTAAGTTACCCAGTATACTCCCTAGGTTGTTTCAACACACAGCCGCCCGAAGGCGGCTGGTTCTTATTAGTAAGGGTATGTGGTTATCCCTTGTAGTTTCAACACACAGCCGCCCGAAGGCGGCTGGGGTAGATACTATCTATTACTCTCTTATATACGATGTTTCAACACACAGCCGCCCGAAGGCGGCTGGCAAAACGCTTCTTCCAATGCTACAAAGTGCAATCGTTTCAACACACAGCCGCCCGAAGGCGGCTGGCGAAGAAAACCCGAGCGTGCGTGATGTTATCTATGTTTCAACACACAGCCGCCCGAAGGCGGCTGGCTTTTGGGGAGCGGATAATCTCCGGCAGACGGCTGTTTCAACACACAGCCGCCCGAAGGCGGCTGGGAAGGTTGGCGAGCGTTATTGCCTGCAATATGAAGTTTCAACACACAGCCGCCCGAAGGCGGCTGGTCGTGCCTAAAGCGGTGTTACAGGTTACCGGTAATGTTTCAACACACAGCCGCCCGAAGGCGGCTGGTTTGCAGGCCGTCTGAATTAGGTCGTGCGCTTTAATGTAATGTTTCAACACACAGCCGCCCGAAGGCGGCTGGAATGCGTAACTTAACAAAACTGTCTGTACAATGCGTTTCAACACACAGCCGCCCGAAGGCGGCTGGCGGCTTTTGACTTCTTCGTCTTCCTTAATCAGCTTGTTTCAACACACAGCCGCCCGAAGGCGGCTGGACGCTTGCAAGAACATACTGATTTAAACGATGCTGTTTCAACACACAGCCGCCCGAAGGCGGCTGGCTTAAGGCAGGAGCAAAGCATAGCCGATAACTAGTTTCAACACACAGCCGCCCGAAGGCGGCTGGTTGGCGATTAAAGCCGACAATCAGACAGATTTGACGTTTCAACACACAGCCGCCCGAAGGCGGCTGGATAAAGCGATTAACGCTGAATTCGCTCTTTAATTGTTTCAACACACAGCCGCCCGAAGGCGGCTGGTGCTCCCTGTGTACTCCCTGTGTACTCCCTAGATTGTTTCAACACACAGCCGCCCGAAGGCGGCTGGCTTAACAAAACTGTCTGTACAATGTGGAGCCATGGTTTCAACACACAGCCGCCCGAAGGCGGCTGGCTTAACAAAACTGTCTGTACAATGTGGAGCCATGGTTTCAACACACAGCCGCCCGAAGGCGGCTGGACGAGATTCTCGATGACTTCGAGGTCGCTATCGTTGTTTCAACACACAGCCGCCCGAAGGCGGCTGGCATGACTTGGTGTATCTTGGACTTAGAAACACAGTTTCAACACACAGCCGCCCGAAGGCGGCTGGTTACCGATAATTAAACGAGTTGCGCGCCGGCCAAGTTTCAACACACAGCCGCCCGAAGGCGGCTGGTTGGTCGACAGCAAGGGCAAACACGTCCTCGCCGAGTTTCAACACACAGCCGCCCGAAGGCGGCTGGGCGATGCGATGACGGTGGCCAAAGTGTTTGCGACGTTTCAACACACAGCCGCCCGAAGGCGGCTGGGCCTTTGCTGATAATGATGTGTTTTCGATTGTAAGTTTCAACACACAGCCGCCCGAAGGCGGCTGGCAATGCGTAACTTAACAAATCAATGTGTACAATGCGTTTCAACACACAGCCGCCCGAAGGCGGCTGGGTTGACCCCAAGACCAACCTGATACACCATAACCTGTTTCAACACACAGCCGCCCGAAGGCGGCTGGGATGTTAGCACCGCGTCTATCTTCGCTAATAGCTTGTTTCAACACACAGCCGCCCGAAGGCGGCTGGGTCTTCACGCAAGTGCATGGTAATCAAATCTGCGCGTTTCAACACACAGCCGCCCGAAGGCGGCTGGACGGTGATGTATCCTTACTGAATCGTTTAGTTAGTGTTTCAACACACAGCCGCCCGAAGGCGGCTGGAACACATCTATGCGCACGGTGATGTATCCTTACTGTTTCAACACACAGCCGCCCGAAGGCGGCTGGAAATGCCGAAAATCGTAACACCATTAACGCTGGCTGTTTCAACACACAGCCGCCCGAAGGCGGCTGGATGCCACCTTGCAGCGGCTGCCGCAACACGGACACGTTTCAACACACAGCCGCCCGAAGGCGGCTGGCTCAGCCTCCTGCAAACGCGCCGCAACATCCTGCGGTTTCAACACACAGCCGCCCGAAGGCGGCTGGTTTCAGATGGTTATGTGCAGGCGTTTTGCCATGAGCGTTTCAACACACAGCCGCCCGAAGGCGGCTGGGTGTATGCGGTATGTATGCGGTATGTATACGGTAGTGTTTCAACACACAGCCGCCCGAAGGCGGCTGGGGTTGCTAGAGTGTATTGTTTCAGCTTTTCCATTTGTTTCAACACACAGCCGCCCGAAGGCGGCTGGCTATCCGATAGTTACCCAGTAAGTATGCGGTAGTGTTTCAACACACAGCCGCCCGAAGGCGGCTGGCGGCGGTGTTGTAGGGAGCGTGTGGTCTAGCATGTTTCAACACACAGCCGCCCGAAGGCGGCTGGATGTTAGCACTGCAAGCATTTTTGCTAATACGCTGTTTCAACACACAGCCGCCCGAAGGCGGCTGGTGCGTCAGAAATACAGTCAAGCCGCGCAAATCCTGTTTCAACACACAGCCGCCCGAAGGCGGCTGGAAATCTCATTACTCATAATAAAACCCTCTCATTGTTTCAACACACAGCCGCCCGAAGGCGGCTGGTCACAGCCGTGCGAATACTCATAAAGGCCGCCGTGTTTCAACACACAGCCGCCCGAAGGCGGCTGGATGCGTCCGCCTTGCTGGCCAAGCTGAATATTTTGTTTCAACACACAGCCGCCCGAAGGCGGCTGGAACGGTATTCCCAAAGCTTTGACCAATTCAGCTGTGTTTCAACACACAGCCGCCCGAAGGCGGCTGGCCAAGCCGAAAACCAAGCCAAACCGATGACCGAAGTTTCAACACACAGCCGCCCGAAGGCGGCTGGCGAGCATCACGCCCGTGACAGCAGGCGAAGGCGGAGTTTCAACACACAGCCGCCCGAAGGCGGCTGGAAAAGCTGGCACAAGCAGACGCTCTACCAAATCATCGTTTCAACACACAGCCGCCCGAAGGCGGCTGGATCGCGGCCATGTCGATTTGGTATTGCTTAAACTGGTTTCAACACACAGCCGCCCGAAGGCGGCTGGGCCGACAGGCGAAACAACGGAGATATTAAAAAATGGTTTCAACACACAGCCGCCCGAAGGCGGCTGGGCATGAGCGCGAAGACCGTCTTGGGCGGCACAGGCGTTTCAACACACAGCCGCCCGAAGGCGGCTGGAAGAACAACAGAAAAAAGAAGAACAGAAGAAAGACGTTTCAACACACAGCCGCCCGAAGGCGGCTGGCTTCAATGCTATACAGTGCAATTGAATCATTCACGTTTCAACACACAGCCGCCCGAAGGCGGCTGGCTGGATTGCCGATAAGGATTAGCAGGCTATCCCCTTGTTTCAACACACAGCCGCCCGAAGGCGGCTGGACGTTAACATCATCCGTATGTGGGATGCAGCAATTGTTTCAACACACAGCCGCCCGAAGGCGGCTGGCTGATGCGAAACGCAATAGCCTGACCGCGCAATATGTTTCAACACACAGCCGCCCGAAGGCGGCTGGGCATGGCTGGTTGAAAACCACCTACTCATGTCCAAGTTTCAACACACAGCCGCCCGAAGGCGGCTGGCATTCCTGCTGCCGATTACGCACCAACAAGGCAAGTTTCAACACACAGCCGCCCGAAGGCGGCTGGCACACAGACTTAAAAGAAGCCGAAATCAAAGCAATGTTTCAACACACAGCCGCCCGAAGGCGGCTGGATTTACTGGATAATATCCGCTACTACCTGATAATAGTTTCAACACACAGCCGCCCGAAGGCGGCTGGCAGGGCGGTAATCATACCAAGCGCAATGCAATAGTTTCAACACACAGCCGCCCGAAGGCGGCTGGATAATAAAAGCGCGTACCAGAACTAATTTGACAAGTTTCAACACACAGCCGCCCGAAGGCGGCTGGGCTGCGTTTTGTGCATGAAAAAGGTGATCTGGAGAAGTTTCAACACACAGCCGCCCGAAGGCGGCTGGGGATAACGCGGTTTCTACCGCTTCATTTCGATCGTTTCAACACACAGCCGCCCGAAGGCGGCTGGGAAGCCTATTAAAAGGGGAATAAACAGGACAACGTTTCAACACACAGCCGCCCGAAGGCGGCTGGGCCATCATTGTTTGCGATATGGACGAAAATCGTGTTTCAACACACAGCCGCCCGAAGGCGGCTGGCTTTGTGATGATTTGCATGATGGTTTCCTTTCGTGTTTCAACACACAGCCGCCCGAAGGCGGCTGGAACAATGATACATCACCGTGCAAGTAAGCGTGATGTTTCAACACACAGCCGCCCGAAGGCGGCTGGTTACCGAGTAGTTACCGTGTATTCCCCAGCAAGTGTTTCAACACACAGCCGCCCGAAGGCGGCTGGCTAATAGCCTGAAATCCATGATTAAACGCTTACAAGTTTCAACACACAGCCGCCCGAAGGCGGCTGGCTGAGATGGCATTCGGGATAGTGTTGACCGATTAGTTTCAACACACAGCCGCCCGAAGGCGGCTGGCCGGTTATTGTCGTTTTTTTTGTAAATGAAATTGTGTTTCAACACACAGCCGCCCGAAGGCGGCTGGCTCGGCATCATTACCAAACTGAGAGGCAACACGCGTTTCAACACACAGCCGCCCGAAGGCGGCTGGCAAGGAGGAATTTGCCGAGTTTCAACACCAGCTCGTTTCAACACACAGCCGCCCGAAGGCGGCTGGAGCCTCTCTCAAAAGCCTTGCTCCATCAGGTTTCGCAGCCCTGATTTCGCTAAGCTTCTAAGAAAAGCGCGAACGCGAGTATAACACAGCCTTTTCCGTTACAATCACATTCGCAATATTCTGATTGTTAAAGAAAAATCCCAATTCGCCAACCCCGCCGCATTTTCATGAGAACCGTAGGTTGGCGATTCACACAATCAACGTATCCTTAAACACATCCACCGCCGGTTTTGCGCCGTGGTGTTCTACTTTACGTCGCCATTTGCTGCCCAGATGGTAAAAGCGCAGGCTGTCGGTTTCGGGGTTGTAGGTTTTCAAAAGTTTGTCTTTTAAAACAACCCACTGGTCGGGCGCGATGTCGCATTCGAACACCGAATACTGCACGCGCACGCCGTAGTCCAAACACAATTTCGCCACGCGCCGCAGTCTTGCCTGTCCTTCCGCGTCTTCCAGAGAAATATCATAAGTAATCAGCATCAGCATTTTGTATTCCCATGTGCAGGCTGCTTTAGAGGTCGTCTGAAAACATCCAACCCGTTTTCAGACGACCTGCAAACCTATCTCATCAAAAACGGCGGATATTCCGCTAAATCCCCGCGCAAATGGCGCGCCAAAAGCATTGCCTGAATATACGGCAGCAGTCCGATTTCCACTTCTTCGCCCAAAAACGGATGAACGATTTTTTCCTGCTTTTTCGCCTGCAAGGCTTGGAACAACAGCTTACGCGCATCGGCTTTCAAGCTTACCGCGCCGCTTGCCTCGGTAACAAAATCCTGCGGTTTGATTTGCCCGCGGTTAATCAGCGACAGCACCAACCTGTCCGCCCACCACGCGCGGAATTCTTCCAAAATATCTTGCGCCAAACTGTCGCGACCCGGGCGGTCGGCGTGCAGAAAGCCTACCTGCGGATCCAGCCCCACGCCTTGCAGCGCGCCACTGATATCCTTGCCCAACAGACTGTACACAAACGACAACAGCGCATTCACCCCGTCTCTGGGCGGACGGCGGTTGCGCCCGTCAAAAGAAAAGCCGCTTTTTTCGCTCAAAAGCTGCCCGAACACGCTGAAATAACGCGATGCCGCATCGCCCTCAATGCCGCGCACCACGTCCAGCTCCGCCGCGCCCTTCAACTGCCGCAGAGAAATGTTCAAAGCATCGACCGCACTTTGAATCGCCGCATTCTCGCCGTAATTGCGAATCTGCCGTTGAAGCACCCGCTTACTCGCCTGAATCTTCGCCGCAATGATATTGCGCGCAATCGGCACGGGATTTTGCTCCGACACCCGATACTGCGCCCGACGCAGCAACACATTGCCGCTTTGCCGCCCCTGAAGCCGCCCTAAGAAACGCCCGTTTTCCGTAAAAAACGCCAAATTCACATTATTTTCGCCGCAAAACCCAAGCAGAAAAGGCGACACCAGCACATTCCCAAAACAAAAAATATGCCCGATGGAATGCACCGGCAACTGCGCCACATTCTTACGTGCCTGCTCCACCACCAGCGTCTCCCGCTCCTTATGCAGATAACTGCCTTGGGTGGTGATATAGAGCGTGTTTTGCAGTTTGCGCATGGGGGAAACTCCTTGGGTTTTGACCACAGTTTTTTTGGGTGTTTAACAGGGTTGATCCACCTGAAAAACGGTAGGTCGGATTCTCGAATCCGACATTTTCAAAATTACCGCAACAATTTTAAATCATATAAATATCAAACGGTTTTTGGATACAAGTATCCGAAAACTACATAGACTAAATTATAGTTACATTCATAAATTCAGAAGGATTTAAAATTTTAGTTTCTATACCGCATAGCTCATAAACTATTTTTGCTTTTTCGACCATTTTTTCATCACCACAAATTAAATATCTAGAATCAGATGCAAAAAATAAATGCTCCGAATCAATTGAGATATTGCTTTGGCTATTCCTTTTATCTAACCTTTCTGAGAAAGCAGGAAAAAAATCAAGAATTCTATAAGATGTTGTAATTCTTTCTCCAATTGAAATCTTATCAAGAGATTTTCCACTTATAGATAAAAAGGAATTAACTATATCAGTAAAATTTTCAATAATCTTTTGCTTGGAAGATAATAAGTATTTATAAATTTTAAGTTCTGAGAAATTAATATACGCAGGATTATTGATTTCTCTAACTTCTTTTAATGAATTTCTGAATTTTTTTTGTTGTTCATGATCACTAAAAATATTATACTTAAAGCTTTCAATAAATTGCCCCATAGCGTCTGGAGATAAAATGTGGTTACTATCTAAAAATGGACGCAGGATATTACCTTCAGACAGTTTTGAAACATCAACAGCAAAAGGTTCAAAATAAAATTTAACTCCAATATTCTCCAAATCTTCTATTTCGTTATCTAATTTTTCATTCATATAATCAAAAACTTCTTTAGGATTTTTCTGTATCATAGTAATTATTTCATTCCCTGATAATCCAACACACCAATTTTTTGTCAAATCCGAAAGAGAAGACAGGTCATTTTGTATATATTCCTTATTTTTACATTTACATAAATCACGCATATGAGAACTAGAAAAAATTATTTTATAATTTTTCTTATCTCTAAAATACTCTAAATTTTCTTTTAATTCTAGATTTCGTCTTTTTTGAAAAATATCTTGAAAGACATTCCAATCTAAGTAAATCGTTTTATTCACAACCACCTCACATAAAAATATTTACTATACATCTCCAAATAACCCCTTCACATACCCCACACTCCTATCCTGTTTTCCCAGCAACGCCGGCTGGCAAATCTCCATCAGTGAGCAGGCTTTGCAGCGTTTGCCGTAGTCGGGCGGCGGGGTTTGGCCGCTGTTTAAAAGTTCGCGCACGGCGGCGATGGTGGCGAGGGTTTGGGCGCGCAGGTCGTCTGAAAACGTGATGGGGACGCGGTGGCGGGTTTGCATATACCACAGCGCACCCTCGGGGATGGTTTGCCCCGTCATTTCTTCCAAGCACAAGCCTTGGGCGCAAAGCTGGATTTCGTCCATCGGGTCGGGTTTAGGCTTGCCGCGTTTGTATTCCACGGGTTTCAGACGACCTGTTTTTGTATCCACTTCCACCAAATCCAACACGCCGCTGATGCCCAGTTTCTCCGCAGACACGTGCACCGTCCGCTCAAAGCGCACGCCCTTGCGCGTTTCCGGCTCGCCCGAATCCACCCGCTCATGCAGCGCCTTGCCCTGCGCGGTCAAATAGTTCTCCGCCCACGCCTGCTCGTTGTGAATCAGCGCACATTGGCGCGGGCAGAAGGCGTAGTGTTGCAGGGCGGAAAGGGGAATCAGGCGCGTGTCCTGATTTTCCTTTTCCGCTTCTGCGATACAAGCGGTCTTTTTTTCAGACATTTTTACAAATATTCTTTCACACTCACACCATTCAGGTCGTCTGAAACCACGCTGATTTTGTAATCGCCAAAACCGCTTGCAGGCGTACCTGATTCGCCGTTTACGCGTTCGACTTTCACGGCGTCAAACAGTTTATGTGCAGGCTGGCTGCCGAGTGCGTTGTCGTGTTTGAAAACGATTAGTTTGCGCGCCGCCATTTCGCCACGGGCGGCGGAGCGGTCGTGTTCAAACATCAACGTCAGGGCTTGCCAGAGTTTGACTAAGTCGTCGTCTGAAAAGCCGGTTTTGGCGGCAAGGTTGGCTGAGATAAAGCCGTGCACGCGGTAGAGTGCGTAAGGGACGATGTATTTGCGCCCCATGGTGCGTTCTTTTTCCAAGTCTTTTTCGTTGGTTACCGCCATGCGGGTGATGGAAACTTCCAGTGGCACAATCGGGTCGATGGATTGGGCAAACGCCAGTTGCACCGGGCCGCGCACTTGTCCGCTGTTGACTTCGGTGGTCATCACGGCGCCGAAGGTGCGG
>QWCZ01000883.1_pt1 | contig 13848 bp, 11 predicted proteins | sample 1972651 | NCBI WGS metagenome assembly QWCZ01 (sample SAMN09866695, study PRJNA288562) | Human oral metagenome isolate pre1_saliva, whole genome shotgun sequencing... | isolation source: mouth | host: Homo sapiens | place: USA: California
TTTTGATTTACGCGGTTTGCGAACCAATTGGTTAATTGTAGGCATCTACATTCTCCTGTATTTTTTTAATTTTGGTGATGATACACTTGGTGACAGCTACCATCTGCGTGTACTTTTGCAACATTTGTCAGCACGTCTCTGTACACTTTTGAGAGACCAAAAGTAAAAAGTACCGTCTATCATTATAGCATGACGATACTTTTCTGTCAATACATTTTTTTCTATTTTAGGCCTATCTATACTTATTAGATTGCTGCGGCTGAGCCACTGCTTCTTCTGATGCAGCAACTGGATTTTCAGAAACAGCGGACTGTGCTGCTTCCGGATCAATCAAGACTGCTATCGCCTGAATACGACTTTGGAATCTAGCTTTCGTCGCTGCATCCTTGACTTTCTCTACTGCAGTCTTAGCTAGCTGCAAATCTTCCAAAGTTTGCATGGTTTCAAGCTGTTTAACTGCTTCTTCTGCGGCCTGAACTGCTTGCTCCTCTTCCTGAATTTCTTTTTCCTGTGCTTCTTTTTGAGCAGAAGATAGCTGTAAGGAAGAGCTACTTGATGCGATGCTGGCGGCTGAACTAACTGAATTTCTGGTGGAATTAGACTGGCCCTGCACAAAAACCATGCCGGTAATCAGAATCCCAAATAAAATCGACAATACTCCTAAACGAATCCACAGCGGACTGTGGTCAAACTTTTCTAAAACTGTTTTCATCTATAATCTCCGCCCTTTTCCCTAATCAAAAATATTTCCAATTTCCACATCAATGGTATTCGCCTTGACATCAATATTGGTTACTTTCAAGAGCGATTTATAGTCCAGATAATCGCGATTGGCCTGCGCGTTGTCCGCAAAGACCGCTACACCTGCCAGCTCAGAGTCAAACTCAGATAAGAGGCTAATCATCCCTGTAATGGTTCCCCCGCCTTTGAGGAAGTCATCCACAATCAAGACGCGGCTGCCGGCCTTGAGACTGCGCTTGGACAAGAACATCTTTTCAATACGATCTCCGCTGGAGCCCGATACGTAGTTGACACTGACCGTTGATCCTTCTGTAATCTTTAAATCCCGACGAACGATGACAAAAGGTACATTGAGAACATTGGCTACTGCATTGGCCAAAGGAACACCCTTAGTAGCAACCGTCATGACAGCATCAATCTGTTGATCTTTAAAGCTTTTGGCAATAATCCGCCCAATATTATTCAAAATGGATGGAGTACTGAGCAGATCAGATAGGTAAATGTAGCCCCCAGGAAGAATCCGATTGCTTTCAGACAGCTGATCACAAAGACCTTTTACAATAGTCTTAGCTTCTGCATCTGAGATGGACGGGCTGAAAATCACTCCTCCACCAGCACCAGTAATCGTTTCGATGGTTCCAATTTCAATCTCTTCAAAGGCACGCTTAATAATGACAATATCTTCTGAAATAGAAGATTTGGCAGATTCGTATTTTTCTGCAAATGTATTTAAGCTCGTTAATTCATAAGGATGGTTAATCAGATAATTGGAGATAACCACCATACGCTCACTTCTTCTTAATTTCATTTTTTCACCAATTAAAGTTATTTTATTCATTATACCATAACAGAAACAAAAAAACGAACATTCTTTTCCAAGTAATGTCCATTTTTCGTATTTTACTGTTCAAGTTTTGGTTTGTAGAAAGAACGGCCTTCAAGAGCGAATATTTTATTGCTCATTTCACCTGGATCTACAAGTCCCAAGGCAGCAGTCATCATCATCATCTCCGCATCCAGATTATCAATCATGTGAAGAATTTCTGCCTCCATAATCTTAGGCCGTACAGGACTGCCGTATTCCAAGAGACCGTGGTGGCTGAGAAGGACATGGCGCAGGACAATAACCTCTTCCTTACTATCGTCAATTTTCAGCTCCATCAAGGTCTTGGTCAATTCTTCATCAATCAAAGCGATGTGGCCAATCAGATTGCCTCGCACGGTATACTCGGTATTTTCTGGACCGCTGAGCTCAATAACCTTGGCCAAGTCATGGAGCATGATCCCTGCAAAGAGCAAGCTTTTATTAAGCTGAGGATAAATGTCTCCGATAGCATCTGCCAGCTTGACCATGGTAGCGGTATGAAAGGCTAGCCCCGACTCAAAAGCATGGTGATTGGTCTTGGCAGCTGGATAAGAATAAAACTCCTTGTCGTACTTGCTATAAAGCGAGCGGACCACGCGCTGCCAGACCGAATTCTCAATCTTAAAAATCATCTGAGATAAATAATCTCGGATTTCTTTCTGGTCTACTGGCGGTTTTTCCTTGAAATCCGCTGGATCATTGGGCTCTCCAGCCTTAGGAAGACGCAGGGTCAGTTGATTTACCTGAGGCGTGTTATTGTAGACTTCCCGTCGGCCTTGCATGTGCACAACCTTGCCAGCAGTGAATTCTTCAACATTATGTGGCTGAGCATCCCAGAGTTTACCCTCGATTACCCCTGTATCGTCTTGGAAAGTGAAGGCCAGATAATTTTTCCCAGCCCTTGTCTGACGGACTTCTGCTGACTTGATCAGATAGAAACCTTCAAACAGTTCATCTTTTTTCATTTGATTAATCTTCATTGTTTTCCCTTTCTTCTGAAAAATCAAGTAAGTTCAAATCGAGGTCTTGGTCAGACAGCTCAATATGGCGTAAGGTTCTTTCGATAGCTCCTGTCCTACGAGTCAAGAGTTCATCAATGTTACCCGAAGCATGCTGTAAGTGTTTTTGTGCCTTGGTCAGAATTCCACCGAACTTGTTAAACTCGGATTTGACAGAACCCAGAACCTTGCTGATGTCGTCCGCACTTTTTTGGATATTGAGCGTTTTAAAACCGACAGACAATGAATTGAGTAGGGCAGACAGGGTAGATGGCCCCGCTACCACAATCTGCTCCTCCCGTCGCAAACTGTCAAAAAAGGCTGGATTGCGGACAACTTCCGAATAGAGACCTTCCGTTGGCAGAAACATAATTCCAAAATTAGTCGTAGCTGGCGGCGCCAGATATTTACTTTTAATATCCTTGGCAAAGCGTTTAACGCTTGCTAAGAGAGACTTGCGGTAGAGCTCAATCTCTTCCTTGCTGCCAGACTCATAAGCATCTTCCAAACGGTAGTAATCGGCCAGAGGAAACTTAGAATCAATGGGCAGATAGACATATTCATGCTCCGTCTGTCCTGGCAGTTTAATGGCATATTCGACACGCTCGCTGGAGCCGGCCACCGTCACAAACTCTCGCTCATACTGACTGGCCGTCATGATGTCCTCAATAATCTGCCCCAGTTGCAACTCCCCTAGAATCCCCCGAGTCTTGGTGTTGGATAAGACCTTATTCAGTGTGCCGACATCTCGGGCAACACTCTGCATTTCTCCCAAACCGCGATTAACAGACTCCAACTGCTTAGAGACCGTTTCAAAAGAAGTCTGAAGACGAGTCTGAAGTGTCTTTTCCAGTTTCTCTTCAACAGTCTGCCGCATCTGCTCTAGACGGGTTTCGTTGGACTCTTGAATCTGCCGCATACGCTCGTCAGTTTTATCCCGATTCTTGGTCAGGTTATCGCTGATTTCCAAGCGCAGATCTGTCAAGTTGCGGTGCAAATCTGTCCTGACCTCGCTCAAACGATCTCCCAGAGCTAATTCCAGCTCTTTCTGAGCCGTTTGCTTTTTCTGACTTTCCTGCTCCAAGCGATAGTCCAACTGATCCGATAGATGATCTGCCTGATTTTCCAAGACTTGCTTTAGCGTCTCGGTCTGCTGACTAATCTTTTGCCATAAAAGAAAGGTCAGTACTAGATTTCCCAAAAGAATGAGGATGATTATAAACTCCATATCAGCTCCTGTCTCTGCTGTAAATGACGACTGTATAGCCGCTATCAAAGTCCAAATAAATTGGCCTATCTATAAATTCGTTAGAAGCATACACTTTTTTGAAAAAAAAGTTATCTTTATTGAGCGGATATTTGGCGCCCTCAATCGTTAAGGCAGCATCATCCGACGGCAGAAAGGCCAGATAGCGCATGCCAGCTACTGGTTTGATTTCATGGCGCCCCTGGGGAACATAGGTCAGCAGATTCTGCTCATCTTCCAGAAAAATCTTCTCCATATAAGGTGCAATTTTTTCATTACTGGGTAGGAAAACATTGGCCAAGGCATGATCCAGACGGCCCCCAAAGGTGCCGAAAATGGTCAAACGGGCATCTGGATACCGTTCAAAACAAGCCAGAACAGCTAACTCCAAGTCTGTATCATCCTTTTCAGGATGGGCCTGAACGACTTCCTTAGCTCTATCTTTTATACGTAGCAATTCTTCCTTGCTCACAGAGTCAAAATCTCCGACAGCCAAGTCAGGACAAACTCCCTGCTCAAGCAGAAAGAGGCTTCCACGGTCTACTCCAACTAAAACATCAAAATCTAAGCTAAAATGTTCCAAGTTTCCGCCAGCAAACAGCGCCACCTTAGTCATGCAGGGCATCCCGTAAGGTCTGAACTTGATGATTGACATCACCCTTGAAGACATAGCTGCCAGCCACGAAGACATTGGCACCAGCTTCTTTAGCAATCCCAATGGTCTTATCGTCAATACCGCCATCCACTTCAATATCAAAATTCAACTGATTGACTTCGCGCAGAACGACCAGTTCACGAATCTTATCCATGGTTTCTGGCAGAAAGGCCTGACCGCCAAAGCCTGGATTAACTGTCATCACAAGGACTTGATCAACCAAATTCAAAACATTTTTGACTGCTTCGACTGGTGTTCCCGGATTAATCACAACACTAGGCTTGACCCCTGCTGCTCGAATCTTCTGCAGCGCTCCATGGATATGAGGTGTCGCTTCGGCATGGATGCTGATAATATCTGCACCGGCACGAGCGAATTCTTCAATATGATGTTCAGGATTGGAAACCATCAGATGACAATCAAAGACTAGCTTGCTGTGAGGACGCATACTGGCAACAACCCCAGCCCCAAAGCTGATATTGGGTACAAAATGACCATCCATAATATCAATATGAGCATACTCAGCGCCTGTTGCTTCTAACTTTTTTAGTTCTGATTCAAAATTAGCATAGTCCGCACTTAAGATTGAAGGGGCAATTTTGAATGAAGTCATAGTTCTTCTCCTTATTTAGAATTTTTTTTGGCAACTTTTTTATAGGTTTCCCGACGATTTTCAATCTCGCTGAGAAACTGCAGGTAATTATCAAAGCGGAATGACGCTATCTGGCCGGACTCGACTGCTGGCTTAACGGCACAAGCTGGCTCGTGGGTATGAGTGCAAGTACGAAATTTACAGGACTGGCTGACCTCAGCAATCTCCGGAAAAGCTTGATTGAGATCTTCAGCTGTAGTCACCTCGTAATCCAAAGACGAAAATCCTGGTGTGTCGGCAATCTTCCCACCGTTTAGATTGTAAAAACTGACAGCCCTCGTCGTATGACGGCCGCGGCCAAGACTTTCAGAAATCTCTCCTGTTTCTAGCTGCAGGTCTGGGGCAATTTTATTGAGCAGGGTGGACTTTCCAACACCAGTCTGTCCCATGAAAACAGTGATTTTCCCTGTCAGCAGCGGTAGTAACTCCTCAGTTGCTTTAACGACCTCATAGCCGATGGACTGATAGGCCTGCACATAGACATCCAAGCTCTGCTCATCTTCAAGCAGGTCTAACTTGCTGATGTAGATAATAGGATGAATCCGCTTATGCTCTAAAAGCACCAGAAAGCGATCCAACAGATTGGCATTGAAATCTGGCTCTTTCGCGCTCATGATTACAACTGCTTGGTCAATGTTGACAATGGGCGGCCGCACGAGACTGTTCTTTCGCTCTGCTATTTTTAAAATATAGCCTTCCGAGTCTTTTTCTGCTGAAAATTCGACTTCATCACCGACATAAGGTGTCTGCCCTTTTTTGCGAAAATTACCCCGCGCTCTGGTTTGATAAACCTGTCCGTCCGACTCTACATAATAGAAACCAGCCAGAGCCTTAATGATTTTTCCTTGCAAGATTGCTCCTTAAAAGTTAATACACTCATTATAACAAAAAATGCGAGATTTAGCTTGCTTGTTTTGCATAGAAGGTATTTCTTAAGGTTGGCTTCATTTTTCATAGAAAGCAGCTACTTTAAAATACTTGAGATGAAACTGACATGATAAAAGCGAACAAGCTCAAAAGAACCTGTTCGCTTTTTTATATCGAATGAGATATTTACTGTGATTTTCAGTAAGTCACAAAACCGATTAGCTGCGTTTTGCCTTAGCCTTCAGTATTCCTCCTGCGAGAAGAGCTGCTAGTAAGCCAAAAATAGTAACAAGAAGACTTTCTTCCTGTCCAGTACGAGGAAGAGCTTTTCCTCCGACTTTCGGAGCTTGACCGCCTGGCTTATTAGGTGAAACCGCTCCTTCAACAGCCACTTTCTTAGTAGGGATACGACTGAAGGTCAGCTGAGTACCGTTGATCTCAAGCTTGTAGCCATCTACTGGATCAGCCGCAACACTATAGACAATTTCCTTTCCGTCCTTGTACTTAGGAAGGCCGCTAAAGTCATACTGCCAACCATTTTCTCCTGACACAACCTCTTCTTTGATTGGTTTGCCATCTGCCAAGAGGCGAACAGTAACCTTAGAAGGTCGTACCTTATCTTGATTTTCAGCATCTGACCATACCGCAGTTCCCTTAACAGCAATCTGTGTTGGTTTATAGCTATTAGTCAAAGTGAAGCTGCCATCTGTTGCTTGTTCTTGGCTGCTGCTATAACCCTCAACTGTCACTTCTTCAAGGACTGTATAGTTGATTTTCTTGCCCTTCTTATTCTTAGGCAAATCTTTGGACTCAAACTTCCAGTCAGTAGCAGCTGTCACTTCCAGCTCATCCACCACCTTATCTCCGTCCAAAATCTTGACCTTGATAGATGCCGGGCGCTTGCCATCTTGATTATTAGCATCATCCCAAACCTTTTGACCAGAGACTTTAACGGTTTCTGGAGTATAGGAGTTGGTAATGGTGAACTTATCAATCTTAGTTTCATATTGAGCAACTGACACTTCAGAAAGTGTGTAGGCAATCTCTTGACCATTTCTATATTTAGGCAGGTCTTTAGATTCAAACTTCCATCCATTAGCAGCTGTTACTTCAAGTGTATCAACAATAGTGCTTCCATCCATTACCTTAACTGTAATAGATGTTGGGCGTTTGCCGTCTTGATTGTCTGCATCATCCCAGACTTTCTGACCAGAAACTTTAACCTGCTCTGGAGTATGAGAGTTAGTGATTATCTGACCTTCTACTTTCGGACTGTAACCTTTTTCTTTCAAAGCGGCTACTGTTGCATCATCCTCTTTGACGGAGTAGGTGATCTTCTGTCCCTTGTCAAACTGAGGCAGATTAGTGAAACTTGCTTTCCATGTGTTGGCATCTGCCTTATCAGCAACTGTCAAGGTTAATGTCTTACCTGCGACAGCAGCTGGCTCTTCACCATTTACTGAGCTATACAGTTGCACTGTGATAGAAGCTGGACGCTTGCCGTCTTGGTTATCAGCATCATCCCAGACCTTCGTAACAGCATATTCTGTACTTTGAGGAGTGTAAGAATTAGTAATGGTGAACTTATCAATCTTAGTTTGATAGTCCGCAACTGCTTCTTCAGTAACAGTGTAGGCAATCTCTTGACCTGCTGCATACTTAGGAAGGGCTTTCGACTCAAACTTCCAATCGTTAGCAGCTGTTACTTCCAATTCATCTACAACAGTATCGCCATTTTTCACCTTAACCTTAACAGAAGCTGGACGCTTGCCATCTTGGTTATCAGCGTCATCCCAGACTTTTTGACCGGAAATCTTGATCATCTCTGGAGTGTAAGAGTTAGTAACTGTGAAATCTTTGATTTCTTTAGTGTAGCCAGCTACATCATCTTCCTCGATAGAGTAATCAATCTTCTGACCATTTTCATAGACTGGCAGATTTTCAAATTTGGTTTGCCATTGATTAGCAGCAGTCACTTCCTTGCTAGCGACTTCTGTCTTGACACCGCCGACGGTCTTCATCAGCTTAATGCTAATCTTAGTTGGACGCTTGCCATCTTGATTGTCGCTGTCATTCCAGGTCTTGCTGGCAGTGATTTCTGTCTTTTCTGGTGTATAAGAGTTAGTGATATTGTAGCCGTTGAGATTGGTTGAGTAACCCGGTACAGCTTCTTCCGTTACTGTATAGGTAATTCGTTGGCCATCCTTGTAGACTGGCAAGCCAGTAAAGTTGTAAGACCAGCCTTCTGCCTCACCGACTGTTTGTGTATTGACTTTTTGACCATCAGCTAGCAGATTAACTCTGATAGAAGCTGGACGTTTGCCATCTTGGTTATCGCCATCTTCCCAAGTCTTGCTTCCAGACACAGTCGTTGTCTCTGGAGTGTAAGAATTAGTGATGTTGTAACCATCCACTTTGCTAGTATAACCTGGAACAGCTTCCTCACTTACAGTATAAGTAATTTCTTGACCTGCTGCATATTTAGGTAAAGCCTTAGACTCATACTTCCATTCGTTAGCAGAAGTCACATTTTGCTCATCAACAACCGTATCACCATTCAGAATTTTAACCTTAACAGAAGCTGGACGCTTACCATCTTGGTTGTCCGCATCATCCCAGACTTTCTGACCAGAAATCTTGACCGTTTCTGGAGTGTAAGAGTTGGTGATGTTGTAGCCGTCCACCTTGCTCGTGTAGCCTGAGACAGCTTCTTCTGTAACAGTATAAGCAATTTCTTGGCCAGCTGCATATTTAGGAAGAGGATTAGATTCATATTTCCAACCGTTGGCAGCCGTCACTTCCTGTACATCGACAATATCTTGGCCTTTCAAGATCTTGACTCTAACAGCATTTGGACGCTTGCCGTCTTGGTTTTCCGCATCATCCCACTTCTTCTGACCGGAAATCTTGATGGTTTCTGGCTTGTAAGTGTTGGTCACTACAAAGCCATCAGCAGCATTGCCAGTTACCTGAGATTGATAGTGAGAGACCGCGTCTTCTTCCAGAGAATAAACAACTTCTTGTCCCTTTTCATATTTGTTCAAGTTGGCGAACTCGGTTGCCCACTGGTCAGCTTCAGTCAGAGTTCGGTTCGCAACTTCTGATTTCTGACCGCCGACTTCTTTATAAAGTTTGACAACAACATTGGCAGGACGTTTGCCGTCTTGATTCTCGGCATCATCCCATTTCTTGCTGGCTTTGATAGCGATTTTCTCTGGCGTACGAGTATTGGTAACAGTGAGATTCCCCTGATCTACTTCTGGAGCATCGTAGCCATCAAGCTGATCTTCACCGATTGTATAGGTGATTTTTTGACCATTTGTATCAAAGATTGGTAAATCAGTTGTCTGAGCTGTCCACTCCGCATCTGTACTTCCGCCAGTTACAGTCACTGTCTTATCAGCCAACTTTTGACCGTTAGCGTAGACATCTACAGCAATAGAAGCCGGACGCTTGCCATCTTGATTGTTTTCATCTTTCCAAACTTTCTTGACTGTCAGCTTTTTGCTGGCATTTGGATCTACCGTATTCTTGACTGTTTTGACTGCACCATCAGCCTTGATAGTCACTTTCATCGGACTGCTGTCCAGTACATAACCTTCCGGAGCTGTGACTTCTTCTACTGTGAATTGGCCTTTCTTGATTTCTTCACTTGAGAAAGGCTGTGTAGAAACCCGACCGTTAGCATCTGTCGGTGGCAGAGTAATCTCTTGGCCACTAGGAGTTGTCACCTTAAAGACAGCGCCTTCCAGCATTTTACCAGTCTTAGAATCCTGCTTGTAGAGAACCAGACTGTTACTGATATCTGCTGTGATAACACCGCCTTCTGTAATCCGGCTGCTGCGCTCTACCGTAGAGCTCGTCTGACCAGGACGATCATCTCTGAATGGCAGTTTTGTATTATCAACTTCCATCTCAGCCGTATTGGATACCAAAGAACCATCAGCTGGTGAAGTTGTCATATAGTTCAACATAAAGGCACGATTGCCTGGGTTATTGATGGTTAGAGTAAACTCTGTATAAGTGTCATTATAGGCAACCGTATAATCTTGACCTTCTTTCAAAATAACAGAATTCGCAATACTTGATAAACTTTGCGTGTACTCCCCTTGGCGAAGGACAAATTGCTCCGGAACGAATTGCATTGGTGCACTGCTATCTGGAATGACATCCTTGATAACAATTGGAGAATTATAAGTCCTTTGCTGAGTATTGATACGAACAGTCCAGTTATGTGAGTAGTCACCGCTCTTGCCGAGAATAGCCGAATTATATGGCTTCTTAGCAATGACCCCTCCAATCTTAGCGTAGTTTTCACCGGCTGTTGAAAAACTGCTTTGTTTGCGCTCGTTAATGGTGACCTTATGGCTCATCGCGCCTTGAGTTTCCTCAGGCTTATAATTCCAGTCCTGATCAGCGCCTACTGTCGTCGCCTGAAAATCAAAGAAGAAGCTCCCTCTAACTCCACTAGCAGTTGTCTTAGACTTGTAATCTGCCAAATTCTGAATAGTAACTGTGATCAGACCGCCCTTACCTGAACCATTTGATGTCATCTTAGCAGCTCCGAGCTGGACCTGCGTTTCATTATCTGTCAGGGTAAAGGTTGTACCATTAGCAATGGTTGCACCGTTCGGTACTGTAAAGGTAAAGGTATCCCCATCCTTGAGCTTGTTATCGTAAGCAGACAAATCAAAAACTAGCTCATAGCGATAATTTCCCCCTTGAACCAAATTGTAAGCACCGTTAACCTTGGTTGCTTCGCGGCCATTAGAGTGGTCCCAGATTTTAATATCTGTGATTGCATTCTTCAAAGCATCCGCTTGAGCAGTTGCTGTAAACAGCTTCAAATCCAGCAAAAACAGAAGGGGCAGCATCAAAAATAGCAGCCATTTTTTCAGTTTCATAACATTCTCCTTTTTTATTTCGTTACCTAAATAAGTAATTAATCTAATTGTAACAAATACTTGCTATAATGGCAATATCATAGAACTATTTTAGTAAAGAAAAAATAGAAATTTTTCTGCTTTTTTCACTGTATGAAAAAAACTGATATTCTCTATTGGCATTTTCACAAAAATAAGTTATAATAGAATCTCAAGCGGAGGTGGTGGAACGGCAGACACGCATGCTTCAGGCGCATGTGCCCGTACGGGTGTGAGGGTTCAAATCCCTTCCTCCGCATAAAAAGCAATCCTATCATGATTGATAGGATTTTTTGTTGTTATGAAGTAGAATTACACTGCTGAGAAAAGCCAAAAAGGTCAGCCCCCCTGTTAAATACTTCTCTAATAGACTCGCGGTCACAAAGAAATTGAAAACTGTAGCCAAAAAGAGAAAAACAGTTCCACTTAAGATGTTTTTTCTCAAAACAAAAGACTTCAAGCTACTTCTTAGCCAGCCTCCAAACGATAAATAACTGAAAGCAAAGAAACCCCACAGCAAGAAAAGTAGAAAGTTAACAGGCCGCAACCATAAAGGAAATACTATATAAGTGCCGCCAAATACCAAACGTCCCAGAGGCAGGCCTAGCAGTAGAAGGAAGTGGAGTAAAGACTGCGAAAACCAGAGCAAGGCAGAAAACAAAGACAGAAATTTCACTTTCATATGTACCTCATGAGCAAAATAGAAGACCAGCTATATAGAGCAGATCTTCTATTTTTTTATAATCCCTCTGACTTCAAAGCGTCTGCCAAGCGAGCAAATTCCTCTAAACTCAGAGCTTCTCCCCGAACACTTGGAGATAACTCCGCTCGTTCTAAAGCTGCTGTCAGTTTGCCTTTAGTCTCCTCAGACTTCCCAAAACAACTGGTCAGGTTATTCCAGAGAGTTTTCCTGCGGTGGACAAAACTGGCCTTGGAGACCTTGAAAAAGAATTTCTCATCCTGAACCTCAGCTGCCGGCTGCTCTCTGCGCACCATCTTGAGAATAGCCGAATCCACATTAGGCGCTGGCACAAAGACTGTCCTCGGCACGATAAAGGCAACCTTGGCCGTCATGTAATACTGCACCGCAATCGACAAACTACCATAAGCCTTGGTATTCGGCTGAGCCGAAATCCGATCGGCCACTTCTTTTTGCATCATAACGACAAACTCACTAAAAGGAATCCCGCTCTCAATCAAATGCATGAGAATCGGTGTTGTGATGTAGTAGGGCAGATTTGCCACTACCTTGATAGGCAGGTCTGGATTCTTAAACTCTGCTATGTACTGGGCCAGATCAACCTTGAGAATATCCTGATTGACCACTGTCACATTGTCAAAATCGCGCAGAGTATCTGCCAAAATCGGTACCAGCCGATCATCAATCTCAAAGGCCATGACCTCCGCGGAACTTTCCGCCAAAAATTCTGTCAAAGCCCCAATACCGGGCCCAATCTCGATGACATTGACCTTTTTGTCAATCTCAGCTGTGTCCACAATCTTCTGGAGGATGTTAGTATCCGTCAAGAAATTCTGACCGAACGATTTTTTAAAAGTGAAGCCGTGACGCTCCAGAATGGCACGGGTCACACTATGGTCTGCAATTCGCATCTTTTCTCTTTTCTAATTATTTATTCATTATCTTTTAAGGAGGTCATTTGCCCTAGCATGGTGTAGAGTTTTTTCTGTTCTTCTTCCTTGTAAGCAAATGCATTAGCCTTAACTTCTTTGCATTTCTCGTCATACAAAAAGCCCTCATAGCCATCTTCTGTAGATAAAGCTATATAGACTTTTGCCATTTTTTCAGGACTAATCGAAAATCTTGACTTAATTTTATACAGATTTTTCATAAAAGCGCTGAGGTGATTGTAGCGCCGCATATCTACTTTGACATTGGTCACACGGATCGCCTGAACCTTGATACCTTTCCAATGTTTCTGCATATAAAGTGACAGCATCAACAAGGCCAGCTTATTCTGATAATAGGTCTTAGCAGGACTGTAATGTTTTTGACCAGATAAATTTTCAAAATCAAGCTTCATGAAAGGATAAAGCACTAGCCCTTGGGAAGAAATATTAATAATCCGACCACTTTCTGACTTTTCCAACAAGCCCTTCAACAAGATAGAAAGTAAAAAGGGAGCAACCACGTTGGTCGCAAACTGCTTTTCTAATCCATCTTTGGTTATCACAGGACTTTTGATTGATAAATCAAAATCAGCCGCATTGTTAATTAAAACATCTAAATTCTGTTCTTTTTGGATATACTGTTCTACCGCTTTCCTGACGCTCTTCACCTCAGATAAATCAGCCAAGATATAATCCACATGCAAATTTCCTGTTTGTTGACGGATTTTTTCACAGGCTTGCTCAGCTGCTTCTTTTCGCCGGCAAAATAGGGTCACTGACCACCCCTTTTCAGCTAACTGTTTAGCAGCCTGGTAGCCAATACCACTATTGCCGCCCGTAATAATTACTTTTTCCATTTCTTACTCCGTTAGACTGAATATTTGAGCATGGCTTCTTCCACTTCCGCCAAGGTCACGCCAAACAGTTCCAAGCGATTGAGCAACTGCTTGCCGTTAGAATAGCCGATGCGGAGCTGTTCACCTAGATATTCTCGACGCTGACGGCTGTCACTTCCCATAAGCAGACCTAGTCGTACGAGGTCGCCTTTGGTGATATCAAAATTATCCTCATCATCGAAATATCCGACTAGCCCAGCTAACGCCTGCTGTAAATCCTCAAATGAAGCGTGCTCGACTCCGAGCGACCGACCTTTGTTCTTAGACTTAGGAGTCGCCTCATCTCGACGGAGAAAGGCATGCTGAGCAGTTGGCACAGCCTCCATAATTATTCGACGAATGCGCTCACCATTGTAGTCTGGATCGGTAAAGACAAT
>QWCZ01000886.1_pt1 | contig 13811 bp, 12 predicted proteins | sample 1972651 | NCBI WGS metagenome assembly QWCZ01 (sample SAMN09866695, study PRJNA288562) | Human oral metagenome isolate pre1_saliva, whole genome shotgun sequencing... | isolation source: mouth | host: Homo sapiens | place: USA: California
ATAGACTAAATATTTAATTTTCTTCCACCTTGTTCATTTAAAATTAAAGACTTAATTTGGTGTTAAATTTGATCCACCAACAGAATTTGTCGATGAGCCGTAATTTAAAGCAATTATTAGCATCAATCGTTGATTTTTGTTCTTAAAAATATTATATTTTAAGCATGAAAAGGCGGGAAAAAGAAATATTAATTGAAAAAATAAGGAGGTAAGTAGTTATGAACATCACACTATTTGTCTACAGTTTAATATTATGTATGTTAGCATTTTTTGCTTATAAAAATGAGTTAGGAATATCTATTACTTCAATTCTACTAGTAGTATTGTTAACATTATTTGCTGGGCTTCATCTGTTGTATACATATATCATTATTAAAGTTGTAATTTCCTGTTTGTTGTTATTGATTTCGTTCATGTTTTATGTCGATAGAAGAAAGAGTCTTAAGAAAGTTCATTTGTCGCATCATATTATTAGATTGCTGCTTCATTTAGTTTTAATAGTTAATTTATGGGTATTTTAGATTTAAAGAAAAGAAGAAACAAAATGAATCATACTAATGCTATTGGTAGCAATTGGAAGGACGTTCGAAAAGAACTATTCACACAAGAAGAAATTCATAAAAGTGATGAAAGAGTTGCAAAGATTAGTAAAACAATTGAAGAACAAAAGAAAGAGCAGCAAGAGAAAAAAGATTAGAGATTTCTGTAAGAGTTAATGCTGACAAATAAAAATGGATTGCATATAAAAACAAGCTCCTAGAATGAACTAGGAGCTTGTTTATTTTATCGGTAAGCCTTTTGCGTATGCTTCTTTAGCTTCGGCTAATGTCATTTTGTTTAGACCTCCGTCAATATTGCATCTTCCAGTATTCTGCCAATGGCAGGTATCGCATATATCGTAAGTTTCTACTAGATTGCCACAAACAGGACAATGAACGTGATCCCAACCGTCAATAAATATTAAATCCTGTTTCTCATTCTTATTCATAATCATTATCACCCATCAATAGATTTGTTATTTCTATAAACTACTTTTTCAATGTCATCGATTGTAATAGTAATCGTATCCCAGTCTTCAGGAGAGTCTCCAATGTCAGCTATAAACGTATCTTTGCTTAACTTATCTACAATCGCTGTTTTAAAAGAACAGTATCAAATTCTTCTATGTGCATATTGACATTTCTTTCCTACATTAATTATCTTCAAATAATTCGTCGACAGAAGGATATACTTTTGGCTGAACTTTACCATTCATAATATCTCTAGCTTCTTGAATAGCTAAATCAGTTTGATGATTATAGTGAGGTTGTTTAATTTGAAAAGGAAATCCACTTTCCATTATTGAAATTCTTAAGAAAATATTAATAGCATCAGTTACTGTTATTCCAAAGCTAGAAAATAATTCTTCAGCTTGAGCTTTAGTAGATGGTTCAATTCTTAAATTTATATTTGCAGTTTTTGCCATAATAAAACCTCCAGTTATTATTTCAATATTATTGAACGCAAATGTTTAACAAACGAAATACAATTAAAAGTATAAAACTGAATTTTTAAACAAAAATTTCATCCCCACAAAGAAATCATAGTGGCATCTACTGTGAAGTAGGTGTCTTTTTGCATCATTCATTGAAATCAAACATCGACTATGTTAACGTTAAGTTACTAACAACAGTTAAAGGATAATGACATGAAAAAGAAAACAACAAGCATCATAGAAGAACAATTACAACGACTAAACCGTTCCCCATTATTTGCCATCTCCTTAAGTGGGAAGGAATTATCTCATTCTAATTTTTGGGCATGGTTACTAGAACAAGAAGTCGAAGGAAAACATCCATTTATTGAAGTATTTATCCCTGATTTTTATCGAAACGGATGTACCTTCATCTCAGTCGAACGAGAAAAGAAACATGTGGATTTAACGATTACGTATAAAAACAAAGCCAATGAAACAGAAGTACTGATTATTGAAAACAAATTCAAGTCCATTCCAACAAAAGAACAATTGATGAGATATGAAGAAGAACTAGGAAAACAAGAAGTACCTATTACAGGAATTCTAACAGGACTATATGCCTCATTAGATATCCAAGAACTAGGAAAATGGTCATTCTTAAGTTATCAAGAAATTGCTAAACGAATCATGAATATCCAAGAACTACATGCAACAATGGATTTTGCAGACTATATCAAACAATATGCAGAAGACATAGAAGTACTTTATGACTTATTCCAAAGTAAAATGGAAGAAAATAAAGGCAAATACATTATCGGAGACAAAGACTTAGAAAAAATCGGCTATTCAGATATTTATGTAAAACTAAAAGGGTCAGAATTTATGGAAGAAATTAATAAACGACTAACTTTTGAAGCATATAAAGATTGGGCAAAACCAGTTTGCGGACTCAGCTTCAACCATAAAAAACCAACTCTCAGTATCGTATTCTCCCAAAGAATCAATGAAGATCCAACAAAAGAAATTGGAATGATTGGCGTACAAATAGAAGGAGACCAATTTAGAATTTATGGAGGAGCTTCGTAAGAAGGCAATTATCACGAGGAAACGGTTATTAATAAACTCTACGATTCTGATTATTTCAAGAGAAATTTTGCAGAAGAAATCGTAAAACAGGGTCGTACTTCCAAAATGAGAAATAATTATTGCAAGTATGGGAATGTTGCAGCTAAATATTGCCATTGTTACCAATACTGGAAAATAGAAGACTTTAGCTATGATGCAATTATTGAGGAATTGATAAAACAGATGAAAATTGCGGAAGAGAAGATTATAGACGGCTTGACGTTTTCGGAGTAGGAAGACGGCGTGAGCCGTTTTTGTGTAAAAAAATATAATTCAAATTCTTTTGAATCGAAAAAAGTGGATAAACATTTAAAGATTTATACTTTATCTATAAATTTATAATATTATAATAAATTGACTATTATTCGAATCTAAATAGAATTTTTTAAACTGCTAATTTATTTTTGAAATAATTAGTTATTTTATAAATTTTTATATTATCATACAAAAAATGATTAATTGTAGTAAAGGAGTTTTTTTAGGTGTGATAAATTTATTGAACGTCCTCGCAAGAATGAGAAAGATGCAGAAATTAAATATGTTCAAAAACTTTTGAAACATGATATTGAGAAAGAACAAAGTGAAGATTTAAAAAATCTAGAAAGTATTAATGGTTTACCTAATACCAAGAAATATGGACTAATCTTGGAAGAACACGCTGAAAAAGTTGAAAAAGAAATGTAAACCAAAATTCCTGTCTTTCTTGAAGATGAAACTAAAAAGATTTTTGGAAATCTTGATTCAGAAGTCTTTAACTTTCTATTAGAAGGAGATAATTTACATAACTTACATTTGTTACAAAAAAACATAGAGGAAAAATTGATATTATATCTATAGAAAATAATACCCTCGAATTAGAACACAAAGTATCCTAAGGTTAATTATCCTAATGATTTGGTTAGTTATCTAAAATGGGACAAATATGTCTAGAGTTGTTGTTGATTAAGATTAAGCTTGCATATGTGAAGGATAAACTGTTAAATATATTATGACAAAGAAGAAGGTAATTCGTCGAGTAAGGTGAATTAGAATTTTAACAGTTTAGCTAATGAAAAGCTAGGATTTTTTGATTGTCTGATTTAGGAAAATTTAGGGAGATGGTTAATGATTGTTGGAAGGAAGTATAATATAGCAACAAATAAGTGAATTGGATAAGGACGTATAACAATTACCATAAAAAAGAAGATGATAGAGTATTGTAAATAAGATTTTTTAATTTCTTTGTATTGGATAGTATAAATATAGCAAGAAAGATTTAGGTGGTAGGATTGGAAAAAATTACTGAAAACAAGAATATGAACAAATTAGTAGAAAATATTTTTGGGATGAATAATTTACAGTCAGATGTAGAAACATTCAATTCATTGTTTATAGAAAAAGGATGGTGTGCCTATGGCAGTATGAGTTTTACGTTAATTAAAAAAACAATACATCAAGCGAAGATAATAGGGGTTGATGAAGCGGAAAAAATTTTAATAGACTATTTTAGTAATAGTGACAATATTATGATTAAATATTTAATATACTTAGATTCGTTTGCCAAAAGAAGTGAACAATTAAAAGAGTGTTTTGATGCGCACCTTAATGGAAATTACACTTTAAGTATTCTGTTAGGTTTAAGCATCACGGATGGTGTTGTAGATGATTTTACAAATAAAGGTGGTTTTTTTGCTAAGAATACTGATTTAGAAGTGAATAGTGATTTTAAAGGAATTCATGTGGGTCTTTCTAAATTGCAAAAGATATTTAGTCGTTCTTGCCAAAAAACAAATGAGGATAGAATTGAAATTCCTTATCGCAATGGAATTCTTCATGGGCGAGAATTAAACTATAGCAATGAATATGTGTCTAGCAAGGTTATTGCATTGATGTTTGCTATAGCTGACTGGATGAAAACAAAAGAAAAAGCAGTAAAAGAAGTACATTTGACAAAAGAAAATGATTCATTATCGACATATTTTAGTGCACAAGAATTTGAAAAGGAGATCGATATTTGGAAGCCTAAAAAAATAAAAATAGGTGAAGATATTCCTGAGGACGGAATAATTGCAGACTACAAAAACATGGAGTATTTAAAACCAGTGATTGATTTTTTCCAAGCCTGGAAAGATGAAAAATATTGGGTGTTAGCACTAATTCTTGAAAAATGTTTCCACGAAAAATATACTGACAGTAAACGTATAGGTTTATGTAAAGAACTATTTTCTAATAAAAAATTAGTAGACTATAAGATGTTAGAGGTAGAAGAAGTCAGTTCAGTAATGTCGACTATTCAAGCAGAAGCCAATTGGCGAATTGGAGAATATGATATTCATAAGATTTTAAATTTTAGGGTTGTATATGGAAATCCTCGTGATACATTTGCTGTGCCTTGGCGAAATAATGCGGAGTGGAAGATAAATATGTACGATGATTATTTAATTATCCATTCTATTATCTAGGGTGAACAAAATTACTAATTACCACCTGATTTTAGGTGAGTTTTTATTGAAATTTTGATATTATTGATATTAGAATAGGGTTATTGTAGCTAGAGCTTATAAAACTTTGAATATTTAAAAATATGAAATAGGATTAAACTGAATCTATTTAGGATGATTGTTGCAGTATAAAAGAGAGAAGAGGCCTTATGAATAATCAAAAATTAAACACAGCCGAATATACAAGATTAGTAAACTTTATTTGGGCGATTGCCAACGATACGTTAAGGGATGTCTTTGTGCGAGGAAAGTATCGAGATGTTATCTTACCAATGACTGTTATCCGACGCTTAGATGCCGTGATTGAACCAAAGAAAAAGGAAATTCTAGAATTAAAATCTATGTTTCAACGGAATGGTGCTGATAACCTAGAAGAAGCAATGGGGCTGGCAGTTGACTTGCCAATCTATAATTTGTCAGCGTTCAACTTAAAAGACTTAAAGAATGAAACTAATAGTCAAAACTTAAAGAAAAACTTCGAAGAATATTTGGACAGTTTCTCTCCCAATGTGAAGGAGATTCTTGAAAAATTCAAGTTCAAAAATCAATTAGATACTATGACTGATGCCGGAATATTAGGCTCGGTGATTGAAAAGTTCGTCTCTTATGACATTAACCTTAGTCCGTATCCTGTACTTAATTCCGAAGGAGAAGTCCTTAAGCCTGCACTTGATAACCATACAATGGGGGTCTTATTCGAAGAGCTCATTCGAAAATTCAATGAAGAAAATAACGAAGAGGCAGGCGAACATTTCACTCCACGTGATGTGATTGAATTAATGGCGGATATTGCGATTCTTCCAGTAGAAGAGCAACTCAAGGACGCTCCATATACACTTTACGACGGTGCTGCGGGTACACTGGGTATGTGTACGGTAGCTGTAGAAAGACTTGAAGCCATCGCTGAAGAAAAAGGTAAGAAAATTACGACCCATATCTACGGACAAGAAATTAACCCAGAAACCTATGCTATCTCCAAGGCTGACATGCTCCTCAAAGGACAAGGGCGAGATGCCGACAATATCTACTTCGGCTCAACCTTGTCGAACGATCAACTGATGGATATGCACTTCGACTTTATGTTGTCGAACCCACCTTATGGTAAAAATTGGAAAATCGACCTTGAAAAAATGGGACAAGGTTTGGATAAAGACCTTAAAAAGAATATTATGGATACCCGTTTTGTTACCAATCATAATGGCGAGTCTGATTATCGTATGATTCCCGATGTATCTGATGGACAACTCCTATTCTTATTAAGCAATATTGCTAAGATGAAAGACACCGACATGGGTTCTCGGATTGTCGAAGTTCACAATGGCTCAGCACTTTTCACTGGTGGAGTAGGTAATGGTGCCAACAATGCCCGCAAGTATATGATTGAACAGGATCTCATCGAAGCGATTATTCAATTACCGGAGAATATCTTCTACAACACAGGAATCTCGACATATCTATGGGTCCTCTCGAACCGTAAGGAAGTACGACGAAAAGGTAAAATTCAACTCATCGATGCTTCGAAGATTAAAACATCACTTCGCAAGAATATGGGCAAGAAGAATTGTGAACTCAGTAAGGAGAACCAACAAGAAATCTTGAACCTCTATCTGGACTTCCAAGAGACGCCAACCTCTAAGATCTTCGTCAACGAAGAATTTGGTTATTATCAAGTGACCGTAGAACGTCCACTTAGACAAAAAGTCAGTGTCACAGTGAAGACCGTGCATCAGTTCGAAGATATCTTAAGCAGACTAGGCGTACTAGATGGCACCTTCAATCCAAATCACATCAAGGACTTTGAATCTATGGGTGTGAAAACGAGCAAAGGTTCCAAAGATGAACTCGCTAATACAGATAAAATGAAGCACTATTTACAAGTCTTAAATGCATTAAAACGTGAGGATGACTACTTATCCTTTACAACTTTCGAAGAAGCCTTCAAGGAACAAGCCAAGGGACTTGCCGGCGTATCGCTTGCAAACTTGAATAAAACGGGCTTACTTAACCTCTTCATCTCAAGAGATGACCATGCTGAAGCGATCACCGATACAAAAGGCAACTTGATTCCAGACCCAGACTTAAGAGATACTGAACAAATCCCATTGACTTATCCAGGAGGCATTAAAGCTTTCATGCAAGCAGAAGTAATCCCTTATCATGCCGATGCCTGGGTAGACGAGAGCTCCATTCAGACAGGTTATGAATTGAACTTTACAAAGTACTTCTATGTGCCAAAAGAACTACCAAGTGTCAAAGAACTTGTAGAGGCGATAAAAAAACTAGAAGCAGAATCCGAAGGACTCATGGACTCGATTCTTAAGGGGTTAGAAAATGAGATATAAGGCATACAAAACAGTAGACCTCCCATGGCTAAAGGAAGTGCCAGAGCATTGGGATGTAAGGAATGTAAATAGCTTGTTTGATGAAAGAAGAGAAAAGGTATCAGATAAAGAATATCCACCGTTATCAGTAACAAAAAATGGAATCTTACCTCAACTTGAAAATGTAGCAAAAAGTATGGCTACCGATAATAGAAAAAAAGTTTTAAAGGGTGATTTTGTAATAAATAGTCGTTCGGATAGAAAAGGCTCATCTGGTTTGAGTAGTTATGATGGTTCAGTTTCTTTAATTAGCACAGTGATTACACCTAGGATAGGTTATGGAATCTATTGGCACTACCTGTTGAAGTCTAATGATTTTATAGAAGAGTACTATAGAAATGGAAAGGGAATTGTTGCTGATTTATGGTCAACTAACTTTCAAAGTATGAAATCAATTTTATTACCTGTCCCACCCAAAGAAGAGCAAGAGAAAATTGCCAACTTTTTAGACTGGAAAATCAGTGAGATTGATCGGTTGATTGAAAAAAGAAAGGATAAGCTATTAGAGCTAGATAAAACAAAACAGTTAGTTTTAGATGATTGTTATAACAATCTAGATGGAGAAAAGTCCAAATTAAAATATTTTGGAAAATTTATCAAAAGTGGTAAATTATCAAGAAGTGATGAGACAGATTTTTCTAATTATAAGGCTTTGTTATATGGAGATATATATACTAAGTATAATTTTACTTTTGATAAATGTATAACTATGATTAGTGAACAAGCGTATTTTAATAATCCGAAAATAAGTGGGGATACATTGTTCTTTACAACTAGTGGTGAAAGTAGGGAAGAAATTGGAAAATGTGTTCTTTATTCAGGTGAGGAAGAAATAGCGATTGGAGGAGATCTAATTGTATTTAAGCCTAACAAAAATATTAATGCACAATATCTAATGTATTCTTTGAACACGAGTCAATCTATTAATTATAGATATATTCAAGCAAGGGGAGAGATAATAATTCACATTTCAGAGTCAAAAATAGCAAATTCTGAAATCAAATTACCTACGCTTCAAAAACAAAGAATCTTTGCACAAAAAGTAACAGAATGTATAAAAAGTATAAATTCAATTAAAAGTAAAATAATTTTACAAATCCAACAACTAGAACTACTCAAGCAATCTCTTATTGCAGATGCGGTAACTGGGAAGATGGATGTAAGAAAGATGCTTATTCCAGAAGTGGAAGGATTGGACAAGAATGCAATACAAGAAGAAGTAGAGGTGGGGGAAGATGGGCATTCGCACAGAAAAGGCTGAATCAGCTCTGGAGAATCAAATCATTGATTATCTACAAACTGTTGGTTATCAGTATATTACGCCAACGGAGATGAAGCAGTCGTACAATAAGAAGTATGCAATTGATGAGAAGCGTTTATTTGATTTTATCGAACAGACACAACCAATGGTCTATGAACAACATCGTCTAGCGACCGAAGACGGTAGACAGAAGTTATTAGCAGCTGTCTCTTCTGCACTCACACGTGATGGAGTGGCGTATATCCTTAAGGAAGGCCTCAAGCTCTATCCAACGGGAGTGATTTTCTTCTATCATGCACTGGAGCAGAAGAGACCATCCTCGTTTGAGGAATTTCAGTCCAACATCTTCTCGGTGACGAATCAATTAACCTACTCAGAGACGAAGCCGGGCTTAGAATTAGACTTGTGTGTCTTTATCAACGGATTACCGATTCTGACGATGGAATTGAAGTCAAAGATGTCGGCAACTTCATGGACTTACCTCGATGCTCAGGGGCAATACAAACATAATCGTGACCCTAGAGAACCCTTATTTTTCTTCAAACGTTGTATCGCTCACTTTGCCGTTGATGAGAATGACGTCTTCTTTACGACCAAGCTGAATGGTAGGGATACCTTCTTTATGCCGTTTAACAAGGGTGACGGGAATGGAGGAGCCGGAAACTCCATCGGTATGGGGACGATGACAGATTATTTGTGGAAAGAGTTTCTATCGAAGGAGACGCTCCGTTCGCTCATCACACAGTTTGTCTATGTGCAACGTAAGAGAGATACCACTTCTAAGAAAACAAAAGAAACATTGATATTCCCACGGTATCACCAATATCGAGTGGTGACCCGATTAGTAGAGGATGTAGAACATCACGGTGTAGGAGGACGATACTTAATCCAACATTCCGCAGGCTCAGGCAAGTCCAACTCGATTACTTGGTTGGCGTATCGTCTCGTTGAAGCTGAAAAAGACGGGCAGAATATTTTCGATTCGGTGATTGTCGTTACTGACCGGCGAAACTTGGATAAGCAGATTTCTGATAATATTCGAAGTTTTATTTCAGTGTCGTCGAACTTTGCTCACTCGGATTCCTCTAAAGACTTAGAGAAACTCCTTGTCGATGGCAAGAAGATTATCACCACAACAGTTCAAAAGTTTCCTTATATTATCGAAACAATTGGTTCTAAGCTAAAAGGGAAGAACTTTGGGATTATTATTGATGAAGCCCACTCTTCACAATCAGGTAAGGCAGCAGCCTCTCTCTCTACAGCAATCTCAGGAGAGTATCAGATAACGGAGGAGATGGACAGTGAGGACTATATCAATACCATGATTGCGGCTCGTAAATTGCCTCAAAACGCCTCTTACTTTGCATTCACGGCAACTCCTAAGGCGAAGACTATAGAGATGTTTGGTGCGGTATTTGATTTGTACTCGATGAAGCAAGCCATCGAAGAAGGTTTCATTTTGGATGTCTTGAAGAATTATACGACATATAAGAATTATTATAAAATCATGAAGACTATCGAAGAGAATCCAGAGTTCGATGCCATCAAGGCCTCACGCAGGATTCGTACCTATGTGGAAGGGCAAGAGTTCCCAATTCGAAAAAAGGCAGAAGAAATGGTGAACCACTTTATCAACCATTCATCGAAGAAGATTAATGGAAAAGCGAAGGCGATGGTAGTCACTGCCTCGATTGACAGAGCGATTCAGTATTATGTTGCGTTTAAGGATATATTGGCAACGCTTCATAGTCCGTTTAAAGCATTGGTCGCTTTTTCTGGTGAAAAGGAATATAAAGGAGAAAAAGTCACTGAGACTTCCTTAAACGGGTTCTCAGATAAGGAGACTCCTGCTGTATTTAAGGGGGGTGAGTACCGCTTTTTAATTGTGGCGGATAAGTATCAAACTGGTTATGACGAGCCACTGCTTCATACGATGTATGTAGATAAGGTGTTAAGTGATGTCAAAACGGTGCAAACCTTGTCCCGTCTCAATCGCTGCTGTGAGAATAAGATTGATACCTGCGTTCTTGACTTTGCTAACGATGCCGATGACATTCAACGAGCATTTCAACCTTTCTATCGAGAAACGCAACTGGTAGAAGGGACAGACCCGAATAGCTTATACGAGTTACTGGGAACGCTTGATGCCGTACATGTGTATGAAGAGAATGAAATCGATCGTGTGATTCAACTTTTCTTTAAGAATCAATCTCGAGAACATATTGATCCGATTATGGATTCTTGTGTTGAACGCTATAAGGTCTTAGACGAAGACGATCAAGTGGAATTTAAGTCAGGGGTCAAAGCATTTATCCGAACGTATAACTTTTTATCTGCCATTTTGCCGATTGGACAAGTAGAATGGGCAAAGAAAGCAATCTTCTTTGAATTCCTTGTGCACCGATTACCAACACCAAAAGATGAACAGGGAATCAATGAAGTGATTGAATCGATTGACCTGGAATCCTATCGCTTAGAAAAACAAAATGAGTTACACATCATTCTCGTAAATGAAGACGGGGAAACCTATGCGACTAAGGTTGGGGCTGGCAGAGGTTTTGAATCGGAGATGGAATCGTTAGATACGATTATTGCGAATTTTAATGATATATTTGGCGATATTGCTTGGAACGATAAAGACAATGTCGTTCGGCAAATTCAAGAAATTCCTAATATGGTAGCAAAAGATGAACGCATTATCAATGCCATTAAAAATTCGGATGAAGGAAATATCAAGATTGAATACAATACCGTATTAGCAGAAGTTATGAGAGCCATCATGAAAGATAATATGGAATTGTTCGTGCAATTTTCTTCAAATCCGCAATTTAAGAAGTGGTTATCAGAGTCCGTCTTTACAGAAGTCTTACAGCAATCTGCTGCGGTAAGTTAGTTGTACCATGAGGTATAGCTAATGATAAGTGAATAAGTACAAAACTATTAGCAAAAATAATAGTGACTCATCAAGAAATTCTGATGGAGGAACAAATTAAATTTTTAATTTTAAATGAACAAAGTAGAAGAAATTTAACGATTTAATCTATTTAACAATTAACCACAAACATAACTTTGAACGAAATGTAATTTTAATTTTATAACGAGCAGGGGCATGTTATCCGTGATTAGTGGTTTGGGTGCTGTGAAATTTGATATTATTTTCGCTTCCCTCAATTTAACATGCCCATGGATGCTCATTGTCAAGTTAAAAAGACTCTATACATACTTTCTTAACTCATAATGACTTTCTATTGATTAGCGGAAAGAAACATCCCTTTATAATCTTGATTCTTAATTTCATATTTTGAATATTCGATATCCATATTTCACACGTTTAATCACTTTAATGAGATTATTTATTCCATCAATAACTTCATTGGAATATCCTGTTGTAAAAGCTTGATAAATCCTCTAGATAATTTTCCAGTGTAAAGCAGGTGTAAAGTGAATCAAAAAGAAATCAGAAAGCAATGTGAACAAATATGGGCAAGAAATAAATATTATGTGTTGAGTAAATCTCATAAAGTTACTTGGAAATCAGAGAATATTTAAAAGAAACAGAAGTTGATGAAAATGTATTAATTCAAAAAATCAAACAAGTGAATGAGATACAAGAAAGTAAAAAGGACTTTCATAATGCAATTCTTCATGTATGGGGCTATTTTAAAAATACAGCAGAAAAATTCGAAAAAGAAGAATTGTTTCATTTACTGGAGGAGTATAGAACTGGAGAAAGTGATCAAAGTTCTATCATCCATTATATCCGTACATTATTAGAGAAATACCCCAATAACTATTTACAACAATCAATTTTAATAACAGGAGAACAAGGTGAGATTATGGCATGAACAAATGATATCAAAATTACCTAAGAATCAATTACTAGGACAACATAGAGAATGTTGTGCGCTTAGGGGAAATGGATGGAATAAGAAACATAAAACAGTTGATTATGTATTTTTATATTCTCCTTATCACCTATTTTGCTATCATACATTGATTATGGATGAGATGAATAATAGAGGCTACCAAGTAGCAACTGAGTGGCGAGATAAGAATTATCGTGGGAAGATTGCAGAAAGCTACGATAATCTTGAGGAAGTAGAGATCAATACACCAATTTATAAAGAACATAATGAAGCATATCTACAGGAATGTATCGAGAATTTACAAGTAAAAGGCATTGAAATTGAAAGGTAGATATTCTTACAAATGATTAAACCCTGCACCCAAAAGTATAGAGTTTTGGGTGCAGGGTTCTTTACGTTTTATTGTTTTTTCTGTTTTGCTCGTTGTTCTAACATTCGTTTAACGAACTCCGGCATTTTTACATTCTCTCTGCCTTTTTTAGCGATTAATTTCTTCACGAATTCTGGCATTTGAATATCAGATTCATGGTCTAGAATGTCTTTTGAGGTTTCTGGTGGTACCATTTCATCTAGTGTTTCTTCTTCATTTATTTTAAGAGTGAATGTTTCTCTTTCGTGCGCTCGAACGGTTTCGTATAAGGCTTCGACTAATAGCGGATTAGCATCCGGCATTGGTGGTCTGTGATAGTGTACGCCGAACTCATCACATAAGTCCTTACATTCGATATCATTGTCGTATAGTACTTCGATATGTTCACTAATAAAACTAATTGGAATAAAGATATAATGTTCAGGATGTTCCGTTTGTTCTCGTAAATATTCTAGAACATCTGGTTTCATCCATGGTAGTCCAATATCACTTTCGCTTTGCCATGTATGCGTGTACTGATGTTTTTCTAGGCCTAATCTTTCTGCAATAATTTGTCCATTTTTGTAAATTTGATCGATATAAGGATCCTCGAATTCCAATGCAATTACGGGTACGCTATGTGCTGAGAAGACAACTTTAAAGCTATCTTCTTTGACGTTTTCAGTTAAAATCTTTTTGATTTCTTGTTCCCAGAATTGTAGTAAGTTTGGATTATGATACCATTCTTTTACAACGTGGAAGCGAATCGTTTTGCTTTCGATGAATTTTTCATATCCGTAAATGGAGTAGTAAGAGTAGTGCGGCTCAAGAGCTAAGCATAAGCATTCTTCAATTCCGTCCTGTTCCATTTGTTTAACGACTTCTGGAATGAA
>QWCZ01000887.1_pt1 | contig 13808 bp, 9 predicted proteins | sample 1972651 | NCBI WGS metagenome assembly QWCZ01 (sample SAMN09866695, study PRJNA288562) | Human oral metagenome isolate pre1_saliva, whole genome shotgun sequencing... | isolation source: mouth | host: Homo sapiens | place: USA: California
AAAATATTCACTTTTTGATATATCCAAACCTTCAAATAATTTTCTATTTTCTTCTGCATTTTTCATTGTGAAAAAATATTTCAAAGTTGTCATATTTAAGGTTTTTCCAAATCTTCTTGGACGTGTAAATAATTTTACTCCTGCACCATCTTTTATCAATTCCTCTATCCAAGATGTTTTATCAAAATAGTAACAATTTTTTTCTATTATTGTCTTAAAATCACTTACTCCAATTGCTAAACCTTTTTTATCCATTTTACACCTCCTTTAAAATTTTGTTTTCATTTATATTTTAAATGTTTTTTCTTTTTATGTCAATGATATAGAAATTAAAAGAAGCTATTACAAATTAAACTCAAAATGCAATAGCTCCTTCTCAATTTTATTTATTATTTTTTATAAAAACTTTTTAAATTTCAATTATTGTAAACTAATTTTTCTTTTCTCGACAAGATCTACAAACACCCTTAAAATAAAAATGTTTCTCTTCTATTTCACAACCAATAAGCTCTCTGGCATTGCTATAGTCAATGCTAAGCTCAACATCAAATAAAGCTCCACAGCAATTACATTTAAAATGTCCATGTGTATCTGTCAATAAGTCATACCTAGTTTCATTCTCTTCAATAACTATGACATATACTAATTTTTTTTCTATGAATAAATTTAATGTATTATATACTGTAGTTTTAGAAAGAGTAGGTATTTCTAAGCAAAGTGCTTTATATATTGTATCAACTGTTGGATGATTGTGATTGTCTAACAAATATTGAAAAATTTTCATTCTTTGATAAGAAGGTTTTATATCATGCTTTTTCAAATAGTTTCCAATGTCGCCTATATGCAATTGTAATTCCACTTTTCTCACTCCTTTCTATCATATAAAATACTTAACCTATTCAGTTATGATTATATAGTATACTAGCTTTGCATATATGTCAAGCTATTTCAGCATTTTTCTCATCATATACCTGTCAATGCCAGTTCCATATTCATCTTTTAAAAATTTTTCTTGACTATATCCATGCTTCCTATATAGATTTATTGCTACCACATTATCTGGAGCAACAGTTAATTCTATTTCTTCGTAACCTAATTTTTTTAAAATTTTCTCTGTCTCATTTAAAATAAAATTCGCATAACCTTTCCATCTATATTCTTTTAAAGTTGATATTCCATATAAAAATAAAGATTTTTTATTAAATATCTGCATATATTCAACTATACTAATTATTTCTTCTCCTTCTTTTATCACAAAGACCATACCATATCTTATCAGTGCTTTTATTATCCACAGATCAACATTTCCTGCTCCTTCAAAAGCTTCCTGTTCAATTTTAACGATATTATTCATTGTTTCAAAATCAGGATCTGTTATATGAATTAATTCCATCTTACTCCCTTAATACTCTATCCTATTTAAATACAAGCCCTCCGGCTCTACGAGATTTTTTTTATATTCTTTTGTGAAATCTGTAAGCATTTTTTTTATGGTATCTCCAGACAGATTTTTATAATATATTTCAAGAGCTGTTCCAACCATAATTCTAATTTGAGATTTTAAAAATGCACTACCTTTTATGTATATGTTTATTTCATTAGCACCAGAATATTCAACTCTTATCTCGTATATTTCTCTAATCGTTATCTTGCTTGCACAATCCTTTAATCTAAAATTTTGAAAATCTTTGATGCCTATAAAATCTGAAAAAATTTTTTCCAATCTTTCAGCATCAATTTTCTCTTTTACAAACTTACAATATCTTGCTTTAAATGGACTTCTATTCCAAGAAATAATATATAGATATTCTCTTGATTTTGCATCATGCCTTGCATTAAAATTTTCCTCAACATCTTCAACATTTAAAATTTCTATATCCGCTGGTAATGCTCTCGATAATAAATATTTAAACTTATCTACTGGAATAGTTGAAGAGGTATAGAAATTAGAAACTTGATGATTAGCATGAACTCCTCTATCTGTTCTTCCAGCTGAAATCAAATTTACTTCTTCTTTAGTTACTGTCCTTAGTATCTTCTCAATCTCTCCTTGAACAGTGATTTGTTTTGGCTGCCTTTGAAATCCAAAATATCTACTTCCATCATATCTAAATTCTAATTTTATATTTCTTCTTTCCATTTTTTCCCCATAATCAAAAGACTCTTAAAGGACTTTTAATTTATCCATAGAATGTTCAAAAATTTCTAACATCCTTTTTTTCATATCATCTCTATCACATATCCTGCACCCTGCGGCATTTTTATGTCCGCCACCAGAATAACCAATAATTACTCCTAATTTTTTAGCAATTTCACTAACATCAATATCTGCTTTACTTCTAAAAGAAACTGTTCCATAGACATTTAGAAATGCAACTATATCATAATTTAGTTTCTTATCATCTAAAATTTTATCTCCAATTATAGATTGATAGTCTCCATCAATACCGTAAACAATCCCCATTTTATAACCTTTAAAGTTATAATCATCAATTGTCCTTTTTGCAAAGTCAAAAAAACTATCCACTTTCAAATTATATGCTTCATCAAGACAGGCAAAATGATTAAAGATTGTTTCTGTATAATCTTCCAATTTTATTTTTTTATTAATATAATGGAAAAAACCACCTGTACCTAATATTTTTTCTGCCGAATTTATAGAAAAAGCTCTTTTCTTTAAAATTATTTCCTCTGGTTTATTTCCTAAATTTTTCCAAGTAAAAATGTCCCAACAAGATGTTGCTACTGCTAATGGCTCTAATTTATCATACATTTTTTTGTACTCAATTGATTTTTCAACTAAGGGCTTAAACCATTCTAAAGTTAAATAAGCCGCACTTTTTTTGTCATCCCAATGAAAGAATATATTATCACAACAACACTCATTTTTATACAAATTTGGATGATTTGTTAAATGATGATCTATGTTAATTACATTCGTATAAGCTAAATATTTCATTTTTAACCATTCTATACTCGGTATTGGTCTATCTAAAATATATACTCTGTCTCTCGTTCCAAGAGACATATATCTACAAATATAATCAAAGGTCTTATCTGTTTGCTCCAAAGTAACATCCATACTAGACATTATCAAAAAAGTTTTTTTCTTATTCTCCAATTCTTCAAAAGATTTTACTATTAGTGCTGCCACTAATCCATCAGCATCTCCATGTGTAAGAATGATTACTTTTGGTTCTTCCTCCGATTTTAATCTTGTGTCATATAAAATATCAGCCATCTTTTTATTTCCCTTCTATAAATTTAGCTTTTAAATTATATCATAAGTATTACAAATAAAAAAGAAGCTAATTGCAGTTAGCTTCTTTTTGAATTTTTCTATCAAAAAAAATTTGTTCATTGCAATACCATTATAGCACTGTAAAAAATTTTTTTATTTATTTTCTAAAGCTTTTACTCTTTTTATAAGTTCAGGTAATTTTTTCATAGCAATTCTTATTTTTAAATCTTCTTTATGATCAACTAGAGGATGACCTGATAAAATTTGATTTGCTGGAATATTTCCTGGTACTCCAGATTTTGCACCTATTACAGTATTTTCTCCAATTTCTATATGACCTGCTACCCCAACTTGTCCTGCAAGAGTAACATTATTTCCTATCGTAACACTTCCGGCTATTCCCACTTGAGAAATTATCAAACAATTTTCTCCGATAATATCATTATGAGCAATTTGAACTAAGTTATCTATCTTTGTATATTTTTTTATAATGGTGTCTCCAATAGCTCCTCTATCTATTGTTGTATTTGCTCCAATTTCTACTTCATCTTCAACAACAACTGATCCTATTTGATCAATTTTAGTATTCTTTCCATTTACTTTAACAAAACCAAAACCATCCGATCCGATCACTGCTCCAGGTTGAATTACACAATTCTTACCAATTTCAACAAACTCTCTTATACTTACATTCGAATAAATAACTGTACCATCTCCGATTTTTACTCCTTGACATATAGTTACGTTTGGATAAATAATTACATTATCTCCTATTTCAACGTCATGTCCAATATATACATTAGGAGCAATTGAAGAATTAACTCCTATTCTTGCTGTATTCTCTACCATTTTTTCGATTTTTTTCAAAGGTCTTTTAAAAAAATGTAAAAGTTTTGGCATTATAACCCTTGGACTATCTTTTACAACAATATATCCTTTCCTTTCTACTAAAGGTAAATCAATATCAGGAATAATTATTACCTTTGCTTTTGTTTCATTTAAACTTTTTAAAAATTTTTCATCTGCTGCAAATGTCAAACTCTTCTCATCTGAATGAAAAAAAGGAGAAAGCTTAGAAATTTTTTCTACTACCTCTCCTTTATATTCAGCATTAAGAAGAGTTACGATATCAGTTACTTTATATTCCATAACTCTTCCCTCCTAATTATTACTATTTAGATGCTTCCATTGCTTTTAAAACTTTATCAGTTACATCTTCTCCACCAATTTTAACTGCATCAGCTTCAAGGATATAGTCAAATTTTCCTTCTGTTGCTACTTTTTGAATAGCTTTGTTATAAACAGTTTCTATTGATTTTAATTTTTGCATTTGTTGATCGTTCAATTTTTGTTGAGATGAATTCATAAAGTTTTCAAAATCTTGAGCTTTCTTTTCAAATGCTTTCTTTTCTGCATCTGTTAATTTGTCTCCCTTAGATTGTAAAGCAACATATTCTTTTTGTAATGTTATTTCTTTTGTTCTTGCTTCGTTTTCTAATCTTTTTACTTGTCCTTCTAAATCTTTTTGGGCTGCCTTAGTTACAGAGAATTGAGAAACAACTCTTTGTGTATCAACAACTCCAATTTTTTCAGCAAAAGCTGATGTTGCAAGTAACAAGCTTGCTACTAGTATTAATTTTTTCATTATGTATACCTCCAAAATTTATTAACAATTTTATATGAATTAGAATGCTTGTCCCATATTGAAATAGAATTTCATTCCGTCATCGTCCATTTTATTTCCTACTGGCCAACCAAAGTCAAATCTCAATGGTCCTATTGGAGTATTAAGTCTTACTCCTACTCCAGCAGTTGTTCCCCAGTTTGACCCAAATTTAGAATTATCTCTTGTATATCCAGGATCTCTTCCTTGTTGTTTCCAAGCTCTTCCAGCATCTGCAAATAAAACTAATCCTAAAATATCATTTACTTGAGTTCTGTTTTCTATTGTTGCTACAACTTTTTCAGTTCCTTTGAAGAATCCACCATCATATCCTCTTAGTGAGCTTCCTCCACCAACCCAGAATCTTTGACTTTCTTTTGTTCCTCTAGACATTACTCCACCAACTACTTTATATGCAAAAGTATTTTTCTTAAATAATCCTCTATGATATTTTCTCAATTCTAAAGTAACATTTCCAAAGTTTCCAGATTTATATCCACTAGCATATCCACCTTCTACTTGGAATTTTACATATTCTCCAGCAGTAGGATTTAAATAGTTGTTTCTAGTATCATAACTGATGTATGGATAAATACTCCATACATAATATTTATCATTTACACCTTCAATTTCTTTTGGATCAGGTCTTTCTCCTCTTGGAGCTGCATTGTAGTACCATTTATCTCCAACTTTTTGGAAAGCTCCATCTCTATGAGTTTCTTTTACACTTTCAACTTTTGTTCCTATACTCAATCTTACATTTTTTGAAAGTCCTTTACCTATATTAACTTTAAATCCTAAAGTATCTATATTATAGAATAAATCACTATCTCCGTCTCCATAAGATGTTTTGTATGCTCCCCATCCCCAAGATACTCTATCAGTATTTCTTATCCAAGGATCAAAGAAATCTAAAGAGAAACCTGTGTAATGTCTATTTGATTTTTCAAAAGTAAATCCAAGTTCTTGACCTTTACCTCTCCAGTTACTATCTTTTAGTGATAAAGTACCCATAAGTCCAGATTCTGAACCATAAGCAACTCCACCTTGTAACTCAGCTGTTCTGTCTTCGTCTATTAAAAGAATTAAGTCTATTCCTTCTGGATCTCCTGGTACTGATCTAGCTTCATATTTAACATTTTTAAATATTCCAAGTCTCATTAAATTTTCAACTGTTGCATCATATTCTTTTACGTCAAATATTTTTCCAGGTTTTATTTCAATTTCTCTATCGATTACATAATTCTTAGTCTTTAGAACGTCATCAGTTGGACTTCTTCTATTTCCTTTTTGTTTAGTAATCATTTTCTTTACTTCAATTTTTCTAACAATACCTTCAACTATTTTAACATTAAGAACTCCATTTTCATCAGTCGACATATCTGCTATATTTACTAGAGTATATCCTTTTTCTTGGTACATTCCTAATATTTTATCTCTATCTGCTCTCAAATTGTTATAGTTTTGAATTGAACCAACTTTAGTCGATAACGCTGCCATTATTTCTTGAGTTGAAAATGTATGGTTTCCTGTTACAACTATATTTTTTATTGTAGGATTTTCAACAACTTCAAAAGTTATTCCAACACTGTCCTTATTAACTTTAGCTTCAGGTTTTACTGTAGAGAAATATCCTGTAGCCAATATATTTCTTTGAGCTTCTTCTACTCTACTCTTTGAAAAATATTCTCCAGATTTAAGTTGAGCTGCCTTTAAAACTTCAGAGGTAGGAACTTCTTTATTCCCTGCCACTCCTACATATGAAAGAACTACTGATTTATCTGTATCCTCTCTTTCAGAATTTATAGCTACTCCTTTTTCTTTTAGTAAGTTTGCTACATCTTGTTTTTCCATAACATCAACAACAATTCTTACTCCCCCGTCATAAGATGTTGGTTGAAGAACTACATCTTCAAATAGTCCTGTTTCTTTCAAAGTATTAAAATCTGCAACTAAAGCTTCTGTTGAAAAAGTTGCTCCTTCTTTTATTTTTAAATTTTCTTTAATAAAGCTTGCAGGAACTTTTTGATTGTTTACAACTTCAATACTCTTAACTGGTAAATTAACCAACGTTGAGAACGATGTCAAACTAATCACAAATAGTAATGCAATTAAAATTCTCTTCATCTAAAATCCTCCATTTTAAATTTTCTCATAGTTTTATATACTATATTACCATATTTATAAATATTTTAAAAGCTAAAAAGAAAATATTTCTTTAAAATTATTATATCTTTTTCTAATTTTATATCCTACATGATAATTAGTCTTTCTGTAATTTTTTTCAGGTTCTGTTCTATATTTATCTGGAACCGTACCTGCTCCCACTTCAACAGTTTTATTTTCATCAATCTTATATTCTAAACCTAAATCATAATCTCTTACTTTGCTGTCAATGACTCTAGTCTGATCGACAACTTCCTTACTGCTTCCTAAAAGTCTAACATCCGCTTTCCAAAATAACTTATCTTTGTAAATATTATCCTTAGCTTCTAACTTAATATTTGCACTATATATTTCTGGATTTCTTGACTTAGCATCTGCCGTTGCTATTTCTTTAGAGTTTCCAATATTTTTATCTGGACTGTAAACAGTAATTTCAGGTTTTATAACAAGCTTTGTCATATCTAATTTTCTTTTTACATACCTAGTCGTTGGTCCAAAAGTTGCTTGAGCTAATTGCCCTGCTATTAAGTTTTTCATAAATGTTAGGAAAACTTCATTTCCATCTCCAAAGGAATAAATATCCTTATCCGAATTTGGATTTTTTATCAAGGCACTTAAGTCCCCACCGGTTTTACCATTTTTAGATGAAATATTATATCTCAAATTATTTGCTTGCCCTAAAATGTCAAATCTATATTCATCACCGTCCATCTCAACTCTTGTTTCAAAGAATATATTAGGATTTATTTTAGGTAAATATGAATTATCATTAAAAATAACTGCTAGTCTGTCTATTGTAAATTCATTGGTGTTGATAGACATATATCCTTGATCTAATTCTGTTTCCCCATCTAAATAATATTTCCCATTTTGACCTTTTAAGGAAACGTCAACAGATAATTTTCCATAAAGTTCTGGTACTGCAATATTAAAGTTATCCATGTTGAATACCACTGGTCTTACTGTAAATATTCTCAAATCTATAGGCATTAGCTTATTTAAAGTTTTCTGAATGTCTCTATTTTCATTAGACTGTTCTTCTACTAATTTTGTTTGAGAACTTTTTTCTTTTTTCTTAGCCAGTTGAGCTTTCACTATACTAAGCACAGATTTATAGTCATTTGGAATATCATAAACCGTTCCTTCTTTTACAACTATATCCCCATAAATTTTTTCATTTGATATTACTATATCTGAATTTCCACGTATATTTGCTATATCTTTCTCATTATATTTAAAATCATCAATTAATAAATGCAATTTATAAGGCAGTTCTCTAATAATATTTTCTTTATCGATTGTCGAAATTTTAGATAAATCTATAAATCCATCTCCCTTGATTTTGTTCTTATACAAACTTAAATCTAAATGGTTAATATTTAATTTATCTTTATTTCCATTTAAGGCTAATAAAATATTTTCAATTTTATACTTTTTTATGGAAATTTCTCCAGAACTTAGGCTCAAATTATAATTTGGATCTTCTAAATTTCCTCTCACTAGCAAGTTTATGTTTACAAGTCCTTTTAGTTCATTATTTCCTAAAATATTTTGCAATTTATCAAAATCAAGTTCAGAATTCCTATTTTTTATATTTATAGTCTTATTTTTTAAATTGATTTGACCTAAAACTCCAAATAGTTCTCCATATTTTTTATCTATTATATCCAGTCCTTCTAAAGTTATAATTCCCTTAGAATAATCTTCTGTTCTTGCTTTTAAACTTATATTCGGCAATTTAATATCATTTGTTGTTATTTTTACAAGTCCATCACCTTTTGTATCTTTTAATTTAGCTTCCCCAGTTAGTAAAATCTCTTTCCCATCTTCCAATGTTAATTTTGTTGAACCTAAATTTACAAAGCCTTGAGGCTGTTTAATCGTTCCTTGGATTTTAGCTTTTACTCCCTCTGATATAAATTTTACCTTATCCAAGCCTATATCTTCATTTGTAAGTTTTTTTAAATCAAAATCTACAGCCATTTGTTGATTTTTTAGAGAATAATCGGCTTTTAATTTCAACTGCTCATTACTGAAATTACTTAACTTTACTTTATTATCTGCAAATGCAAAATCTAAAATAAAATCTTTAAACTTATATTTATCATAGGTTAAGGCATCAATTCCACCCTTTATTTTGAAATCGATATTCTCTCCTATTTTCTTTAAAGTGTAATCTCCGTAAAATTTATCAATTTTAGCTAAACTTTCAATCGTCAAATTCTCAATTTTACCTTGACTTAATATATTTTTATTCTTACTTTTTACTTCTCCTTGACCATTATAATTTAAAAATACCTTTTTGTCTCCAAAATTTCTATCAATTGTTAAATTTCTTGCAATATAATCTAAGCCAAAATCACCATTATTAAGATCTATATTTCCTTTGACCATTAAATTTTTATTCTTGTCTTTTGCGTCTGCCAGTTTTAACTCTTTAATCTCCAATTTGTTATTTTCTGCAATAAAATCTAAATAATTTCTTAAATTCAATATTGCAAAATTTACTCTTCCTTTACCATCAAGTAAATTCTTAGCATTCACATCATAATTTAAAACAAAGCTATCCCCATATATTTTGGCTAACTTTTCTTTCTTTTGATAATCAACTTTAAAATCTACTATATTTGACTTTATATCAGCATTCAAGTTGTTTTTTTGATTATTTAACTTTGCTTTAAGATCAATATTAGGAATTAAATCTTCTTTTAAAGATGATTTCAAGGATAAAGATACGTCTGTATTTTTCTTTTCATTTTCAATATTAAATGATAAATTCTCCTCAACATCTTTAATTTTAGTTAGAATCTTTCCTTCTATTTCATTTTTCCCATTTTTTGATTTTCCAGATAATTTAAAATCTTTTAGTTCCAACCCTTTTATCTCTGAATTGTTAGTATTCATAGTCAAGCCAGCTAAAAATCCTTTTTCATCAGAATAATGGATCACTGTTTTTATATCTTCAATTTTTATATTTTTTAAATCTAAATGCTTTTCCCTAATAGGAACAATTCTATTCAAAATATTTTCGTCTAATCTATCAAATGTTATTGTAGAGTTAAACTCTTTATCTTTGTACGTAGCAACAAATTCCTTATCCTTTTCAAAAATATTCATTCCAAGTTTTACTGTGCCATCTTGCCCTGCAAAATTTCCAGATAAATTTATATTTTTTATATTAGTATCTATATCATCAAATCTAAAATATGGGATGTTTAAATTCAAATCCCCATTAATTTTAGTATTTTCCATTGTTTTATCTGTATTTATTGTCAAATCTGATGTTAAATTAAAGTCTGATAGATGTAGTTTAGGATTATTTTTAATAAGGCTTGTAAGTAAGTCTTTGTCAATTAAAAACTTATCTATCTTTAATTTTAAATCTAAATTTGCACTATCATTCTCACTTTTATCATTGAACAATAGAGTTAAATTTATATTTTTATCATCAATTTTAATATTTGCCCCATCGACTAATTTAGCCTTTGTTGATGTTATTTCTGCATTAATATTTTCTATTTTTCTTTCTAGTTTATTTTCAAACCCATAATCTTCATAATTAACTTCTAAATTTGAAACAACAACTTTATCAACAGGATTTTTAGGTTTTGATTCACTTTTAGTTTTAGATAGTTTTGTAAAATTTATTATCCCATCTTTATCCCTAACTGCATAAACTTTTGCGGAATTTATATCTATTTCATCAATTCTTCCTTTTACTAAATTACCTATTGATGTCTTTGCATCTATCTTAGGAACATCTAATATCAAACTATTATTTTTATCATATAATTTTATATTTTGAATTTGTGTATTCGATAAAGATAAATCTATATTTTCAATTTTAACTTTTCCATTTATAACCTTAGGAGCTAGTTTCTCTATTAAATTTTCTAAATTTGATAAAATAATTGTAGTTGAAATTCCTAATATTCCAACTATTCCTATTGGTATTAAAATTTTTTTAGGTATATTTTTTATTTTTTTTAACATCTCTTCAACCTTTCGATTCATTCCGATTTTATTTTTATACATTTTAAGTGTTTTCATTGTTTATGTCAATAAAAAGAAAAAAGGATTTTTCTAAGATTAAATCTTAAAAAAATCCTTAAATTTTAATATTGTATATTAAAAAATAAATATTATTTTACAACGGCTTCTTCAAAGGTATCCCAGTTTTTCTTGGATACTTTGAATCTGTCTTTTTCATTTTTAAAATTTCAATTATGAGTCTTTCTTCTTTTGAAAAAGGTAAAGAAAATTTATGCTCTTTCATAATTTTAGAGTTTAAAATTTTTAAAGCATTCTCCGAATGTTCAACTTCTCCAGTCCCTACCATCTTTTGTGGTAAAAATCTTCCATTAACTTTTAAAAATGGGATTTCATATTCTAATATTACCGACAAGTCTGAAACTCCTCTGCAAAGTCCAACATCATATTTTTCTCTTCTATCTTTTATAATTTCCTCCGCTCTTCCGTTTATAACCTCAACGTTTTTTAAATCTAAATCATTTTTTACAAGTTCCAAAAAATCCGTTTTCTTTCTCACAGAATCAAGCAAAGTAAAATTTTTATCTTCATTAAATATTGTAAGCATCATTCCTGGAAAACCTGCTCCTGTTCCGATGTCAATAAGACTCTTATCTTCCTCTTTCAATAAACTTTGTAAAAGTAAAGAATCTAAAAAATGTTTTTCAATTATTGCTTTCTCTTCTCTTATTGCAGTTATATTTGTATGGCTATTATATTCAAGTAAAAGTTGTAAATATCTTAAAGTTTTTTCAATTTTATTTTCATCATAAGAAATTTTTAATTTTTCTAGTCCTTCTTTAAAATAATCTTTCACTTTAATTTCCTTTCATCTTTAAATAGATTAATATTGCTTGTATATCAGCAGGAGATACTCCAGAAATTCTGCTAGCTTGTCCTATGTTAATCGGTCTAACTCTTTTTAATTTATCTTTTGCTTCTTTAGGAAGAGTTGTTAGGTCATCGTAATTTATGTCAGCAGGAATTTTTCTATTTTCTAAAGACTTATGCTTTTCTATCATCTTCAATGCTCTGCCAATATATCCTGCATATTTTACAGAAATTTCAACTTGATAACCTGTATCATAGCTATAATTTTCTAAATCTAGTCCCTTAATTTCTTCTGAAATATATTTTATATCTTCAAAGGTAACTTCTGGTCTTCTCAGAATTTCAAGCAAAGTGCTTCCATCTTTTATTGGAGTTTCTCCTCTTTTTAATAAAGTTTCATTTACTCTTACATTACTTGGGCCTACTGATGTCTTAGATAAAAGTTCTGTTATTTTTTCAACATCTTTTCTTTTCTTCTCAACTCTTTGATATTCTTCTTCAGGAATAAGACCTAATTCATAACCTATTTTACTAAGTCTTAAATCTGCATTATCTTCTCTCAAATAAAGTCTGTACTCACTTCTTGCAGTAAACATTCTATAAGGCTCGTTAGTCCCTTTTGATACTAAGTCATCAATAAGAGTTCCAATATATGAATCTGCTCTATCCAAAATAACAGGTTCTTCATTTCTCAATTTTCTAACGGCATTTATTCCCGCCATAAGACCTTGAGCTCCTGCTTCTTCATATCCTGATGTTCCATTTATTTGCCCAGCTAAAAATAGATTTTCTATAGTTCTTGTTTCTAAAGTATATTTTATTTCTTCAGGTGGGACATAGTCGTACTCAATAGCATAGGCGTATCTCATAATTTTTGCATTTTCAAAACCTTCAATATTTTTTATCATTTCTTCTTGCACATCAACAGGCAGAGAAGATGACATTCCCCCTAAATAAATTTCGTTTGTTTCATAGCCTTCTCTTTCCAAAAATAAATGATGTTGATTTTTATCAGGATATCTATAAATTTTGTCTTCTATTGAAGGGCAATATCTAGGTCCTAAACCTTGGATTTTTCCATTGAAAAGAGGTGATCTATCTCTTGCATTTTTTATAATCTCGTGAACTTTATCATTCGTATGAGCAATGTAACAAGAAATCTGTCTTCTACTCAAAGCATCTTCGTCAAGTGTTCTATTAGAAAATTTTAAAACTTGATCTTTTTCTCCTGGTTGTTCTTCTAAAACAGAAAAGTCTATACTTCTTGCATCAATTCTTGCTGGAGTCCCTGTTTTAAATCTTCCTAATTTCAAGCCAACTTTTTCCATAGAAAGTGGCAAATCTTCTGAAGACAATTCTCCCATTCTTCCAGCACTGAAATTTATTTCTCCCATATGAATAAGACCTCTTAAGAAAGTTCCTGTTGCAATAATAACAGCTTTTGCTCTATATTCAAGTCCCTCTCTTATTTTAATTCCTCTTATTACTTTCTTTCCATCTTCTTCATCAACTACAAGTTCACTCACCATACCTTGTATAACTGATAAGTTTTTTGTGTTTTCTAAAGTTTTTTTCATTTCATTGGCATAAGCCATTTTATCAGCTTGAGCTCTTAAAGATCTTACTGCCGGACCTTTTTTTGTGTTCAAGACTCTTATTTGAATAAAAGTTTTGTCTATATTTCTTCCCATTTCTCCACCAAGAGCATCAATCTCTCTTGCTAGATGTGATTTTGCTGGGCCACCTAATGATGGGTTACAAGACATTACTCCAATATTATCTAATGATATTGTAAATATTGCTGTTTTCATTCCCATTCTTGCTGAAGCTAATGCAGCTTCACAACCAGCATGTCCTGCTCCAACTACTATAACATCA
>QWCZ01000888.1_pt1 | contig 13791 bp, 10 predicted proteins | sample 1972651 | NCBI WGS metagenome assembly QWCZ01 (sample SAMN09866695, study PRJNA288562) | Human oral metagenome isolate pre1_saliva, whole genome shotgun sequencing... | isolation source: mouth | host: Homo sapiens | place: USA: California
CGGGGGTGGGGGTGGCCAAAATGTTGCGGATAGCTTTTTGGCTGGCGCGTCCACCCATACCCACATAGAAGAAGGCCCCTACATGGTTAAGCGGGTCTAGTAGCACTAGCGCCACTAGGGCTAGAGCCAGGGCGTCACCGGCATCTAGGCGTCCAGATTTTAGGCCGCTGGCAGCAATAGCTACCGAGGCCATCAAAATAAACACGCTAGTAAATAGGTCAGTGGCCAGGATTACCAGCTGGTTGCCTGCCAGTAGACGCATTAGGGCCCGGCGGTTAGCTTCGCCGCGTTGGCCTAGACGCTGGGCGTAGCGTTCACCAGCGCGGGCCAGTACTAGAGTGCTTAGGCCCTGTACCGCATCTAAATATTGGGCGGCTAGGGCTGAGCGCTGCCGGCGTGAGCCAGCGGCGCTGCCCCGGGTGAGGCGGCTGACGGCGAGGCTAGCGCCAATAGCAACGGCGACACTAGCTGCTAGTTCTAGGGCGCTAAGGGGATCAATGAAGATAGCTGCCAGTACTAGCACCACCAGGGGCGTGATCAGGGCACTGATTGCTTGAGGCAGGAAGGTGAACTCATATTTAGATACGCGTTCGCTTCCATCAACCAAGGTAGACACTAGTGCGCCAGTGGAGGTGGTTTTAGCGCTGTCAGCACCCGCCCCGGTGCGCGGCAAGTGACCGATCGCGAAAATGTGGTCTAGGGTGCGCACGCGTAGGCGTGATTCTTCATCAAGTGCATTTTGGCGGCCAATATAATCCGCTGCCGCATAGCTTAGGGCGCAGATGCTGGCAAAAATAACGGCTGTGGCCAGCCAGGGCCAGGCCGCTGAAAATGGAGAGATTTGATGGGCTAGTACAGTGGAGTTAAAAGGTGCCCCTACCCCCTTACCAAAACCAATCAAACTTAGTGCGCCGCTGGCGCCTGCCACGACACTAAACACACAGATTTGACGATAAGCCCGCTGCCCCAGCGGTGAGCGGGTGGGTATTGATTGGCCTCTCACGGCTAACAGCTTAGCTTGCCATTAGCGCCTTAGGGGGCACAGAACACAGTTAGCTAACCGGCGTGCGCCCTAAAGGCGCTGATTTGGGCAAAATCGCTGGGTCCTAAATTTTGTAAGCTCAAGGGCATACACTTATACCAGTGGCTGTGCAAGGAAGCAGTCCTTAATTGTCTTACCTTAAGGAGACTTAACTTATGGCAAACGCCCCCGTAAATGTCACCGTCACCGGTGCCGCTGGCAACATTGGCTACGCACTGCTGTTCCGTATTGCCTCTGGTGCTCTGCTAGGCCCCGACCAGCAGGTAAACCTACGTCTGCTGGAGATCCCCCAGGCTGTTAAGGCTGCTGAGGGTACCGCTATGGAGCTATTCGACTCCGCCTTCCCGACCCTGGGCAGCGTGGACATTTTCGATGACCCCAAGCAGGCTTTCGACGGCGCCAACATCGCCTTCCTGGTTGGTTCTATGCCGCGTCGTGCCGGCATGGAGCGCTCTGACCTGCTGCAGGCCAACGGCGGTATCTTCGGTCCTCAGGGTGCAGCTATCAACGCTGTAGCCGCTGACGACATCAAGGTCCTGGTTGTGGGTAACCCTGCCAACACCAACGCCCTGATTGCCGCCAACCACGCCCCGGATGTGCCCAGCTCGCGTTTCACCGCTATGACCCGCCTGGACCACAACCGAGCCCTAGCTCAGCTAGCCGCTAAGACCGGCGCTCACGTAACCGACCTAGACAAGGTCACCATCTGGGGTAACCACTCCTCCACCCAGTACCCGGACCTGACCCACGCCACCGTTAAGGGCCAGCCGATCACCGAGCTTCTGGCTGACCGCGCCTGGGTTGAGGGCGACTTCATCCCCACCGTAGCCAAGCGTGGCGCCGCCATCATCGAAGCCCGTGGTGCTTCCTCCGCCGCCTCCGCTGCCTCCGCCGCCATCGACCACGTGCGCGACTGGGTCAAGGGCGTTAAGGGCTACTCCTGGACCTCCGCCGCCATCATGAGCGATGGCTCCTACGGTGTGCCCGAGGGCATCATCTCCTCCTTCCCGGCAATTAGCGTTGACGGCGAATGGAAGGTTGTTGAGGGCCTGGAGATCGACGACTTCTCCCGCGCTGAGATTGACGCTTCTGTCAAGGAACTGCTGCACGAGAAGGACACCGTTAAGGGCCTAGGTCTGATCTGATCTAACTGCTACTACAGCTAGCTACTAAAGCTGGCCGCCACATATGTGGCGGCCAGCTTTGTTGTTATGGGCTGCCTCACAGTCAGATACACACAGAAAACATCCGCACAAAAGTGCACAAAAAATAACAAATCGATAGCGATTTTTGCGCAAAACCCAATTTTTCCAACATCGCACGAAAATTTGTTGCACAATTGCAACTACAGAACGAAATTTGTTGCCCAAGTGACTTGACTGAGCGCTACCACAAGCAATCGGCCTAGCACGCAAGTAGCAACTTCTAGGACAACGCTGTTCAGGAGCGATCATGAGCGTAAGCACATACATGTCACGGCGTCAGGTACTAATCGGTGCCACTGCCACCGCACTCGCGGCCACCCTGGCCGCCTGCGGCTCAAGCGATAAGAAGGAAGGCAAGTCCGGCGAGGCAGTAGGCGAAGGCGATGCCAGCCAGGTCGACGTCGTCACCTGGTGGCAGGCCGGAAGCGAAAAGGACGGCCTAGAAGCCCTAGTCAAGGTCTTCAACGCGCAGTTCCCCAAGACCAAATTCGCCAACAAGGCCATTGCTGGTGGTGGCGGCTCCCAGGCCAAGCAGAAGCTAGCTGCAGACCTGTCCGCTGGCAACCCGCCAGACACCTACCAGGCCCACGCCGGCGCTGAACTCAAGGACGACATTGACGCCGGCTACCTGCAAGACGTCTCCAAGCTCTACGACGAGTTCAAGCTCAAGGATGCCTTCCCCAAGACCCTAATGGAGCGCCTAACCGTAGACGGTGCCATCTACTCAGTGCCCTCCAACATCCACCGCAACAACGTAGTGTGGGCCTCGGTGTCAGTGCTTAAGGCTGCCGGCCTAGACCCGGCCAAGCCTGCCCAAACTATTGACGCCTGGATCAGCGACATGGAAAAGATCAAGGCCGCCGGCTACACCCCCATCACCATGGGTATGGCCTGGACCCAGATGGGCCTGTTTGAATCTGTGCTAATTGCAGACCTAGGCGCAGAAAAGTACTCGGGCCTGTTCGACGGCAAGACCGACTGGGCTGGTGCTGAAGTAACCAAGGCTGTTGAGCACTACGCCAAGATCGTCTCTTTCACCGATAAGTCCCTATACACCGAAGACTGGGAGCCTGCCATCAAGCCCATTATGGAAGGCAAGGCCGCCTACAACGTCATGGGTGACTGGGCGGTAGCTGGTTTCAACGCCGCCAAGAAGAGCGCCGGCACCGACTACGTCTACTTCCCAGTACCGGGCACCAAGGGCATCTTTGACTTCCTAGCCGACTCCTTCACTCTGCCCGAAAAGGCCAAGCACCCCGGCGGCGCCAAGAACTGGCTCAGCTGCATCTCCTCCAAGGAAGGCCAGGTTGCCTTCAACACCGTCAAGGGCTCCATCCCCGCCCGCACAGACCTGACGGATGAGGAAAAGAAGAAGTTCTCTGAGTACCAGCGCTCAGCCATGGAAGACTTCTCCAAGGACACCATCGTCTCTTCCATTGCTCACGGCGCAGCCCTACCGGCCAAGGCCTCCAATGCCATGGGCGACGCCCTAAGCAAGTTCGCCCAGGGTGCCTCAGATGCTAAGGCTCTGCAAAAAGCCCTGGCTGAAGCCTACAAGGCAGCTCAGTAAAATTTCCGGCTGGCGCCCTTAAAAGCTGATTAAAAGTCAGCAAGTGCTCTCTGGTTCCTTTCTTGGTGGTTAGGGTGCCAGCCGGCATAAACGCGGTGGGCGACGTCGTCAAAGCTACGACGGCGTCGCCCACCTTTTAACATCAGCAAGTGTCAAGGAGGACAACGCATGTCCCAGGCCCGTGCGGCGCGACGGCGTAAAAACAAGATCAAGCAGTGGGGCCCAGGTCTGCTGCTAATCTCTCCGTCCCTAATCTTGGTGGCAATCTTCGTTTACGGCATGATTGGCGCCAACTTCAAAACTTCCCTATACAACACCCACCGGGCCGCCCAGGTATCAGGAAGGCGCCCGTCAAAGTATGTGGGCTTTGAGAACTTCTCCAAGCTCTTTGAAGACCCAAACTTCCAGCACTCCTTCATTAACCTGATCCTGTTTACCGTGGCCTTCCTAGTGGGCACACTAGTACTGGGCTTTCTATGGGCCTGGCTGCTAGATAAGCCCATCAAGGGGGAGGGGATCTTCCGCTCGGTATTCCTATTCCCCATGGCGGTGTCCTTTGTGGCCTCCGGTGTGGTGTGGCGCTGGCTGCTCAACTCCAAAACCGGCAGTGAAGCCTCAGGTCTAAACCGACTATTTGAAATGTGCGGGCTGACCTTCCTAGAAAACAGTTGGGCCTCAAATGTCCACTTTGGCATCTTGGCAATTGCAATCCCGGCTATCTGGCAGCTAGCAGGCTATGTGATGGCCCTGTTCCTGGCCGGTTTTAGGGGCATTTCTGACGACCTGCGTGAAGCCGCCCGCGTCGATGGCGCCAATGAATGGCAGCTATACAAAAACATTATCTTCCCGCAGCTAACCCCCATTGCTCTAAGCGCCGTGATCATCATTGGGCACATGTCGCTTAAGAGCTTCGACCTAATCATGTCGATCACCGACCAGCGCACCTACTCCACTAAGGTGCCCGCAATCGACATGTACAACTTCATGACCGACAACGACTACTCCAACGCCGCCGCCGTAGGCGTGATCTTGCTGGCGCTGGTAGCTATCGCGGTTATTCCCTACCTGATCCACGACACTAAGACAAGGAAATGAATATGAGCGAGCCTAAAGTTAAAACTGAGCGCGCTCATGGCTCCCGGCGCTTTCAGCTAGGAACCACCGTGCGCTACGTGCTGCTATTTATCTCCCTGGCGCTGGTGCTAATTCCGGTCTATGTGCTGATTGTGACCTCTTTTAAGGGCTCGGCTGAGGCTGACCCCTCCACCACCTGGTACCTGCCTGAGCACTGGGAAACTAAAAACTGGTCGCGGGCTTGGGAAGAACTAGGCGGTGGCCTGGTGCGTTCGCTGCAGCTGGTGATTCCGGCGGCGCTGATTTCAGCCATGCTTGGTAGCGCTAATGGCTTTGTGCTTTCTAAGTGGCGCTTCCCGGGGGCGAATGTGGTGTTCACGCTGATTTTGTTTGGCATGTTCATTCCCTACCAGTCGGTGATGATTCCGCTGATGCGCCTGGTGATTAACGCTGACCTGGGCTTTGGGATCCCCACTTTGATCTTGATGCACGTGGTTTACGGTATTCCGATCACTACCTTGATCTTCCGTAACTACTACGAGACGGTGCCTAATGAGCTTATTGAGGCGGCCCGCGTGGATGGGGCCGGGATGCTGCGCACCTACTTCTCGGTGGTGCTACCGATTTCTGTGCCGTCTTTTGTGGTGGTGCTGATCTGGCAGTTCACTAGCGCCTGGAATGACTTCTTGTTTGCCTTGTTCTTTGGTGGCGGGGCGCAAAACGGCCCGGTAACGCTGGCTTTGAGTAACTTAGCGCACGGCTCGATTCTGGCCGACTATGGTGCCTCAATGTCGGGTGCCTTGATTGCTTCAGTGCCTACGCTGCTGGTTTATATCGTCCTGGGTAAGTACTTCGTGGGCGGTTTGATGTCTGGTTCCGTTAAGGGCTGAGTTACATTCTCGACGGCGTCGCTGTTTTTGGCGACGTCGTCGAGCTGGCTTCTTATAATCGTCCCTATGGCCCGACGCAGCTCTAAACGCCCTTATAACCAGCCCCATGTACCGCTAAATATGGACCGGCTGGCTTCCTTGCCACGCTCGCAGCGCGGGCCGGGGGGAGCGGAGTTTACGGTGCGTAATGTGCGCGGGGCTGATAAAAGCTATATCTGCCCCGGATGCAATCAGACGATCGCTCCGCGTACGCCTCATGTGGTGGCTTGGTCTAATGAGTCGCTGTTTGGGGCTGAGAGGGGTTTGGAGGAGCGCCGTCATTGGCATACTTCCTGCTGGAACCGCAAGCTGTGGTAGCGATTGTGTCAGCATGGGATTGACCAGCAGTTTTAGTTCCTGTTCACGCAGAGCATAATGGCCGCCGACGGTGGGGCCATTTTTGCAGGTAGTGGCGGGTTTGCTGGAATAACTGCCAAGTTCGTGCCGTTTGTTTATGCTTGACTAAATTGAGTCATTTTGTTCTATGTGGATAAATTTAGGTTTATTTTTATCTTAATTAATCGATAAACCCTTGAAACGACGGGAAAGGCTGTTGTAAATTAATATCGTTGAAGATATTCAAAGAGGAATATCTATAAGGTGAACTTATTAATTAGGTGCTTTTTATAAGAGGTGCTTATTATTTATTTGCAAATTTCCTTCAAACCTGCTCTCACCTGCATCTTAATGAGAATTCGGGACTGGAAAAATACCCCAGAAATGATGCACACTTTGCACATGGGCAAGACAGTGGGTTTAAACATAAAGATTGACCCGGGTTCTAGCCTCCCGGTGTTCATACAGATTGTAGATGCGGTTAGTAAAAGCGTGGAAAAGGGAGCCATTACCCCTGGCACGCGCCTGCCGGCCACGCGCACTTTAGCCGCCACGCTAGGTGTAGCCACTAATACTGTGGCTAAGGCCTACCGCGAGTTAGAGCGCCACGGAGTGGTGCAGGGGCGAGGTCGCTTAGGCACTTATGTGCTTGATCGTGACCAGGCAGCTACCCACCGCGCTGCGGGAGCCTACTCACGCTCTATGAAATCTCTAGGGCACTCACTAGAAGAAGCACAAGACTACCTGGCCTACGCCTGGAGCTAGGGCAGGGTTAAAACCAAGGTGCGGGTAAAACGTTGATCCCGCGTGGCTCGCACCTTGATGCGTGATGCTTAAAGCACTACGGCAGTGATTTAAGTGTTACGCATAATAAGAAAGGGGCGGATGGTTGCCAACAGGCCATCCGCCCCTTGTTTTTCTTTCTGGCTACTTGTCAGCGCTAGCGGCGCTAGCAGCCGACTCGCTAGAGTCAGCAGACTCAGCCAAGTCGGCAGAATCGCTGCTGTAGCTAGAATTTGCGCTTAGCTGCGGCTGGGTAACCGAAGCAGGCATACCGGTTACAAAGGCGGCGGCGCTACCAAGCACCCCGCGCATCTCCTCCAGGTAAGAGCTGATCGAGTCACGCTGTGCACGCAGCTCCTCCACCTCACGCTTAGCGGCGGCAGTGAGCGCATCAGCCTGGATCTGTGCATCCAAAATCAGCTGCTCAGCTTCTCCGCGGGCACCAGCAATAACCTCTTCAGCGGCGCGGTTAGCGTCAATCTGACGCTTGCGGGCTTCCTCATCGGAGGCGGCGCGCATCTTCTCGGCGCGCTCCATGGCTTCACGCAGACGCTCTTCGGCGTCAGCAGCCTGCTCTTCAGCCTTAGCCACCATAGCTTCAGTAGACTTACGGGCAGCCTCAGCAGCCTCGGCAGCTTCCTTAGCGGTGCTTTCCTTAAGTGCGGCCACCTCAAGAGCGCTGTTTTGACGCAGCTCAGCAGCCTCAGCGCGAGCCGCCTCAGCCTCATCCTTAGCGGCGCGGCGAGTGGTCTCGGCTTCCTTACGGGCCTGGGTCAGCAGTTCCTCGGCCTGAGTGTTGGCCTTGTCGGTAACCAGGCGGGCTTCTTTGCGAGCATTATCGAGTAGCTCGCGGGCCTGACGCTCAGCGCTGGTGGTGGCCTCTTCGGCGGCGCGGGCAGCCTCATCACGAGTAGCCGCAGCCTCCTGCTCGGCGCTAACGGTAATCTCGGTAGCTTCCTTGCGGGCGCTAGAAATGGTCAGTTCAGCTTCACGCTGGCTGGTGTTGGTCAGGTTGGTGGCCTCCGTGTTGGCGGCGGTGCGCACCTTGTCTGCCTCACGCTTAGCAGCAGAAACCAGCTCCTGGGCACGGTCCTTAGCGTTAGCCAAGGTAGTGCTGGCTTCATTGTCTGCCTTAGAACGTACTTCTTCAGCTTCCCGGCGAGCATCTGCCAGGGTGGTGGCAGCCTCGGTGGAAGCACGTTCGGACATTTGCGCCACATTCGTGCGGGTGCGGGTTAGCAGGCTATCTGCCTCGCGGTTGGCCTTTGCCAAGATAGAGGCAGACTGTTCTTCAGCATTGCGTAGCAACTGCTCAATACGTGAGCCCAAGCCAGCGTAAGTGGGCTTGTCACTCTCGCGTAGACGACGCTGTGCTTCTGCTAGCTGTCCGGCTAAAGTCATGGCGCGGTGGTCAAGGCTGGCCACCTCGTTACGCGCTTCCACTAGTTGGCGACTCAGGCTCTCCAAACGCTGGTCCACCTGCAGCCGATCGTAGCCACGCATGGTGATAGCGAATTCACTGTGGTCCTCAGCCACGTTTAACTCCTCGGTTGTTAAAGCTCGGGGCGAATAGTGCCCACCGTCCAAGCCTAGCGGGTCGCAGCAGGTTTTGCGGCAAATGAGACAGTGCTACCCAGCTCCCCCCTAAGCAAACAAATCAGCCTGTCTCTTAGCATCGGGTCAAGCAAATGTGTAGGCTAGACGCCAAGAATATCTACGCTACGGCTTTAATATCTAGATCCCGCAGAGCGCGGCGCGAACGAGCTCACCCGAGGAGAACCTAAGTGAACAGAATTCTTTCCCTAGTAAAACCCCGAGTGCTAAGCATCGTGCTTATCGTCTTGGGTCTATTGGCGGTGATCTTGGCGGTTGCCTCAGCCACCATCTGGCGTCCTTCGCAGACGGCAGTGGCTACGCTTAAACCGGCAGCCACCACGGCGTACGTCGTTACCGGCGACGGCGTCCTAAACATGGTTGACTCTACTGTCACCATTACTGCCAAGGCTAAAGACGCCAACTCTACAGTTACCTTGGCGCTGGCTCGCTCTGAGGATGCCCAAGCCTGGCTGGCCAACGACCCCTACACGGAAGTTACCGGCCTAAGCTCCTGGGAAGCCCTATCTGGGCGCACAATTACCGAGCGTTGTAATGTAAAGGCCGCCCCCACCGCTACGGCAACTAGCACCGCTAAAGCCACTAGTACGGCTAAGGCCACGGCTACGGCTACGGCGTCGGCTAAGGCCACGGCTACTTCCACCGCTAAGGCCACCCCCACCCCTGACGCTAAGGGCTGCATTAAGGCGGTTGCTTCCAATGCCTCGCTAAACGGCTCAGACATGTGGGTGACCTCCAAGACCGGCAAGGGCTCAGTGTCCATCACTTATGACCCCAGCTCCTCTAACTATGTAGTGCTGGCTGCCACCGATGGCAAGCAAGCTGCCCCCACCTTCAGCCTGTCGTGGAAGCGCACCGTAGGCACTCCCTGGTTAATCCCCGGCCTGATCGTAGGCGGTTTGTTGGTAGCCGGCGGGGTGTTCATCTTCATGCTAGATATTCAGATGCGCCACCAGGAGCTGGCCAATGCCCAGCGTCGTCGTCGTCGCCAAGAAGAAGCAGCCGCCCGCCTGAACAGGGACCCCAACCGTCCCCTGACCCGCCTGGAGCTGCGTGAAAAGGCTCAGGCGGAGGCCGCCGGTAAGGTCTGGATTGACCCGCGCCGTGACGTGCCCAGCGAAAGTGCTGCCGACGTCGACGCCGACCGCACCATCCCGGCCGCACCTAACCCGATTACTGATTCACGCGGCATCTGGGCCGTCCAGGCTGCTGGGGGAGTAGACCGTGTGGCTGCTGCCCAAGACCAGGTAGCTCCCCAGGAAGGCGACGCCGTGCCGCACCTGCCTGGTACTGCGTTTAATGCCACTGCGTTTACTGGCGCCCCGGTTATGGGTAGTGGTGCCCCGGTTATGGGAGCTAACCCCGCTGGAGCCCCCACTCCGGCGGCTGCAACCCCGGCTGCTGGACAAACTTCCTTCAGCGCCACCAGCGCCCCGCAGGCTCCGTTTGGGCCTAGCGCCGCCAGCGCAGCGCAAGCCAGCCCGTTTGCTCCGCCCAGCGGCGCTAATACGCCCCAGGCCCGCACTGCGCCAATTGAAGAATCTGCCCTCAGCGCCGCCAGCGCTGCGCACGCGGCAGTTAACCCCTTCGCAGTGCAGCCAGGCACTAACCCCTTTGGGCCTAAGTACTCCAGCATCTTTGATGAGCCAGCCTCGGCCCCCAGCCCCACCCCGGCTGCTGGTAATGCCGCCTTGGCAATGGAACGCTCAGGTGCTTCAACGGACGTATTTGAGCCCATTAACGAGCCAGTGATCTCTGCTCCTGAAGCTAGTGCCCCCAGCGCGGCCAGCAGCTCCAGCGCAAACAGTGCCACTCCGGCGAGGGGCCAAGCTCAGCTAGAAAGCGCCCCTAGCGCCACCAGCGCAGCAAGTGGTGCCAGCGCTGCTAGTGGTGCCAGCGCAGAAAGCGCCGCCAGCGCCGACAGTGCGAGCGCACCCACCCCAGAGCAGGCAGATGAGCCCCAGCGCGAAGACGTGGCTAAGGAGGAAAACTAAGATGAATTTGACTCGACGCGGCGCCCTAGGCGCCCTGGTAACCACGGCTGCCGGTTTGGGGCTAAGCGCCTGCGGCCAGGAACTACCCAAGCCTCAGCCGCCTAAAGCTGATGCCACGGCTAAGCCGGTGCTGGACTCTACGCGCCTAGAAACCATTTTGAAGCGCATCCAAACTGGGCTTACCGCCGCCGATAAAGATCGTGACCCGGCCAAGCTGACCGGCTATCTAAACGGCCCGGCGCTGCGCCTGCGCACAGCTAACTACAAGCTGGTTAAGGCCGGCGGCGGTTCGGTGGCTACCCTCAACACCAATGCGCGTATGTCTGCGGTGGGCGCTACCTCTGCTTTCCCACGCACTGCTATCAGCGTCTCTGCCATCAGCGGAAAGAACAACTCGCCACTACTGCTGGTGCTGGACCAACAAGATGCCCGCAGTAACTATGAGATGTGGGCTTGGGTGCGCCTATTTGCCGGCGCCAAGATCCCGGCAACTGCCGGTCCGGCCGTGGGCTCAGCCCAGATTGAGGCAGACTCCACCCAGTTCCTGTTCTCACCTAGTAAGGCCATGGCTGCCTATGTGGAGGCTCTAAACAAGCCCGATTCGGCTAACGGTAAGGCTTTCCCCGACGATGGCCTGCGCAAGCTAGTAGCCTCCGAGCGGGCTGTAGCCAGCCAGGTAAAGGATGCCGGTAGCATCACGGTTAGCGTTAGCGCTGGTAACGACGGTTTCCGTGGCCTAGTAACCAGCGACAATGGGGCTATTGCGGTAGGTTCACTGAGCTTTACCACCACCTACCAGCGCACCTCTGCCAAGAGCACCATTACGGTCTCTGAGCAGTTGGCCGCCTATATGGGTGGAAATAAAGAAGTCACCAGTAAAGTGATGGCTACCTACGAGGCTATGGTGGCCTTCTACCTGCCTCCCAAGGGTGCTAAAGCTAAGGTGCCCACCGCCCTGGGAACCGGCGTGGTACTCACTTCAGTGACCCGTGACGACTCCAACCCGCCTAAGTAAGGAAGTAATCCATGTCGATGTTTGGTGCTGTTGACCTATCCACCCTAGCGCCCTCAAAAGGCGCGGCTAGTGGGGCTGGTAGCGAGGGGGCGGCTGCCCCCGGCGTGGCTGACAGTGGGGTAATCGACTCGCCATTAGTGATTGACGTTGACGTCACCAACTTTGAGGACGCTGTAAAGCGCTCTATGCAGGTGCCGGTAGTAATTTCACTATGGTCACCGCGCAGCCAGGTTTCTGCCGAAGTTAACACTGCGCTAGAGGCGCTAGCCACCCGCTATCAGGGCCGCTTCCAGCTGGCCCGGGTGGATGTTGACGCTAACGCCAAAATCGCGGAGCTGTTCGCCGCCCACAGCGTACCCAGCGTGGTAGCTGTCTTGGGTGGTCAGCCCGTGCCCCTATTCCAGGGGCAGGCCAGCGCTCAGCAGCTAGAGCAGATCTTTGAGCAGGTTATGCAGATGGCTCAGGCTAACGGCATAACCGGACGAGTACGCCTAGATGCGGCGCCGGTGGCGCCAAGTGAGCCGGTTGAAACCGAGGAACAGCGTTTAGGCCGCGAAGCCATTGAGGCCGGCGACTACGCCAAGGCACAAAGCATCTACGAGCACGCTCTGGTTAATGACCCGGCTAATGATGATCTACGTCTAGCCCTAGAGCAAGTTAAGCTGCTTCAGCGCGTAGAAGGCGCGGATCTAGACGGCGATCTAGCTGCTTCAGACCAGCCTGAAGCCACCTGGCGTCAGCTACTAGCCGGGGCCGACGCTGCCCTGGCTATGGGCGATGTTGAGGGCACTTTGGCGCGTGGTCTAGAGGCTGTACGTCGTAGCTCTGGCGATGAGCGCGACCAGGCCCGTGTGCGCCTGCTAGAGCTGTTTGAGCTGATCGGCACCACCGATCTGCGCGTGTCTAAAACTCGTCGCGCACTAGCGTCGCTGCTGTACTAAGCCAGCTAAACACTGCCAGCTAAGTGTGGGGGGCCAGTTCCTAGGAACTGGCCCCCCACGTTATATATCAGTGTGCAGAGCTAATCAGCTTGCTAATCAGGCGATCGGCTCACCCTTGATCTTCCACACCTCGCGAGCGTAGTCGCTGATGGTGCGGTCAGAGGAGAAGCGGCCGGAGCGGGTGATGTTTACCCACACCTTACGGTTCCAACCCAGCGGGTCGGCGTCGTGGTCGTGAGCCATACGGTCCTTGGCCTCGCGGTAAGCAGCGAAGTCACCCAGTACGTAGTAGACGTCAGCCGGCTCGTAGGAGGGCTCCAGCAGGCTGCGGTGCAGGTCGTAGAACCAGCCCGAGCCGTTGTCGTCCAGGGTGCCGTCCACCAGGGCGTCCAGCACGCGACGCAGGCCGGGGACGTTGTCCATGTGCCAGCGCGGGTCGTAGTCGCGCTTGAGGGCGGGTAGCTCGTCCTCGGTGGCACCGAAGATGTAGGCGTTGTCGTCACCGACGGCGTCGAGGATCTCTACGTTGGCGCCGTCTAGGGTACCCATGGTCAGTGCACCGTTCATCATGAACTTCATGTTGGAGGTGCCCGAAGCTTCCTTACCGGCCATGGAGATCTGCTCAGAGACGTCCGCAGCAGGAATGATGTGCTCGGCGGGGGAGACGTTGTAGTTGTGAACGAAGACCACCTTGATGGTTTCGTTTACATCGCTGTCGTTGTTAACCAGCTCAGCAATGGTGTTGATGAGCTTGATGATGGCCTTGGCGCGGATGTAACCGGGGGCAGCCTTAGCGCCGAAGATGAATACGCGCTTGGGCACCTGCAGGCTCGGGTCCTGCTTCATGCGGAAGTACAGGTCCAGGATGTAGAAGGCGTTGAGCAGCTGACGCTTGTACTCGTGTAGACGCTTGATCTGCACGTCGTAGATGGCCTCAGGGTCAATCTTGATGCCTTCACGCTCAGCGATCCAGTTGGCGAAGTCGGCCTTGTTGGCGGCCTTGATTTCGCCTAGGCGACGGTAGATGTCGTCGTTGCCGGCGCTGGTGTACTCGCTCAGTACGCTTAGGTCCTTAACCCACTCGTCAGAGCCGGTTACCTCGTCTAGCAGGGCGGCTAGGCGGGGGTTGCACTGCTTGAGCCAGCGACGCGGGGTGACACCGTTGGTCTTGTTGTTGAAGCGCTCGGGCCAGATGGCGTACCACTGGGCCAGGGTGTCGCGCTTGAGGATCTCGGTGTGCAGGGCGGCCACACCGTTGATCGAGTAGGAGGCGTAGCAGGCGATCCAA
>QWCZ01000942.1_pt1 | contig 13791 bp, 10 predicted proteins | sample 1972651 | NCBI WGS metagenome assembly QWCZ01 (sample SAMN09866695, study PRJNA288562) | Human oral metagenome isolate pre1_saliva, whole genome shotgun sequencing... | isolation source: mouth | host: Homo sapiens | place: USA: California
TTTTATAGGGAACGGACGAAATGTCAGTTTTTGTGCGCCCCACACTGGCGCACCCATACCAACACCACACGCTCCGCGCCCACACACCGCCACCGTCACCCACTGCCAGGCTTGATGCCACCCCCGGCACACTCCTGCCACCCCTCACGCCGACACACCCGACCTGACAACCTTGCGCACCCCGCGCCGCAATCCCCAGCCCCAACACCCCAAACTAGGGCCACCCCAAACTAGGATGGACCTATAGGCACCAAGCCAATCTAGGAGGTCCCATGCCCACCACAATTTCCACCCCTAACGCCCCCGCCGCCGTCGGCCCCTACTCTCAGGCCGTTTCCACTGGCGACGACGCCGGCGCCCAGGTTTTCATTTCCGGCCAGATTCCCCTGGTTCCGGCCACGGGACAGCTGGTCGAGGGCGACATCCAGGCCCAGGCGCGCCAGAGCCTGACCAACATCGGCGAAATTCTAAAGGCTGCCGGCCTGAGCTTTGCCGACGTAGTTAAAACCACCGTGCTGCTGGCGGACATCAACGACTTTGTGGCGGTTAACGAGGTATATCCCCTGATTGGCAAGCTCCTCCCTGATCAGCGCACTTTTGGGGTTGCAGAGTTTCTCGACGCCGTCGCAACTGCCCGCAAAAACTCAACGGTCCGGTCGACTAATGTCTACCGGACCACTTTTATGTCCAAAGTCCCAAAATCCGCTAGACAGTTGAAAGTTAAACAACCTAGACTCAAGCTATCGCAGCACGGTCCAGCTTCAAAGCCAAATCTTCAGCCAGGCCGCCTGCCCGCAAAGCCTTCTAGACACTGTCCAAATACTTAAAGGAGCACATCATGACCAAGATCGGTATCGTCGTCGGTTCCGTCCGCGAGGGTCGCGTAGGTGACCAGATCGGCAACTGGATCCTGGAGCAGGCCCGCGCCGCCCACCCCGAGGCCGAGTTCACCGTAATTGACCTGAAGGACTATGACCTGCCCATGTTCGACGGCCCGGTTGCCCCCATGGTTCTGGGCGGCAAGTATGACAACGACGCCGTCGCCGCTTGGGCCAAGGCTCTAGACGAGCAGGACGGCTTCATCTTCGTAACCAGCGAGTACAACCACACCATCCCCGGCGCCTTCAAGAACGCCGTCGACTCCATCAGCCCCGAGCTAATCGGCAAGGCTGTGGCTTTCGTGGGTTACTCCTGGGACGGCGCCATCCGCGCTGTTGAGCAGTGGCGCACCCTATCCGCACAGTTCGACATGTACGACATTCGCGCCCAGCTAGCCCTGACCTTCCCCATGGACTTTGAGGGCACCGACACCTTCGCCCCCAACGAGCGCCGCACCGGCGAACTAGAGGCCCTGCTCTCCCGCCTGATTGAGGTCAGCGCCAAGCTCGCAGCCTGAGCACCAAGCTCGCAGCCTGAGCCCGGCATCCGCTCGAAAACCTCGCTAGCTACCTGAGCCCGGCACACTTCGCTCTAACGGCGCACCTCCTGCATGGCCCGGCATAACCCCACCCCAACCCTGTAGGGTTGACTTATGTCGAAAAAGAGTCAGCGCCGCGCCCGCGCCCAGGCCAAAAAGGCCGCCCAGGCCGTACAGTCCCCCGCCAAGCCCAAGAAGGTTGAATTCGTAGCCCGCCCCTTCGCCGGCCTTAAGAATGAAGCTGAACTGGTCGCCATGGCGCAGATCATCCCCGCCGCCACCATGACCGTTAAGCTCAACGACAGCGAACACATTCCTGCCGCTCACCGTGGTACCACGGTTGAGCTGGCCACCCTGCTGCCGGACCTAACCCAGGGTATGCGCCGCGCCGACGACTGCTACCTGGTTGCCATGCAGACCACCAAGCACTCCGGTGACGCCTCGCGCGACGTCGCGTACGCCCTACTCAACGCCCTGGAGCTAGAAAACAATACTGGCCTGCAGCTAAGCACCCTACCTGAGCCCGGCCCGCGCCTACAGGACCTGCTAGACGCCGACTTTGAGCCGGTTTTCCAGCTGCACGACTCTTTTGGCTTCTGGGCTGCCCCCGGCGAGCTCAGCGACGAGGAGCTAAACAACCTGGTCAACCAGTCTCGCGACGAGATTGTGGCCACCCGCCAGGTCCCGGGCGTGGAGCACGCCTTCTGGTGCCGCATGGGTGGTAAGGAGTACGTGCGCTGGGTGCGTGAGGAGGACGAGGACGCCTTCTTTAACGCCCTGGCCAAGGTGCACGCCGCCCGCGAGTCTGAGCTTAGCAACGACGACGGCGTCTCCCTGGGTTCCTTCCTGGGCGCCTTCCGCGCTTACGGCATTGCCATCCCGGTGTGGCAGCTTGAGCCGGGCACTACCGCCGAGCAGCTAACCGCCCCCATGCAGGCGCTGGGTGCACGTCTTCAGGCTGCTCTGGCCGACGACGCCGCCCTGAACGCCGACGAGCGCCGCGCCAAGGCCGGCATCATTTCCCGCCAGGTGAACCTGTAAATCAGCGATTTTAAGGAAACACCGTGACCCTCACCCCGGCACAAGAGGTCGCTCAAAAGCTTGCCCAGCTGGAGGCTCAGTCGCAGGCATCAGCCGACGACGCAGCCCCCGCTGACGCCGTCACCCCTGCGCACGACGCCGCCAGCAGCCAGCCCGCCGCGCAAGCCCAGCAGCCAGGCGCTAACTGCTGCGCCGCCAGCGAGTATCTGCCCGACCGCGCTGTTGCCTACGCGGTTGACCAGCGTGTTCAGTATGCGGATTATTTCGGCAAGCTGCCGGTAGCGGTGATTATCCCGGCCTATAACGAGGCTGAACGCATCACCGCAACCGTGCAGGCGGCCTTGGGGATTGCCGGAGTGGAGCGGGTCGTGGTGGTTGATGACGGTTCTACCGACGACACCGCCAAGATCGCTAAACGCGCTGGTGCGGAGGTCATTTCTAAGCCTCACAAACGCGGCAAGGGCGCAGCCATGGGCTCGGGCGTGGCTTATTTGCGTAAGTCTGCCCAGCCGGGTGCGGACTATTTGCTGTTGTTTGTCGACGGCGACCTGGGCGCTAGTGCCTCGGCTTGTGAGGTGCTGATTGAGCCTGTGGCCAGCGGGCGTTGCTCTATGAGCATTGCGGTGCCACCAGCTTTTAAGGGGGCTGGTGGGCATGGTTTTGTGTTGGGCACCGCCCGCAAGGCCATCAGTGAGGCTACCGGCTGGGAGCCGCAGGCTCCGCTTTCTGGGCAGCGTTGCATGAACAGTTTTGTGTTTGAAGCTTGCAAGAATCAGCTCTCTAGGGGCTGGGGCGTGGAAACCTGGTTGAGTGTGAAGGCACTTGAGGCTGGTTTCACTGTGTTAGAAGTGCCTTGCTCGATTACTCACCGCGTTAGCGTCAATAATTTGGCTGGGCGTTTGCACCGCCTGGAGCAGTTCCGTCAGGTTCGTAAAACTACGCGTAAACTGCGTCCAAGCCTTGTCAGCCGCCTTTTGAGTAAGCGCCAGAGCCAAGCAAACGTAAACCAGGCGGCAGCTTCACAAGCTCCCTTTGAGCCTTACCGTATGCTGCGCCCCACAGCCTAAAACATGCTGCGCCCCACAGCCTAAAACATGCTGCACCCCACGGCTTAAAAGCAGCCTGAACAGGGCTTACTGAAGTAACGTGCCCACCTCATGGCGCAGCCACTTTGAACTTACGTGGCTGCGCCATCGTTTTAGTAGCTAACCGCTACATCACCCGAGCATTTCGATCTAGTTCTGCTGTTTTGCCGGCAGTTCCAAGGACATCAGGCAGGCCAGAGGTACCAACAGGAACAGGCTATAGACCGCCATCGAGGCGCCCGAATCATTGAGAGCCACTTCCAGCAACAGCAGCACTGTTAGGGTGTCTAGCTGCAACTGATATACCCCAGGCACACCCTGTCGACGCGTGGCGCGATAAAGCCGCAACCACACCACCACCACAAGGCTCACCACCACTAGGGCCACAACAATTTTCAAAACCATCAAGCCCATCTGGCCATTAGCATCAATGAACGGGCCTATTAGGGCCTTAAATTTTTTGCCAATGGTAGCCAGGAAAGTACCGCCTAATAGCTGCCCGCCAAAACGGCCCAGGTGGGAGGAGTTTTCCCCACGCAGCAGCCATTCCAAAATTGCTACACCCGAAAGTAAACCAGCGGAAATAAGGCCGAGAAGCACCAAAATACGTGGGTGCAGGCTGCGGCCGGATAGTTTCACTAGAGCCACGCCTAGTGTGGGAATTAGTGCCAGCGCCCCACCAAAGTCAGCGCCTAAGAAGGGGGCGGCGTCGACAATTACCAGCAATAAACCAACCCCGGAAACTGCCAGCAAACTGGCGCGTAGGCTATAGCGGGATTTGAGCCAATCGGCCCAGGCCAGCAGGGCAATTATGGCCCCTACCGCACCGAAAGCAAAAGCCGTATTGGACACCCCATAGAAACGCCCTGCCACCAGCGCGTTCATGGTTAAGGGACTGTTGAAGGTGAGGTGATTGCCGCTAATTCCATCGCCGAACCAAATTAAACCGTTTAATGCGGCGGCAACAATAAAGCTAGTAGAGCAGCTCGCAGATTTTCGGGTTAGCCAATTAATTAGTAGGGTTAGCACTAAAGCTATTAGTGCCGCGCCAGCAGTAGCGGTTAATACTTGTAGCGCAACAGTTTTAAAGGTATCTACCTCCTGATAGGTACTATCACCGATAGCGAAAGACCTGGTAATTATCGCCAAATACCAGGGGACTAAATTAACTAGCAAATACCCTACAGGCAGCGCGGCAGCAAATACACTCAGACGTTGCAAGGAAAGCAGTTTCGTGCTGCCAAATTCTACAGCTTTTATGTTACAGAATCTGCGCTCTAAGCACTTACGCCGCCACAGACACACTACAGCCAGAGTAAAAACAACTATGATTATAGTATTGTAAACCATCACAGCACGCGAGGCACGAGCGTGTTTATCCTGGTTAATTAATGAGTGAATTAAAGCCTGACGCGCGGAAGTGACTTTAGTTGTAGCGAGATTATCGGAGGAATTTTGCTCCTGCTCTAAAGTATCTATGCGATTACCGGCAAATACAGACTTATTAATGCTTTGCGGGTTTTGCGCCAGGGCTTGCCCAGAGGCGCGTTCAGGCGATTTAGCGCCATAGCGAGCCGCAATAGTTGTGGAAATATCGGTTAGTTGCACCAGGTTATTTTGATGCGTAGAGGGTACTCGTATCTTTTCCTCAGCGCCACTAGCGCCATGTAGAGACGGAATTAACGCTAAATAAAGCCTGTCATCGCCACCAGAAAGACTACTTTCAGCAGCGATTGAAACCGTCATTACATCAACACTAGAGCCATAACGAGTCTTTAAGATGCGTAATTTAGAGGCAATTTGACCCGCACTATCAGAAACCGCTTTTACGACAGTAACATCCGCTAAATCACGCTTTAATGGTTTTCCGTCAGTGTAATAATATCTATAAGTCAGCGAGGGATCTATAGCAAAGGTACAACCAGCCGCTTTTAGAGTTTTAGCTAGCGGAGAGTTAATAATGTCACTATCGCGATATTCGCCAGTGAATTTATCGCGTCGACCCGAAAACAGCATAGCTAGCTGTTCATTTGGGTTACTGCCGTCTTTATGGCCGCGTACCACCAGGTTCATGGGGGTGGCCGGATAATTCATTAGATAGTTTTTTGTGTCCGAGTCTTGGCTTTGCAGATTTTGCCAGGTTATTCCGCCGGCAACCACTAAAATCAAGGGCTTAATTCGCGTTTTTGTGCCCGTCGCGCACTTGCTAGTTGTGTTTGCGCTGGCGACGGCGCCCACTCCAGCCCAGTTTTGTGCTCTAGTCGCATTTTTATCACCAGCTATACCTGACGCAGTCGCCACGGTGAAAGTTGCTGCACTAGCGCCACTAGAGAGCAGTAGCAAACAGGCAATCAGCCCGGTAAAGATTTTTGTAACTGCTCGCATCAAAGCCGCCACGCCGGCGTCGGCCCTACTCACACTAGCCCCACCAGCGAAAACCGCGCCAACATCTGCCCTAAAGGCGCCCTCCTTAAAGCAGCGAAAAACGTCTGCAAACCCCCCAGCTTTAGACATAATGCCTGGCCACCTGCACGGTTTCGTAACCGTAGCCGCCCCCAAACAGCATCGCGTGCACGATTAGCATGTGTACGCGGTGTAGCCCCACCCGCTCACTCCAGTAGGACTCTAGCGGCGATACACTCTGATATCCCTCATAGACGCTGTCTAGATACTGCTGTCCAAACAGGCCAAGATCAGCCAAATCAGTCTCCGCATGACCACCGTGCGCAGCTGGATCGATCATCACACCAACTACCGGCCCACCAGCGAAGGCTTCCAGCTGCTGGGCATTGGTCATCATGGCAGCGCCACCTTGGGGCTCATCAGCGGTTTTCTCGCTCAAAAACTCTTTGCAGCTGCGCGCCACATCCGCCACCGGACACCACAGCACGTTTCCGCTCCACAAATCCCCGTGTAGGCGGGCTACGGCTATTCCGGTTTGGCTTAGCAGCTGGGGTTGGGAGTGGTTAAAGTCCCCGTCACGTAGGCGTTCGCAGAGTTTTTCGATCACGACGGCGCCCGAGCGGTCAATCGATCCGTTGTCGCGGGCCGGGGCCAGCATGGGCATGATCCGGTCTGTCGCAAAAAACTCGCCCCAGCTATCGGTCCAAGCCTCAGCCCGCAAAGGTAGACGCGCACGACCCATCCAGCCGTCACCTTCCCAGCCCTGCGGCGGTGCACCCCAGTGTGAGGCTCCAGCGGCGTGGGTGTGGGCTAGGGCGCAACCGAAACTGAAAGCGGCTTTAGGGGTGCAGCGCCTGTCATTAACCTGAGGTTCTTCTAGCCACCCACGACCGCTACGCACGGGCACCACAGCCGCGCCGCCGTCGTCCATGGCGTCAGCTAGCCAGCGCAAGCCGGTAGCTTCCAACGCGGTTGAACCGGGGATACCTCGATCGTCTTTGCGGAACATAACCAAAGCATAATGCCCGCAATGTGCCAGTTGAGGGTTTACCTCGAAGCGGTGAGCGTTTCTGGCTTAGTTTCGACGGCGGTCACCCTAAATAGCTTTAGCTCTACGCTCATCACCAACGCCAGTGGCACTAGCAAGCACAGGCTGTAGCGCACCATCGTAAAGCCGGCATCGTTTAGTACTAGCTCAAGCAAAGTCAGGGTAGTTAAGGCGTTGAAGGTAACCACATAACGAGCCGGCACATCTGGGCGTCGCGTAGCGCGATAGACCTTAATCCAAGCCAAAATCACTAGTGTCGTGGTTATCAGTGCAAAGATTAGCTTGGTGCTTGCTTCATCATCTGCCGCGAAAACTGGAGTCATTAAAGCGGCAAATCGTGCAGCGATAACATCAATGAAAGTGCCGTCCAAGAATTTCTGACCCAAATGCCCTAAATAACTGGAGTTGCTCCCAAAACAGCACCATTCAATAACTGCTATTACTGATAATAAACTAGCGCCAATTAAGCTGGAAATAACCAAGTCACGCAGGCGTAGGTTATGGTTCGCAAGCTTCAGCATGGCCACTACCAGCGTAATTGCCAGGGCTATCGCGCCCACAGCGTTATCGCCCAGGCTCGGCAGCCCAATGGTGACCACACCCAAGGTGCCAATAATGCCCGCCACTATCAGGGACGTACGCAAACCTCGGCGGGGTTTTAGCCAGCTGGTCAAGGTCACCAAAGCCAGCACAAAACCCACCGCACCAACGGCAAAACCAGCGTCAGACAGGCCGTATAGGCGCTGTGTGGTCAGAACACTTACCGCTAGAGGGCTGTTAAAGGCCAAGTTGCCGCCAGTAATACCGTCGCCTAGCCACAGTAGACCGTTTACTGCACAGGCAATAATGAAACTGACAGAATAATTTGCAAATTTAATAGTGACCAGTTCCAGTAGGCAGGTAAGTACCACAGCTATAGCTACTGCCCCCATAAAGGTCACTAAATGCAGCTTCGTTAAACCAACAATAGCCTGATTATCTTCAGGGATACTGCCGGTAACTATAAATCTGTAATCATTTGGTTCAACCCCAAATAGGTACCATGAGGTGGCGTTAACTAGCAGGTAACCTACCGGCAAGCAAGCAGTGAACACTGCCAGCCAGCGCATGAGCAGCAAGTATTTCCGGCTTAGATCTGGGTTATCTGTATAGAAATCTAGTTTCGGGAACTTATTACGCCACACTAAGACAATAACCAGCATTGCTAGCACCACGCACAGCATATTGAAACCCATCACTTTTTGTGAGGCCTGGCTATGAGTGCTTTGATCCATTAAGAAATTAATTAGGTTTGTGCGCGCATCAGGTACAGTTCCCTCATTAATTGAGTACTGTTGGGCTTCCCAAAAGTCCACGCATTTCTCTATGGCCGACGAGTTGTCGACTCGCCCAGGAGCCTGCGGCAATGCTTTACCAGTAGCACCCAGTGGCGGTTTTGCCCCATAACGAGCCGCAATTGTAGGTGCAATATCTGTTAACTGAATTAAGTTATCGCGCTGCACAGAAGGCGCCTGCACTCGCCCAGTTTTGGCGTTCACATCTTTCAGGCCGGGCACTAGAGCTAAATATAATTTGGCAGCTTGACCGTCTGAATAGTAGGTTCCGTTTGCTAGCGAGAGTAGCATTACGTCAACATTATCGCCGTAATATACGCGAATTCGGCTTAAATAACTGGCAATCTCGGTAAGTGGTACCGATGCGGCATCCACAACCGTTACATCGCTTAGATTTTGACCAAATGGACGCTCGGTCTCATAGCTACCGCCCACCCGGTACTCAGCGAAACTGCATTCGGAGGCCCGTAAAGTTTGCCCTAGTGGCGAGGTGGTTAGATCATAGTCGGCAGTGGTGTAATTGCCTCCCCTGCCGGAATACAGCATGGCAAATTGCCCATTTTTACTTAGGGAATTAGCGCTTTTAGGAATTAGCAGGTTCATTGGTGTAGCTGGATATCCAGCTATATATTGCGCATATTTTCGTATTTCTGCGCCATCGCCGTTCGCGCCAATGTTTTTCCCATCCAAAACGCCATTTAAATCGCGCCAGGTCAGGCCGTAAGTAACCACCATTACCAGAGGTTTAATGCGACTGGTTGCTGTGGCCCCGCAGTTGCGAGTAACCGCAGATCCCGCTGCTGCTTTGCTTTGGACGCTCGCGCCGTCTTGCACACTGCTTACATTGAGGCCACTTGCGCCAGTCGCCGCGTTGGCCCCGCTGGCTAGCAGTAGGCAGGCAAGTAGTCCCACAAAGAGTGCAGTCAGCATTCTTGGCTTTTGGGCCCTCACGACGACGCCGCTCGCCTCCCCCAAACCGCACGCCTGCCTCAAGCCTCGCGTCTCCCCCAAGCTGCACGCCTGCCCTAAGCCGCGCACCCCGCCGTCGTCGCCTCTAAACCAACGCAGCCCCACGCCCCTAAGCAAGTTACCGAACGTAACCTGCAAACTGCGCGAACTTCGATGATCCCTGCCGAACATAAAATCCAGCATAACGCCCATTTAGTGAGCGACTTGACGATTCGCAAAACAAATCGGGCCGGGAGCCTTTAAAAGCCCCCGGCCCAACCGTCTTGGTTTGCGCTCGTCACGGCGCCGTCTCGGCCACCCAAGCTAGCCGATTGGGGCAGCTACTCGGTTGGGGCAGCTACTTGATTGAGGTAACTACTCGATTGGGGTAACCACCATGCGGGTTTTATCCACATAGTCGCGCAAACGCTCAGCAATCTCCTCGAAAGATTCCTGATGCACGGTGGAGGGTCGGTGAATCAGGGCCAGGCGACGGGTGGGAACAGGCTCGGCAAAGCGAGCCACACTAACAGTCTGGCCTTCGCCTGTGCGCAAAGCCCCCTCGGGGACAACCGCTAGCCCGCCACCAACTTTGACTAGCCGCAGGGCGGTTGCCATGTCGATGGTGGTTGCGGCCACCTCATTAATGGGGATATTGCATAGCGCCAGGGTTTGGTCACGCAGGCAGTTGCCGGCCTCCATGAGGATCAGCGGCTGGCGGCTAAGCTCGGCGGGTTTGACGTTGGTGCGCCCAACCCAAGGGTGGGTGTCGGGAACAGCGATTACCAGGTCTTCATCCCATAGGGGCTCACTGATAAAGCGCTCCATGCTCTCATCCAAGGCCACCAGGCCTAGGTCAATATCTCCGCAAGCGAGTGCGTCTAGGATGTCCGGGGTGGTCATCTCCCGGAACTCGGAAATTCTGCCAAAATCAGCAGTATTGGCAGCATTAGGTACGCCGCTGGCCACAGATTCAGCCAGGTAGGGTGCGGCGGTGGGGATGATCCCCAGGCGCACTTGACCGTAACGCTCCTGGCTAATGCGGCTGGCGGCCTCAATAAACCCTTCGGCGGCCAGCACTGCATCACGCGCGAAGGGAAGCAGGTCCTGGCCCAGAGGGGTGATTAGAACCTGTCGCGTGGTGCGCTCTATAAGGGGGCCATCAACGCGCTTTTCCAACGCAGAGATGGACTGGGACAAGCTGGGCTGGCTCACACCAAGTGCCGCTGCTGCGTCACCGTAGTGTTTGTGATCGCAGAGCGTTACAAAGGCCCTCAGCTGTGAAAATGAGGGCATTGAAAGTGATGGCATCACTAACCCCCTTTGGTAATTTCGGCTAGGCGAACTTTGCCTGGCCGTGGTTGTGTTTAAGTTTACGCTGCATCCCCCCTAAATTTTCTTGAAATATAAGCGGAAAGTGAGGATTTATAAGGGTTTCTTCACGCTCCGCCTGTGCTTACACTTCAATTATATATGCGCAGGTGAGCGGCTGTTTAGGGGGTAGGTGTTGCTCTGGGCTAAAATTTGCTGGGCTCGCCGGCGCCCAGCTGGCACGAAAGCACCATTTTACTTAGATAAACTGCCCTTCACCTGCTGTTTTTGGGTAAATTTTGCGCTTAGCTTACGGCTAATTTTGGTATCTTTTCCGCGTCCTGACGCCGTCGCCTGCCCCTTTTTGCATCCGCACCACCCCCCACCTCACTGCGGCCACACGCGAAAGCAACACATTCACCCGAGCTGCACCAAAAGCTACCAAAATTCCCCACATTAATGTGACTCGGCTCTCTATGTGCCCTGCGACACGGTGACCAGTATGTGAGCAGTGGTTCTAGGGTAGGTAGAATTTCCAACATGATCGATCTGCGCGCCTTACGTGAGAACCCCGAGCCTTTCCGTGCCAGCCAGATTGCCCGTGGCGCGGACGTGTCCCTAGTTGACCGCATCCTTGAAGCCGACGAGCGCCGTCGTTCATCGCTAAGCGCCTTCGAGACTGCCCGAGCCCAGCAAAAAGAAGTCTCCCGCTCTGTGGGTAAGGCTGCTGCTGAAGAGCGCCCCGCCATTTTGGCCCACGCCAAGGAGCTAGCCGCCCAGGTTAAGGAGCTGGAGGCACGCTCCAACGAGGCCGCCGTCGAGCTAGACACCCTAGCCCACCAGTTCCAGAACCTGATCGAGGGCGCCCCTGCCGGCGGTGAAGAGGACTACGTGGTGCTGCGCCACGAGGGCCCCGCCGTGCGTGACTTTGCTGCTGAAGGCTTTGAGCCCGCCGACCACCTGGCTCTAGGTGAAGGCCTGGACATTATCGACGTGCGTCGCGGCGTTAAGGTTTCCGGTTCACGCTTCTACTTCCTAAAGGGTTGGGGTATGCGCCTGGAGCTGGCGCTGATGACCGCCGCCCTGGACACCGCCGTCAAGCACGGCTTTACCCCGCTAACCACCCCCACCCTGGTTACCCCCCAGGTTATGGGCGGCACCGGTTTCCTGGGTGCACACAGCGACGAGATCTACTACCTGCCCGCCGATGACCTGTACCTAACCGGCACTTCTGAGGTAGCCCTGGCCGGTTACCACACTGACGAGATCCTGGATCTAAGCGCCGGCCCCAAGCGCTACATGGGTTGGTCCACCTGCTACCGCCGCGAAGCTGGCGCCGCCGGTAAGGACACGCGCGGCATTATCCGCGTACACCAGTTCAACAAGGCCGAAATGTTCTCCTACTGCCGCCCTGAGGACGCCGCAGATGAGCACCAGCGCCTGCTGGCCATGGAAGAAGAGATGCTGGCCAAGGTTGAACTGCCTTACCGCGTGATTGACACCGCCGCCGGCGACCTGGGCTCCTCCGCCGCCCGCAAGTTCGACTGCGAGGCTTGGCTACCCACCCAGCAGCGCTACATGGAAGTCACCTCCACCTCTAACTGCACCACCTTCCAGGCCCGCCGCCTAGGCATCCGCGAGCGCCGCGAGAACGGCACCAGCCCCGTGGCCACCTTGAACGGCACCTTGGCCACCACTCGTTGGATGGTTGCGATTTTGGAGAACCACCAGCTGCCGGACGGCTCCGTGCGTGTGCCTGAAGGCCTGCGTCCTTACCTGGGTGGCCTGGAAGTTATTGAGGCTCCCGCCGGCGCATGAGCAAAATCGCCGCTTCCGGCATGCCTATCACCCCTGAGGGTGAGTTGAGTGCTGCGGCCGCTGCTGCGCGTGCTAATCCGCTTGACGACGCCGCTTTTGGCGCTGCTGTAGCGGCCATGCGCGCCCAGTTGGAGGCTTGGGCTGGGCGTGCCGGGAGCTCGGCTGCTGCAGCTGCGACGACGGCGCCCGCCGGCCCTGCTGCGGCTGGCGGCCCTGCGTCGCCCGCCAATGCGAGCTCGGCGGCTACGAGCTCGGCCCTGCCGCCGCTTGACCGCTCTACCCTGCTGGCTTTGGATATTGACGGCACCATTTTGGACATTAACGGCGAGGTACCCCCACGCACCCGCGCCGCCGTCGTCGCTGCTGCCCAGGCGGGCGTGCAGGTAGTCCTAGCCACCGGGCGCGGTATTGAGGCGGCCCTGCCGGTGGCGGATTTCCTGGGACTAACCCAGGGCTGGATGGTGTGCGCCAATGGGGCGTTGACGGTGCGTCTGGACCCCAAACTGAAGGGCACGCCGTCTTTGCCGGGCGGCTACGAGATCACTAATTCGGTTACTTTTGACCCCACCACCGCCATTGGGCGTATGCATCAGGTGCTGCCTGAGGCTATTTTTGCGGTGGAAATGCCGGGCCGGGGCTTTTTGACCAGCGCCGACTTCCCGCCTGGGGAGCTGATTGAGAACACCACCACGGTGTCGCTGGAGCAGCTGTCGAGCCAGCCGGTTAGCCGCGTGATTGTGCGCGCCCCGGGGATGGCGCTGGCTGATTTTGAGGTGGCGGTGCGTAGCGCCGGGCTGCACGCGGTGGAGTATGCCATTGGTTGGACGGCTTGGCTGGACGTCAACGCCGCCGGGGTGTCTAAGGCTAGTGCGCTGGATGCTTTGGTTTCTGGCCTGGGGGTTAAGCACACGGTGGCTATGGGCGACGGCGCCAATGACTTAGAGATGTTGCGTTGGGCTGATCTGTCGGTGGCTATGGGTAGCGCCCCTGCCCGCGTCAAAAGCGCCACCAGCGTGGTTACCGAGCCGGTGTGGCATGAGGGGGCGGCTATCGTCTTGGCGGCTCTGTCCCGCTAACTGCCGTTTAGGCCCTGCTAGCTACCGCTTTAAGCCCGACGCCGCCTCTGCACGCCCGATGCCGCTCTCGACGCCGCCGGCCCGGCGCCCCACGCCGCGCTGAACCTGCTTTGAGCTGGTTGTAGACTGTGACCAGGACTTAGCGAAGGAGCTTTATGCGTGCCGGCACCTATATCAAGTACGTCGCTACTTGCCTCCCCACTGCCCTGATTGGCATCGGCATTTTTCTGGCTATTTTCCGCGCCAACCCACACCTGGGCCTCTATAGCGGCATTGCCGCGCTGATCGTATGGGCGCTGACTATGGCGGG
>QWCZ01002164.1_pt1 | contig 13765 bp, 33 predicted proteins | sample 1972651 | NCBI WGS metagenome assembly QWCZ01 (sample SAMN09866695, study PRJNA288562) | Human oral metagenome isolate pre1_saliva, whole genome shotgun sequencing... | isolation source: mouth | host: Homo sapiens | place: USA: California
ATTTAATAGAAAATGTAAGAAAATATACGCTATTAAATAAAAATGATATCGATCTTTTTAAAAATTATTATTTTACAATTTGTATGTATACACAAACAAATGGTGAAAAATTAAATTTTTATATATCGAATCGGCATGAATTAGAACTATGTTCATTCGTTATAAAAATAGAAAATAATAATGATACATTTAAATGGATCGATAAAAATAATTGGTTAAAATCATATGTAAATAAATTACCTAACATGTGTACATATTTAGTATATTTGTATATATTTAGTTGTATGATAAAAATAAATGAAAGTAAAAATAGAAGATAAAACATTTTTTAAACGATTTGAAGTTTTTAGAGAAACTAATAGTAATCGATTTACTATGAAGCGAAAAAAATATCGAATCCATCAATATTACACTGACGAAGGATCTAGATACGAAGTATTTAGTCGAGGTAAACAGTATTTCGGATCGTTTAGAATTACTGAAAGTAGTCAGTATATGCATTCTAGTGATATTAGCGAAGAAAATATGCTGTTAATTATTAAAGGAATATCCGATACGATACGCTCGTATCATATTCCTTTAAAATACGATGGCTATTCTTGTACAACATATGTCAAAGAAGCTATGGACCGATTGCGTTTTAGTGATACTAATATTCATATCGGATATCATGATGTGCAATTTGAAGTCAATCGACTTAATAATGTTGTCGGGTATATTAAAACCGAAGCCCGAACAAATGCTATCGATGTATATAATATGCAGATGACATTACAGTATCAGTATTATAACGATGGCATGTATATTTTTTATCACAAGATATTAGAAAAAGGTAAGGAACATGCTTTAAAAATATATTATAAATTCTTAATAGCAATGTGTAGCTTAATTGAATATCAATATATTATCTGTTTAACAAGTATAGAAAAAATACCGTTTTAAGAGGTGGCTATGGAAGAATATATTAGAATTACTGACTGGATGTTATGCCAACATTTTGAGATGTTGATTAATACGTATCGAACAACTGGTAAATTTAACATTTTAGACTTAGACAATGTGACGTGTGAAATCACATACGATAATGCATATCATAGACTAAATCTATTAATTGACGAAGACAATTATTTTGTTAATACTATTTATGATGCTAACATAAAAACATTGTACTGGTGCATCGGAAATAATATTTCGTTTAACGACTTTGAAAAAGTGTTGCAAGAGGCTAAATATGTCAACCCTGTCGTTTGAGACTCTTGAGTCTTTAAAAATCATTCTAGATATTATTCTAGGATGCATACTAGGATTTTTAATACACACTATATTGACTAGATTTGTCGATAATGTATGTGATGTATATAACGAAGACGGCGATATTAAATTATTATTTATGATATTGCCGTCTTGTTTTGTCGTATTACTACTGTGGGGTATTATTACATGGATGAGATGAAACTTCAATTAGAAGTACTATATAAAATCTTAATGTTAGATTTTCATAAATTCTATCGTCGCGAAAAAGGATCATATAGCATGACTATTAAAAGAGTAGGCGATGCTGTTATGGTTGCTGTCAATTGGAACGAAAATAAAGATTTTGTTAAATTCCAAATTTATTGGAATTCAGAAGAAAAGCATACGAGCTTCAGCTTTAATTTCGATACTGATAAGATCGATGCATTGTATATCGTAAAAGATTTATTACAAAAGGAGGAAAATTAATATGGGAATGGTAAATGAAATCACAAATAAGTTAATTGGCATTAAAGGCCGTGTAGCGTTCGAACATAAAGATTATATTATTTATATCGATAATTCTCGTAAAAAAGAAGTCGATAGTGGCGATATTCAAATCTTTAAAGATCGTCAACAGGTATACGACTTTTCTATTGCATATCCTTCTAAGGAATGTAAATCTAAAGGTATTTACAATAATACAAAAGATAAATTTATCAACAATATCGATCTTGAAAAATTACATGAAATTATTATGACGACAGACCTATGATTTTCTTAAAAGATAAATATCAAATTGTCTTAGATAAAAGAAACGTTACGACAATTATTGTTACGGCATTAACCGTATTGTTTTTTATATTCTGTGATCTTAATTATGCTACTGATAATGGAAAACTGGCATTATATCAAACGCCAATATTAATTATCGTCGTAAGTATAATCACGATCGACATGTTACCTAATAAGGTTAATCCATTTCATATCGATTGTCTAATGACAGCTAAAGTTGACGAAAAACAATCCGAAGCCGTATTTAATATCTTTAAAAATATAATAAATCTTGTTCTTTGTGAAATTTTACATTATCCTAATATTCTTGAGTTACGAATTAAAGATATTAATATCGGTCAATTAAAAAACGTAACACTAATGATCAGAGCTATTGGTTCTTTTGAATTCGATAAAAGATCTGTCGACTTATTAATTTCAGTATATAATAACGATGTGGCTATTCCGTTAGTATCGATTTCAATGATAATAACATCTAATATACAAGACATATTAGATAGTATAACAGTAACGAAAAATTTAAATCAATGGAAAGATCTTATCGTATTAGCTAAGACAGTAGAATATTATTTAATAAATCATCAATATAAAGGAGCTATTAAAAATGAAGAAAGAGGACTTTAAACAGCTATGCTGGTTGTTTCGACTATTTTTAATAGCTATTAATACTGAATGTTATCAGTCAAATGATTTTAAAATTGGCGAATCTAAATATGCTGTTAGATTAACAGCTATTGAACATATCCTTCATATCGAATTGTTAAAGAAAAATAATCCGGTCGTTGCCTCGATATCTGGTGTCGAATATTTACCACAGGAATCATTAAGTTATAACTTTAGAACGAACGATATATTAAACGATTATTTTGAATTATTCTTTAATGGCAGTAAGATTATTGAAGAAAATCTTAATATACTGTATAATATATCATATAATATATGTAATCCTGTAGAAATCATGAAAGGACTAGTTAATAACAATGGTCGGAAGAATAAAATTTACTGGTAAGCTAAGTGCTATTAATAGAATTAATAATGAATTATTGTATACCGATATGTTCGCGGGCAATTGTATCGTTAAAGAAAAAATTCGTTGTGACAATATTTTAATGTTAACAATCGAAACTGATTATGATATTAATTCTGCATACTTAGTTTCGTTAAGCGATACATATCATGTGAATATCGAATATAGTATTAGCGATCACAGAAATCATATTAAACATAATGGTATTGTCGTATTTGAAAATAATAAAGCCGAAATAATCGAAGAGAAAAAATTTAACTATGAATCAAAAGCTTAGTCGACGTGTCTTTGCAGCAGTAAAAGACAATGTCTTAATAACGTCTGAATGCCGATATTATGAATTTAATAGACTCGATATTTCGGCAGTTAAAACAAATGTTAGACTTACGTCTAAAGATACTGAAGAATCTAAAATGTTTAATAGTATAAAAACATTAATAGCACTTGTTAATAAATATGATGAATTTAAACAAGCCGGTATGATTATATGGTTGTTAGGATACTATAGCTTTATTTTAGATAAAAATTTAGATGTAAAAAAACATTTTAAATTATTTAAAGAAGTTCAAACTATATATGCTCAACAACTTAATTTTGGTCCTAATGAAGTTCAGACTCAACGACTTAGAGAATCGATGGAGCAAATAGCTAATCGACTTAATGAACAAGTAAACATTTGGACCAGTCTATATCAAAATCTTAATAGAAGAAATGATAGTTGATATGAATATTGAAGATTATAAAAAAAAATTTCTAAAAAGATTAAATGAAATGTCAGCAGAAGAATTAACTGCTATTTTTAAAGAAATATTTGATTTAGAAGAAGAATATCCGTATAAAAATATTGATAAAAGGAATGGTGATCAATGAGCGCAAGTTTGCGTAATTTATTTAAACGTCATCGTCATAACTTTAATCCAGAAAGCTTATTACGTGACTTAAAAAATAATAAAGATAAAAAAAATTTATTCGATAAAATTAAAGAGATGGAGGAGGTCAGAAAAACAGAAGTATTGGAGCCAGAACGTAACAACTATCCACAATGTAAGGTCGATTTAGTAGCACAAGTACAGCAAGAAATCGAAGAAGAAAATACTCCGAATGAACCGGCGGACGATATTCACGTACATGCTGATTGTCCGACTATCGAGATCGACGAATGGACGACAGAAGATCTAGTGCGCACTATTCAAAAAAGCAAAGAAGCTATTAAGCATATATTGCAGAATTATGAGTTCTGGAATAATATGGTGAAAGAATGCGATCAGGCGCTAGGTGATCTACGACACTTTGCTGAATTTTACGACGATGCTACGCAAGAAGAAATTAATAAAGTTTATGAATTAATGACTGAGTACAGTCGTAAACGTCGTGTATATAAAGACCGTGTCGAGATCTTTAAAGATATTTTCGCTAGTAAAGCACGTATGGAAAATATTTATGCGCCGATTAATCAAATGTCGAATAAGTTCAATAAAATGAATATCGAACGTCAATATTCTCCACGCGTTCTTAAGGACTTGTTCGAGCGTTAGTCACGTTCTACATTATCCTTCGGGGACTTCGTCCCCGTTTTCATTCGGGCTCCGCCCCGAAATCACTTCTGTGTCCTTTATAAGAAGCTATTATTAGATAGCTTCTTTTTTTATTATGAAAAAAAATTATACAAATATTATAAGAAGAATCTGTAAAGACGGCTTGCCTGAAAATTTTTATCATAGTACTTGTAATAATACTAGAATAAGATTGTTTATGCGTGAATGGAAAATACATAAAATATTTGCAAATACATTTGTAATATCTAATTTTAACATATATAACAATATGAATGATTATATTGATTTTGATTATAAAAAATTTCAAATTTATAGACATTCAAATCTTTTTGATACGAGAAAAAATATTACTGATGATAATTCTTATCAGGCAGAATTATTACTTTTATGGTTAATTTATTTTTATTACGCGAGGTATTAAAAATGAAGTATTATCTCGAAGTTGAGAGTGATGTACATCACCCGACAGCAAAAGAAATTGCCGAAATTATCGGTATCTATAATATGAGTGATCAACCTCATGCTAGGTTCGTACGTGCATACTTAGGACGCAGTCCATTACAGTATTTAGGTCGTAACGGTATGGTCCAAGTATTTAATAATTATCAGGCTATATTAGCTTTAGCTAAGGATATGTACGAATATACTAAACATGAAGGTGTAACTGAAGTCTATTATAGTTTAGATAACGGACGCAGTTATAATTTAAAATTATTTAAAGGTCGTATTCGTACAGCTATTAATAGATTAGAAGAGATGTGCAAAGGAGCAATCGAAAATGGAACAAAATAATCAAGCACAAATTTGTCGTAAAATTGGTATCATTATTGGCAGTTTATTAAATATTTGTGTAACGTTAGTATTAGCTTTAGTAAAAGCTGTATCTTCTGAAGCTAAAAATGTATCGAAAGGTTTCGATGAAGCAGAAGATGTTAAATCTGTTGAAGAAACTAAGCCTGTTGAAGAAGTTAAAGAAAACGATGAAGTCGATATCGATGCTGAAATCGAACGCCTTATGGCTTTACAGTATCCAATATTAAAATATGAAAGTATTTATCATTCTAATCCTAAATATATCAATATTAAAGTCGATAAAATTTATACATATCAAAACTCTATTATTGTCGATATAGAATATACAACTATGAATAACAAAAACATAATATCCTACGAATTAAATCAAGATAATAATATTATTTATACAAGCTGTGATGTTGATTCTAATTTCATCAAGGATATTATGTTTTTACCAGGTATTGTAAATTTTAAATTTATCGAGACATATAAAAGTAAAATGATATCAGAATTTGCTTATTTAGTGCGAGATTGTTATCGTTTTAGAATAAGTAGTGGTTATGATTTTTACTATAAATTTTTATATATATATGCTGATATGTTTAACGATATAAATGATGGTCCGATGTTTGGCGATGATGTTATGTATTCGTCAGAAGAATTGACTATTAGATTTTTAAAAAACGGATCGATATGCATTGTAAAAAATAGTAATAATCATAAATACAATAAGAATATTGAATTCGTACCATTATATATAATAGAATATTTAATGTAAGGATGTTATTTAGATGAAATACAAATTCAAAGCGATATCGAAGAATTTCGACGACAATCAGAAGAAAACATTGATAATTGGAGAGCTATCAATTCATGATAATAAATATTTCATTAATAGTATTCCTGTCGATAAAAAAACTATCGGTCAATCAACTGGACTTATGGATAAACATGGTCATGAAATATTTATTAATGACATTATTCATTTTAAAGCAAATTATGGCGATTTTACATTAGAATTAGCTACGGCTACAGTCGGATTCGATGAATTAAATGGACGTCTTGCTGTTAAGATGAATGATAATATATTAGCATTATGCGACATGAATTATAGCGATGTCGAATACGAAGTACTTGGAAACATATGGGAGGGAAAAATTAATGAACAGAAACTTTAAAGCTCGTTGCTTGAAAAATAGATCTTGGAAAACTGGTTTTTATTTGATTAAAAAGAAAGAACCATGTATTAAAGATATTAAAAACGTATGGCCAGTACACGAACAAACAATTTGTCAAAATACTGGATATATCGATTGTAATAAAAAAGAAATTTTCTTAGACGATTTAGTTAACTTTAGCGCTACTATTAATGGTAGCGAAATTAAGTTAGATAAAGCTCAGGTTGTATTCGGTATCCCAGTTGGTAAATTAGTATTAGTCGAAGGTAATGAAGTAATCGATTTTATTAACGATAGATACGAAAATCCTCATTACGAAGTTGTCGGAAATATTTGGGATGAAATTGCGTTACCAAAGAAGAAGTAATATAATAGGTATATAAGCTTATATTTTTTTAATAAGAAGGTATACCATGAATTATCACAAACTTTTAGAAGACTGTGACTTTATTAAGGTTAAACAAACAGTCGAAATCCGTCCTCATGACGGAAACAAAGGCTTTTTCGAATATGTAAACCATATTTTTAAAAGTGTAAATAACGGTCATCGTTATGGCCCTGCAGTTAAAACTAATATCTTAACTATGTATAATCGTGGCAACTATATTGCTTGCGAAATGGGTGATCAACGTATCGACATCCGTCGAGATAAGATCGTTATTTATGTACCAGGTTTAAAAGCTAGTAATGAAGAAACATATCGTCAATATGCTATTAATAATATTGGCGTATTGAACTATATTTACAATTGTAAAAAATACTAGCTTTTAAATAAATTAATCCTAACAAAGATGTTAGGCCTACACGATAGGATACAATTGGTATAAGCTTTAACTGTGTAGGAAAACTTGTAGCGAAATGTTGCAAGATATTTAAGAGCAATCATCAGTAGCTAAGATGGTTGCTCTTTTTTTATTTTGATGAAAGGAAATTCCATGCGTAACAAAATTATAGTATTTACATTTTTACAATTACTAGCTTTATTTACAATTTCACATGCTTGCGCATGGGATAATCCTAATAAAACACAAGTAAATACTGAAGTATATGCATTAAAAACTGCTATGATTAGTGCATATATGAATGGTTTTAATGACGGTAAAAATAATTTACCTAAAGATGAAGATTATACTAACGGTGATTATAAAGACTTTTTAAATTTTTATGATGAAGGCTATTACAAAGGCCGAGTATTCGAATATCAACACAGATAATTATGCCTAATACTATTAAATGGTTAATGATTATTAGCCAAGCTATTTCTAATCTCATATTTGGATTTACGACACCAGTCGTACATGTTTATTTTATGAGCTTAGTCGGTCCGAATATATATAGCTTAGCTAATTTTATCGAAGCAGGATTGGCTGCCGTCGTAAATAGCTTATTAAGCAATCAAACATATCGTCATTATTTTAAACAATTTGCTTTATATTTTTTAGCTTTAGATAGTATACTATATGTAATTATAATATTTTTAGGTATAGAATATATTAATGTTCGATTTATCGGTTTAGCAATTATTAATAGCCTATTAAATAATATTTGGTTTATTATGTTAAGCGATGTTTTGAATAAAAATATTTCTGGCGATGAATTAACTGATTTTAAAGTACTTCAACGAAGCTGGATGCTTTGGGGAAGCTTAATCGGATCTGGCATCGGTGTTTGGATTAATAATTCTATATCGATAGAATTTGCTTTAGTTTTACAAGCTTTATCGACAGTAATGATTGCTATCTGCGATGGCTATTCATTTAAAAAATTAGAAAGGTCGGCCAATAAATGAAATTATTTGAAATTTTTTCAAATTCGAATCTTTTAAAAAACAATATCGATATTCTTTATCAAGATTTTTTAGAAAATAATAAAAAACTTGAAATTGCTAAAAATTTTACATTAAATTCTTTCAATATAATCAATGGTGATACGAATATTGTAGAATTTAAAATTTTACTATGCAACTGCCCAATTAAAGTTTATATTAAATATTCTAACGATCATTATTGTTATGCAAATGTCGAAATGGAATATTTAACAGATAAAACATTAAACAATAATTATTTGATTAATTTAGGATATGTTATTTATTCTTTAATTATTGCTATTCCGGTAAAAGATTTGGATAAAAAATAAATGAAACTATTAATTTTAATTGCTTTTTTCGTTTCGTTATTTAGTATGTGCGAAGCAAGAAGTATGTCGAGCTATAATTGTACTTACGAAGAACAACAAGAAGCGTTGGCACAATATTATAGCTTTGTAAGTGGCTTTGACGATGGCTTATATAATTATACGACTATTTATTATTCTGACGATAACTATAAAATGGGTTATCGCTTAGGAAGTGCTCATCGGAGGTGATTAAATGAGTTATGAAATTTTAGTTACTATCGGTGTTATCGCCGTTGCATTTTTTGCGACAGTATGTTTTGTCGTGCATCAAGTATTTGAAACACGACGTATGCGTATTCAATATGAAGGCGGATATAGCGAAGAAGAAATTAAAGAAATTTTACATGCCGAAATTGATCCGTTGTTAGAAACTGCTAATAAGAAAGGTTCTAAATGAAATATTGTATCGAAGACGATTATAACGATTTATTAAATTTATTATTTCAAATGCAAAAACAACAAGCTTCTGGTACAGTATATGTTTTAGTTGTTAATGAATTACATATTGTCGATACTGAATTAATTGCTTGTAATAATAATATTCAGGTTAAATTTAAGGTATCTGAAGAACCGAAAAAGAAAGCTGAAAAATTCAAAGAATATCAATGTTTTTTGTTTAAATCAGATTTTGATGAAGGTGTATTTAAAATCTTTGTTGAAGATAAACTTAATACAAGTGTCGAATTAGAAATTATCGAACTATTAACAGAAAAATTATATAGTTATAATACGATTAGAGAAACGAAAGGATTTTAATATGAAAATCGACCTTAACGACAATTTTAAATGGTTTTTAGAGAGTTTATTAAATGAAGGGTTCGATCAATTTTTTATTGACGATATGTACGGTGCTATGTTTACTAAAAATGGTAAGATTACAAGTATCGATACCGTTAATTTTGTTACGAGTAATTTTTATAAGGCTTGTCCTGATTTAGAAGAAAATACTGAATACAATATTAAAGATTTTATCGAAGGTAAACTTGTCGATAATAATTTTGAATTCGGCGATAAAGTTATTATTAATCTTAATGGTGAAGAACTTAATGGTATCTTCTTTAGAAAAAGTAATAAAGGCGGTATCGTTATCGTTAAAGAATCTAACAATCCATTGTTAATTAGTAATAAAAATATTAGAAAAGCTGAATAATTGATTAATAAAGGTGAAAAAATGAAAGAATTTGATTTAGAAGAACTTAAAAAAGCTATCGATCCTAAAGATCCTAAGAAAGCTTTAAAATATTTAGGCGAAACAATTACTCGTGAACAAATGTATTCATATATCGTTAATAAAATTATCGATCAAAAAGATAACGAATGTGTATATATGCCGATGCCAACTATTTATAATCTATTTATGAGCTTTATTCAAGATATGTGTGATGAACCATATAAGTTATTAAGCGATATTATTCAGGAAAAACCAAATCTTGAAATTAAAAAGCTTAAAGAACTTGAAACTAAAGAAGTTGAAACTGTTGGCCCGGTTGCAAAATATTTGCTCAACAAATTTAATCTTGAAGATTATGATGACTTCAGAAAAAAATATATTGATACAGATTTTGAATATCGTTGGTATCCATTGTTCGTAAAATATATTTTAGAAAAGAATAATGGTACAGCTAAAAAGTTCGAATTATTAAGCCCGTTCTATGCTCCTAAAAATAGTACGAGCGATTACGACCTTTTTGCTCCTGAAGATTTCGAAGTTATCGACGATTATCAATTCGCCGACGAAAGGGACAAATAAAATTTATAATGCGTTTAGTTTATAATAATAGAGTCTATCACATGGTTTATCTAACAGATGCCGTATTAAAAGATAGCATCTATGTTAGTGAAGGACTATGTGAAGACGGTAAATCTTATATTATTAATTGGGAGGATAAAGATTTTGACATAGAATATCCTAGTTCAATTTCTTTAGCATAAACTGAGTAATATATAATTGCCAGTACTGTTAAAATATACATAAGTGTGCTGGTTTTTTAGTATAACGAAAGGAAACAGCATGAGTGCATCCTTTGTAGTATCGATTATCCAGCTACTCATGCTAATGGGTACTTTCATACTTTGTATAGCTTCTATATTAATAGTAGCTGGAATATTCGATCTTCTTTGTTCTAAAGAAGAAATACGTAAAAAAGAAATTGGGACACAGTTAACATGGAGTATTGTCGCATTTATTGCAACATTATTTTTCATATATATATTATTCGATACACAAAATTTAATCGAAATTAATATGGTGCCTCAACCTCCATATGGACCGTATCGGTAAAACTATCGATTGTATTTTTGAATTAGTGTTTTTTAGCCTTGGAGATGGTTGAAATCGCTGATTTTCAAGTCGCCCTACGATTTACTATTAATTTTAATAGTAATAGGAAGACGAGTAGAAAGTTAGGAGATCAAACCTATGAAAATTTTAAAAACTGTATTTTTTGCTTTTACGTTAATGCTAGGTATGCTTTACATGCCTAACGCTAATGCTACTGAATTAACTGCATATACGCATACAGGTAGCGTTATGGCTAACGGTGAATGGCCATATGAGGGTGCAGTTGCTAGTAACGACTATGCCCTCGGTACAATTTTAAATATTAATGGCTACAATTACGTAGTTGCTGACCGAATGGCGCCAGGCATTCATGGAGTTATCGATATCTTCATGAATGATTATGATCGTGCAATTCAATTCGGTCGTCAATACGGCGAAGTATACGTCGTAGCTTAGGAATAAACGATCCATTTTACGTATTATTACTCTCCCGTTAGTACTGGATACTAATCCAGCACATGTATATTTTTAATTTTAAATATTTTTAATTGCTGGTTCTCGTCACAGCAACTGTTAATAAATAAGGATAGGCGTATTTCTTATGAATAATTTATTAAAAGATTTGTCGGCATTTGGATATGCCAAAGCTCTCGGCCTTCGGACGAGATTTTTAAGTCGTGAATTTTGGACATCGTTTGCATTTACTGTTATTTTTTTAGCTAATATGATTGCTTTTGATCAATGCAACAATATGATAATGTTTTACTTAACAGTATTATCTTTACCATATTTAATTGTATTATTTGTATTAAATGCAATCTATCATAATACAGTTATGTATTTATTAAGTAAAGTAAAACGTGTCGACGAAGAAAACGAATTGTATTTAGCTAGTATTGCTGGCTATGCAATTTTAAATAATATTATGAATGCCGTCGGCATTCTGTTTAGTATGACCGGATTATTTTATTATTCTGGCTTCGACCAAGGGATTTTAATGAATCCTATTTTATTTGTGTTCATTGTATTCCTTGTTATCTTTAATACTTATATTTGCTTAGCAAATATGGTAAATGGATTTAAAGTATATTTAATTACGCGTAATCAAGAGGAATAAAAATGGCTATTTTATGGAAAACTACAAAATCTAATAAGACAGCATCGTATAAAGGATATGTGCCGATGCCATCAACAATCGATGAACCGTCATTTGCTGAAAAATGGAAACGATGGCGAACTGGAGATCCTGCTAAGTTTTTAACATATAAAGATTTACAGGAATTAGTCTTATACTGTTACAATAAAAATCTCAGTGTAACGACAACAGAATTAGAATTAGTTTTCCATGATAAGCATATTTACGATAAAGAAACGGCTATTAAATATATCAATGAACATTTGAACGAGTTTAGCTATATCGATGAATATAGTGGACGAGTTGTAAATCCTAGTCAAGGAGGTAATAATACAGGAACTAATAATAGCAATAATAATTGCTGTTGTTGCTGTAAAAAACCATAATGGACATACATAAAATATATACCGACATTTTAACGAGTTATAATATTTTAACCGTATTTAAAGGCGATGTCGATAAAGAAGATTTAAAAATTATTATTAGCTTATTTTTATTAAGCTATACAAATCTTAGTATCATTAATCGAGATCGTAGTCTTAAAAAAGACGAAAAAGTCGAGAATTTCTTTAACGCTATCGATAAGATTATCGACAAACGATTTGTTAAAGATATCCTTGATCAAGAAACATTAGAATCTATCGTATTAGATTTTAATAAACGTATTAAATATATGAAAGAACATGGACTCGATATCGAAGTCTATGAAGAAATGAAGACGCCTGGCGTCGATTCGATTAAATATATCATCGAATAATGTAAGCTCCCTTGCGGGAGCTTTTTTAATTGGAGGTATAATGCAAAATATAGATTTAATTCGTAACTATAATAAGATCCAAAATATTGTCGCTATTTTTAATAGCATTAAAGTAAGTCGTCGAGCCGTATTTGGCGAAGAAATTATGAAGAAGCAAACTATTAATGTCGAATTGGGCAAATTGTTTATTAAACATAAAATACTTGACGACTATCCTGTCTTTAAAATTCTTGTGAAACTACTTGTTGCATGCTATAATAATCCTGAAGAAACGAATATTTCTGAACTTAAGATCACTAACGATCTTACAGACGATGAAATTAAAGATATTTACGATGAATTAGATAAACAAATTAAAGATAATCCGGGTATTTTCGCATGAATTTGACAGTTAATCAAATAATGAGCTTAGAAGATCCAGAAGAATATATTCGCGGATTATTCGTAAGACTTTGCATTATCAATTATCGTATTAAACAAAAAGGATTAACTAAAGAAGATCAGTATGAAGTCATGCAATTAATCGAAAGTATCGCTAATACAATCGGATATAAAGAAGAAATATTAAATAAATGTATCGATATATTTAGCGTTACGATGAATATGCATCATGATTTCTACTTATCTTGGGATTTAGTTGAAGAATATTTAAAGGATAAAGTAAAGTTATTATGATTTTTCTTAAAGAAAATGTTTTAAAACATGTCGACAAGATGATTGTCGACTTAAACTTTCCAGAACAAATTGGTAGTTTGCAAGAATTAAAAGAAGTTATTACACAGGCAATTAATTATAGCACGAGTACTGATCGATCAGAACAATTGTATTTTAGT
>QWCZ01000893.1_pt1 | contig 13750 bp, 6 predicted proteins | sample 1972651 | NCBI WGS metagenome assembly QWCZ01 (sample SAMN09866695, study PRJNA288562) | Human oral metagenome isolate pre1_saliva, whole genome shotgun sequencing... | isolation source: mouth | host: Homo sapiens | place: USA: California
TTATGGTAAGACCATTTATATGGCTGCTAAGAATCAGTTTAAGTATCAGCATTTTAATATTACTAAACCTACAGTACGTTACTTCTTTGGTAGAGACTTCATTCCTTGCTTGAATAAAGATAGATTCGCTGTATTCCACAATGGTCGTCTATTAAGTAAGGATATGTATAGAGTTATTGTCCCTGAAGTAGAAAATACAGCTACTGAAGTCTGTGTTCATCTACGTCGTATTGCTCAAAGGGGAGATAGAGTAGATATCTTCTATTTACCTTATGACTTCAACTATACTGATATTGGTAAAACAAACCGTGTTGATGTGGTTACATTAAAAGCTACTGTAAACCAACAACCAGTGTTTGCTATTCCATTCCCTTCTAAATCTTCTTTATTAAATAAAAATAGCTTCTTACTATTACGTGGCTCTGTTTTGGTAGACCAATCTAGATATAACGTAATTGGTCGTACAATTGTATTTAAAGATCCTAAAGATTATGTAGCATATGGTCGTGAAATCACTTTCGTATTCTTATATAATGAAATGATTGAGAATAATCCATATGGTGGTATTAAAGAAGATGATGTATTAAATATCGATCCTCAATTTGTTATGGCTACTAGAGATAACCAATTGACATTTGATATTCCATACCCTGAAGGCTTTGAAGGATTCTTCTTTGTTACATATCGTGGTATCTATGTAAACCCTAAACGATATGAAATCATGGAAGGTACTAAACAAATTAAGTTCTTTGACCAAGATACCGGTATTGATGCTGGTACTGCATTGATCTTTGTATTTATCTATCCAGATCAAAAGAATAAAGTTGGTACTTCTGCAGTATCTGTTAGAGCTACAATGAATAACCAACTTAAGTTTACTATTCCATTACCATATAGTAAATACTTTGAAGATCAAAATAGCTTCTTCTTAATTAGAAACGGTGTATTCTTAAATGATGCTGAGTATTATATTGATACTAAAGCTAATACTGTAGAGTTGCTTACAACTAACGGTTTAGATATGGGTCAAGAATTAGTATTCAACTTTGTTACTGGTAGAAATGTATCTGTTAAGACTGCTATTGAAGAAGTATTTGCAGAGCAAGATGGTCAACTAGTATTTAAATTACCTAAAGCATTACATGACTTCGATAAGAAGACTGGTAAATTCTTCTGCGTAATCGGTGATACTTATGTGGATAACCGTCGTTATGAAGTAGTTGGTAATGACTTACGATTCTTAAGCCGTGAAGACGCTGTAATGGAAGGACGTACAGTTACATTTATCTTTGTATATACTGAAAATATTGACACTGAGACTGCAACTATTGGTGGTGTAGTTAATAACTCTAAATATACTAAGTTTATTACTGAGTCTGTAGCATGTACTGAAAATGGTCAACGTACATTTGATATCCCATGGGCTGACTCTATGCTTATGGATAAGAAAATCATCGTAACTGTTGGTAGTACATTCATTAGAGAATCTCAATATACTATTTCTAAAACAATGAATACTATTACATTCATTGATGATAGTATAATTACTACTACTGATCGTCAAGTTACATTTACTTTAGCAGATTCTGACTATATGGTAATTGCTAAAGAAGTAATTGATATTGATGCGGTAGTAGATGGTCAAACTGAATTTGATATTCCGTTACCATTTGAGAACTATCTTAAACTAGGTAACTCTTTAATGGTATTTGCTAATCAAACTTTCATTGATGCATCTCGTTATGTATTAGATAAAGATTTGAATAAGATCACTCTAAGAAACTATAATGATGCATTGAAGGCTGGTCAAACATTATCCTTCCTATACTTCTATATTGCTAACCAAAAGAATAGAAGCTTGGAACGTGAAGATGTACAACATCCAATGATTAATGAACGTGGATACTTATACTTGAATAGAAATGACTTAGATCATCTATTGAATAATAAGCTCTACTTCATGTTTATCAATGGTAAGAAGATCAATAAAGATAATATAATGAACGTTGCGAATAATATCATTAGATTGAAATCTGACGTTCAAACACGTTTCAATACATTAGTATTGGATTATACTCCATCTATTCCAGAATTAGCTGAGTATAAAGATATTAACTCTGACTATGATATTATTATGAATCAAGTATCTAATGATGATATTAACAAGCTATTCAATATCTATAATAATATTACAGACCTTGAGAAATATATCGTTCCTGATACTTCACAAGAAGCTATCATTAATGATATTATTAGAACTCATTATACATCTCATGGCATCAATAAAGGATTACCATTTGTATATACTTATGATGCAAGTACGTTCAAGAATAGATCTATCTATAGCTTAGCTACTACAGTTAATAAGTATATTGCTCCTGGTAAATATACATTCACTTGCCCTGAAGATGTAACTATGTTAGAGCTTAAGACTATTGCTTCTTCTAGTCGCTTTAGACCTATTGGTACTGCAGTAAATACATTAGGTTATCTACGAGCTAAAGATATTGAATTCGGTGAAGTAAGCTATATCTTACCTACAGATGTAGCGGCTTATATTGATGAAAATATCGGTAAAGATCTTAACCTAGTTAGTCAACCAATCTATAAGAAACCTATTGGTGGATTACCAGAAGTTAATGACTTCGTTCCAGCTATGAAACCTTTACGTAAAACTGAAACCGATGACTCTAAAGGTAGACTTAACGCTGGTTACTTCTATCAAAAAGAAATCATTAGAAACGTTAAAGTATATCCTGGTTTGAAATATAAGTTAACTATCCCACAAAATGGTTTCATCAATATTGCTTATACTACAGCTGATACGGATATTAGTCAATATCATTTAAAATATCGTATTGACTTTGACTCTGATCGTGATAATACACCTATCTTCTATAAAGGTGATACATTAACTAAACCAGATACATTTGTTAATAGCTTAGAAGAAATGTATAGTGATGAATTCAATTTACAATTCAATCAAAGCTTTACTAAACCTGGTGAAGAATATTGGATCTGCCCTGACAATGTAGGTGAAATTATTCTTACATTATGTAGCGGTTATAATAGAATGGTAACTACTGATGATATCGAAAGACATCCAGCTGCATTCCAATTCTGTGGTTATGGTAGTACAAACTTCTCTGTAGCACCAGTTCCTAAACTTGGTGATATTGAGGCTATCGAATTGAATACATTCTACGATAGAATTACTAATGAATATGATTCTAGAGTTGCTAATACAATCAATGATGGTAATGAAATTCATTATAGTAGTAATGGTACTATGTATGGCTGTGGTATAACTGAGTTTGGTATTGTAGATAGAAATGATGAAAACGCTATTAACTCAAGTAAAGCTCCTGAAAATCGTAATAGAGTTAACTTGATGCTTATTAATGGCGTAAACGTTTCTAGAGCAGTATCTTCCATTGCCTCAGAAGTAAGTTCATATATTAAAGTAGAACCTGGTAAATCTTATACAATTAGAGTTGGTAGAAATGCTATCAAGACTGATATGGTTTTAAATAAAACTGAATCTGAATTTGGTGGTGTACTTGGTTTGAGCTACAATAATAAAGTATTATTAACTAACGTTGATACTAACGTATACTTATCTAATGCTTTAGATGCAACTCATATCAACAATCCTGATATTGATTACACTGGTCTAAATGAAGAGATGACTGAAGACCAACTTGCAGGTGATCCTGGTGTATCTAATGTAGTTTCTGAAGAAGCTATTGAAGAACGTGATACTCCAGTATTCCTTAAAGAATTACCTAAGATTGCTGTCGATGAAAGTGAAACAGATAATCTATTCCAAACTAATATATTTGATGCATCTAATGTAATCAGAGAATAATATAATACCGGATAGGGATGTCAAAATCCCTATCCGCTTATATTTTGAACATTAATGTAATTAAAATACATATTCGCAAGGAGGTATAATATGGCTACTTCTAACTATAAAGGGACTCGTCTTCCTCTTATAGCATTAGATTATAATTCTCGCTTCCTGGCTGAGAAAAAAGAAATCTTATTTGATTATAAGACTGGTAAACTCTATGTAGTTTCCGCCGAAGATAAATCTGTTATATTCGATATAACAAGAAATATTCTAAAAGAAGTTGAAAAGAATGTAGACCTATCTAGCTATACATTCAACGTAGAAGGCGTTGGTATTGTAAACTTAGATGGTTATATTAAACATCTTTCCAAATATAATCTAAATACTGTAGATGAACCTGTAAAGAGATATCGTGTACCACAAATCACATTTGATAATGATTCTATTGTGGATTATGCTGGTACTATAGAAATCAATGGGTTTAGTCATGCAGCTAATAATACTTACCCAGTTAAAGATGGTAATATCGTTAAATGGGTACAACGTACAGATACAGATATTGTAGAACGTGTACGTCACTTAGAAGAAACAGCTCCACCTGATGCTGTTAAATTTAAGAAACTTCAAGATGATGTAGCTGCTGTTAAATTCACAGCTAATCAATACTCTAATCTTCCAGTATTACGTACTGATATCGATGCAGCTACTCGTAGATTGGATAATTTAAATACATTAATCAGCACTACTAATGATAATCTTAATACTAAGATTACAGGTGTTAAGAATGCTGCTGATCTAGAGCTTAATAAATTAAGTAATAAGATTACTGTATTAGAAGCTCGTGAAGATTATGGTTCAAGAGTAAATACTCTTGAAGGTAAAGTTAATGAACTTAAAGCTTTAGGTGATCCTAACTCTAAAATCTTAGCTCTACAACAACGTATTGCTAACCTAGAGCAAGGTGAAGACTATAGTGTTTCTATCAATACTTTGAATGGTAAATTAAATAATTTATCTGATAGTACTGAAACTAAGTTTACTAATATGAATCAAGAGATTGGTTCTATTAAAACTTATAATACTGAGAATACTCAAATTCGTACTGGCATCTTAGGTCGTTTGGACAATATTGAATCTCTTAATATTGGTCCTACATTAACTGACCTTAAAGCTAGAACTCAGTCATTAGAAGGTATTCCTAATCTTACAACTAATATTAGTAACCTTGAGGCTACTACTAATACTTTGACTAATAGTTTCTCTCAACTTAATGCTAAAGTAACTGGTCTTCTTAATGCAGAAGATCCATTACCTCGTGTTAAAGGTCTAGAAAACTATAATACAAATAAAGAAAACTTACCTCAAGAAGCTAAAGTTAACTTAGCTGGTGGTAGTAATAAAGTAATTCGTCCTGATAGAGTTTATAACTTTATCTTGGATAGTGCTAATCCATCATTTACCATTGTAGGTTTAGATAAATCTACTGCAGAAATTATTCTTATTCTAGATCCTCAAAATATTGGTACAGATGCTATCAATATCTTTATTACTAGAGCTGATGGTGTTCAAGTTAAAATTCCTAGACGTATCATTCCTAGTAAAAATAAAGAAGCTCAATTGGTTCGTCTTGTTACATATGACCGTGGCGTAAACTGGTTCTATTCAGTAGCTGCTGGTATGATTGGTAAAGATCTTGCAACTGATAATACTATTTAATAAAGGGGTATCTTACACATGGCAACTTTAAAATATTTGGCTACCGAACGAGCTCATCTCTCCCAGGTACCAATCTCGGAAGGTCAATTTATCTACACCACTGATACTGAAGAAGTATTCTATGATGTAGCCCATGACATCCGATTTAAAACAAATAAACTTAAAATAGTAAATACTGATACTGAACGATATCGTTTGTCTAATAACGACCAAGTAAGTACAGATCTTATTTACTATATTAAAGAGTCCGAATTATTCTATGTTTGGACCAGTGCTTGGAAAAATGTTGTAGCTACTACTGAGATTACACGTTTTCTAGGTGACTATAAAAATGTAACTCCAACTACATTAGTTAAAGGTGAAGAAAGATTTGCACCTATGACTATTGCTTCCCAAGTATACACAGATGATGGTGAAACTCTAGAAGCTAAAGTTAGACAAATCTCTCATATCGCATCTGCATTTGATTCTATTGTAGTAACTAAAAAAGGTAAAACATTTGATATCCCAGTACCATTTGAAAGATACTTTGATCAACCTAATATGCTCTTAGTATTTATTGGTACTCTTCAAATCTATCCTAACCGTTACTCTATTGAAGCTAATCAAATTACATTCCAAGAAGAAGTCGAAGCTGGTCGTACAATCAACTTCTACTTTATCTATAATGCACATGCCCCTAAACTTGAGACTATGAACTATATTGATGGTGCATATCTCAATAAAGGTACTGTGCCTATCGATAGAATGCAAAAGTATAGTCATAGCTATACATCTAATGATACTACATCTGTAGCTTCTAGTGCAGCAGTTAAAAGTCTTTATGACAAAATGAATGCATTATTAGACCGTGGTGGTATTATTACTAGATGCGTTACTAAAGATGATAATGTTAATATGGGTACAACTTTACCTAATGAGTATAAATTACTTGATGGTAATGTAATTAGTGTACGTTTCCATGCTAACGTTGGTAATAACCCAACTCTTAGAGTTGATGGTAAAGCTATTCCAATCTTTGTTGGTTTTGAACCGGCTAAAGCTAATGAAATTCAAGCTGGTGATGAATTATACTTACAGTATGATTATATTTCTGAACGCTTCTATGTAACTAACGGGTTACCATATCTAATCGATAGTACTACATACTCCTATGCAGTATTAGCTGATGGTGAAAATGTATTCAGATTTAATACACTTAACTATGATCCTGGGGTGGATAGATTAGAAGTATTCCATAATGGTGTACGACTCATCCAAGGTAAAAACTATACATTTATTTCTGAATCTAAAAGTATTTCCTTAGTTGGCTATACTGCAGATAAAGGTGATGTAATTGAAATTGTAGTTTATAAAGTAGCTCGTTCTCGTGCAACTAATAACTCTCAAGTTACTATTACACGTCCAGACTTTGAATCCTTAACTCGTTCTCTTGGTGAAACAATAGAAGATTTAAAGAAACGTTCCCAAGTAGCACAAGCTAAATCTTTAGATGTTATCTTCCCTAAATTTGGTCCTCGCCAAGAAGGGGATCCTGATAAACAAGATATCGGTGATTGTACAATCGTTGGTGTTGATAAGAAATACTGGTTTATTATTGACTGCTTTAATAGTAGTATCGGTGATGGTGGTATAAACTCTATCAAAGCTACTATGCAAGAAAATAATATCACTAAGTTTGAATTCTTATTAATTACTCATTGGCATAAAGATCATTATGGTAATGCTATCAGATTGATGAATGAGAAGTTAGTTGAGAAAGTATATGTACAAGATGTATCTAAATACCCTAATGGTATTCCTGGTACATTTGGTATGCCAGCTCAATCTCTTCGTGATATGTATAACTCTCATAAGACTGTAGCTGACAGAAATGCTATTAGAATGACTCCAGCTCCTACAGGTGAAGAAGATTTCCATGGTGCTACATTGTTATTCCATAATAATAATGAAGATGATATTAGACTTCATAATGCTGACTGGGTAAGCGGCGATTACAATAATACTTGTATCGGCTTAACTGTATCTTATATTGGTCGTAACTTTGTAACTCAAGCAGACGGTGGTCTTGCTATGATGAATAGATTTGCTCCTACATTACCAGCTAATATAGATTTACTTAAATCTAACCATCACTCTATCACTAATATGCCTTGGTCTTTCAAGAAATTGAATCCGACTGATGCTGTAGTGACTGCAAATAGATATCAAATTACATCTGATGCACAAAGATTTAACTATCAATCTAATCTATTTGATATGGGAGCTAATGTATATCTCTTAGGTAACCAATCTGAAGATATTCATATCACATATAAGGCTGATAATGATAGTGTATCTTATAATAATAAATTAACTAGAGCATATCCTGATAATGTAGCTTATCAGCTCACTGAATCTAATGGTCAAATCTTTGTAAATAAAGATTATACTGGTGATGTATTCACTGGTGATAAAGCAACTCCAGTTAAATACTTATCTGATGCTGTAAGATTAGCTCATATGGATTATATGAAAGAGATCGTTATTAATATCGCTCCTGGTAATTACGTTGATGACTTTAGAAACTATAACTTCGTTAATCCTGGATATAATATCCCTCAAAGACTTCAATTCATTGGTCTTAAAGGTAAAGTACGTATAGTAAATGGTGGTACTGAACCTGTAGTATTACCTGCAATTTATATCAGTAACTCTGATCAAGTTGTATTTGAAAATATTACATTTGATATTGGTGCTTTAAGCGATCAATATATTAGAGATATTAGTGCATTCTCTAATATTGAAATTATTAATGCAACTGCTAAGTTTATCAAATGTAGATTTATGAATATGAATAGTAAGTTAGCTGATAAGATTAATGCAAATAATGGATTTAGTTTCTTCCATGTAGATGCATTCACTGCTAACGTACAATTAGAAAACTGTACTTATTCTGGTAAAGCTACACATGCAATCCGTTCTGCTGAAGGATCTTGTGTAAATGTAACTGGAGCTAATAACGTAGTTGATAATAATATCCCTACAGTATACTATGCTACTGATGGCGATATCTATGTAAATGGTACAGTTAATAAGAATACAGCTAATGAAACTGGTGGCGGCGGTACAGTTAGATTCCAAGAAGTTGGGGCTAATGTATGGCAAACTGGTACTACTAGAGGTCAAATCATTGGTACACGTTTATCTCAAAGATATGGTGGTCCTCAATATTATATCTCTGATGGCAGAGGTGGATATGATTCCATGGATCATTTCAATATCCATGGTAATACTAACATGACTCCTAGCTTCACTGGTCAATTTGGTTATGATCCAAGAAGCAAAAAAGTTAAATTTGCTGTTGGTAATTCTAATATTAATGACTGGGTTGAATTTGCTAACTCTGATACATTGGAAGCTGCCAAGACTAGCTTAACTAGCTTAGTTAATACTACTAAAGAAACATTAACTCAAACAGTTAATAATACTTTAACTACAAACAATAATAATATTGCTCAAGCTAAACGTGAGTTAACTGATCTTATCAATAGTACTACAGCTGCATTACGTAATAGTATTAATGATAGCGTTAATAAGATTAACGAAGTTAAAAATGCTATTGCATCAAGTAATAATGCTGGAGTAAATTCTATCATTGACTGGGATGCATATAAACGTGGTGTAGGTAATGATGACGTCTTTTACTGGATGAATAAAGCCGGTATGAATATATTTACATCTAAACGTAGATGGACAGAAGGCGATAACTGGTGTAGTGTACCAGTACGTGATTGGACTCAATACGATGAATTAGTATTTGTATTTGATGCTGATAAAGTTTATGCAACTTCAATACGAGTACCAATTCTTAAGAAGTTACTAAGTACATCTTACTTCCCAGTATCTATTGGAATGCCTCCATTAAATAACATGGCTGGTCTTTCTAGAGTTAATGGTGATGGTATAATAAACTTTGTTCCAATGCAAAAAGATACAAATAAATGGAATCATAATTGTGCATTGACTAATAATAATAAACTTAGTATCTTTAGATCTGTATTCAACATGTATGACATCTATGGTGTAAAATACGGTAGATAAAGTTATACCCCATAGGAGTTCAACTCCTATGGGGTATTTTTACAAAAAAAAATAAAAGGAGGGAGATATAATCTCCCTCCACCTATATTAGATGAATAATATAGGATTTAAGTCATCATACTTCTTTAAACTTGGATTGTAAAGAAGATTAGTAGTCGTATATGGAAGACTAGCATCATCGTTCAAAGTATTATCGCTAAAAGTAAACAAATCTACACTTACTTTACTACCAGCTCTAACATGTTCATCAATGAATGTTTTCATTGCCAGTAAAGCAGCACTTGCGGATTTGAATAACCCTAGATCGATAACATCTTGACCTTGATAATCTACTCTTGCACATACACTAAAAATTTTCATATACTTTTCCTCCTTAAAATAAATATAAGATATATGAATCACAATAATAATATATAATCCAGAAGGAGTTTAACTCCTTCTGGATATCTTTGTTTAAAATTCTTTAAGTCTTAATGGATACATTTTAGGATAGCTAAATTGATCATTATCCATTGCCTCTATTGTATTATATCCGTTACCTTTTTTGATAATACCAACTCTACAATATTTAGATCCTTCATATTGAGGATTATTAATAATAGCCATTCTATTAAATAGATAATAGTTTTGAAGTGGCATTTCATCTTCTTCAGATATACGATCAGAAATAATAAAGCATGTATTATTATTTCCTATTTCTCGTTTAGTATCTACTGATACATTACGTTTTGTTAGAAGTAGATCTGTAAATAATATTCTAAATGTTGGATTGTTATTACTATCTCTAGCAACTTCGCCTACTAAACCAGATGGTTCATTAGAGAATGGTTTAATCTCAACATCATTTGCAATAGATGTAATATTATATTTTAGGTCTTCATCTACTCTAATAAGATTAAAGTACAATGATGGATTATTATAAGTTGCATCTAATTTAAAGTCTATTATATGTGGCACTTCATTACCGACTATAATTTTAGCTACAATTTTATCATCTGGATTTAAAGCAGCAAATGCAGTATCTGGGGATTGTGCCATATCAGGGAATAGGCTATTAAATTTATCTTCACTCATAGTATCTGAATACATCAAAGTTAAGGTTTTAGTATATATAACTGTATCATCTGTATCTGCTAGACTTATAATTATACTATAACCATCCAATCTATTACCATTCTTAGCTAAAGGCTCATGTCTCTTTAAGGATACATCTAAGTATTTAAACTTATTGTTGTTATTCTTTAAAGAATTTTTAAAACTTTTTTCTCCAATAGATAATACACATCCTAAATCTCTATTAGTTTGACTCTCAGTATCGCTATATGGTATTGGTGTTATCATTTTTAAATCAGTTGGCATATATCCACAATATAACAATGCAGCAAAATGCCAATTATCTGTATCATTAATACCATCATATTGACCCATTGATACAAAGTTAGTTAGATTAAATGGATTCATACCAAATGAACCAAATGAACTATTATGTTGACTAGGGGATGCAGAGAAGCTTTCTATTTCTTTATCGGCTAATGGACTGCCTTTAGAGTTGCTTATTAGTTTAACTATATCCATTCTAGTATAACTACCAATTAGTCTTATACCATCATTACTAATATTACCATCAAGAGTAAGTAAGGCTTTATAAGTCTTAGTCCCAATAACTATAGTCTTATTAGATGCATTTGGATGAGATAAGTTTTCAGTTAATGGATAATATGCATCACCAATACCAGCTACTTTAATATGACGTCCCAAGTTATTTACATCATTTAGAGAGCTATAAAGAGGGATTGCTTGACGATTACCATTACGATCATAAACTGCTAATACTTTATTAAGCTTAGGCATTTTCAATCCGCTCCTTAGAACCATCTGGATATACTAGGAATCCATCATTATCAAATTTAGGAATCTTTCCTGCAGCGTTACCAACATCTGTAGCTTTAATGTATTGACTAGAATCTAATCCGCCCAAAGTTAATGCATTAGTTGGTGCTGGGATAGTAATATCTGTTTTACCATCAAAGTGAATACCATTAATATTGCAGTTGATTTCTCCACCACCACTACCACTAGCTATAGCGATATTGTCAGATAAATTGTATTTAGTACCATTAATAGTAATCTTATTATTAATACTAAATAAAGATCTTAATTTATCAATATCATATCCAAATGCAGATAATTCAGAAGTAGAAATATTTAATAATTTAGGAGCTGCTAAATTTAGAGTTTTAAATGCAGTAGGGATCGCATATACTTTTTTACATATTACAATTGTATTATTTGAAAATCCAGTTAAATCCACTAAAAATAAATTATTTACAGAATAGTTGAATACTTTATTAGTTTCATTACCTTTACTACCAAACCATGGGTAATTATTATTCTTACCTATAAATTTACCACTATCTAGATCTATTATAAAAACACTAGTTGATGCTGTTGATACCAATAACCCTTTATCTTTATCATATTTAAAATTTGGTTTAAAGATAACAAGCTCAGGATTTGAATTATATGAATTTACATTGATAGCATTTCCATATAGTAAAAAGTTATTTATATTTAGTTCATATTGAATTACGCTTTTAGGTAAAGAATTATACTTACTACTAGTTGATGTGCTAATTTTTATTTTATTAAAATCATCTTTATCACAAATTACACGTACACTAACTATAAAGTTTGTATTACCACCATATGTATTATATAAGTTCAAATTAAATAATGCAATATTAGTTGTACCAGAAGCTTTAGTAGCTGTAATAGGTAAAGAATTAGCATGCCAAAATGCATATAGATCGGCTGCTCGTTTCATTCGTATATCTACTATATTTAATAATTTGTCTAATACAATAATAGTATTATCATCTTCTACAACAAATGTAGCATTAGATGATAATGCGTCAGTATATTCGATAATAAGATGATCATTTAATGTATTAGACATTGGCAGATATTTATTAAATTCAATAAATCTATCATTACTAGAGTCTGTTTTTAAAATAAAATCACTAGCTGGATGACCATCTAGTGTCTTAGCATTAATATCTCCAGTTGGTGCTACAGGTGCACCACTTCCGCCACCACCAGTGACTCCACTAGCTGCTTGGATTTTTTGATTAATATATGTATCTAAACCAGTAATGTTTGCAGGGGTATGAGTATGACCTTCAACGGATAATACTTTACCACCAGCCACTACACTACCAGCAATATTTAAGTTATCTTTAACGGCTGTGTCTCTAAGTTTTGCCATAGTTTAATCCTCCTTTTATGATTATCTAAATGTTAAAATAACCCCATAGGAGATAAAACTCCTATGGGGTAATAGTTTATTTCTTTTTCTTAGGTATAAGAATAGTTAAAAGGATTCTTATAGCCTTCAAAATATAGATTGGTTTAAAGAGTGCTTTAACAACTCTAAAAACTTTCATTTTAATAGATTGTCTCTTGACAAAAGTTCTAGTAGTACTCATACTAATTCTCCTTTTACATATTAAATTATTCTATAGGATTAACCCAAATCCATATTTAAATGTTTTAGAAGCCAGCGTATGAGAAATTTCGTACTATTCGTTCTTTATCATTAGTATAGTCTTTATATACATCATTGAATACTTTAGACTCAATATGTCTCATTGCACATTGCTGTCTCATTTTATTCTGTAAGTTATTCTTATAGAATTTACTTACAGCTGGACATTCAAAGCAATGATAGCACTTACATCCATCATCTTCAGAGATACTACACATTGGAGTTTGACTATACTCTTTAGAGAATGATTCAATTACATCTGGATATAATCCAGTGAATACATCACCAATCTTAACCGTTTGGTTTTCATAGAATGCATCATCTGAGAAATATCCGCATGGATATAATGAGCCATCTATACCAACGTGTAAGAAATGACCTAGATGTCGACAACTAATAGCACGAAGTTTATCTTTAACACCAGCATATTTAGTATACAACATTGTGTCGACATTTGCAACTAGTTTATCATCATTTTCTTCTCTAGCATTCTCTTCAAAGATATAATAAAGTTGCTCTTCAAATTTCTTTAAGAAGTCTGGATCTTTATA
>QWCZ01002851.1_pt1 | contig 13741 bp, 14 predicted proteins | sample 1972651 | NCBI WGS metagenome assembly QWCZ01 (sample SAMN09866695, study PRJNA288562) | Human oral metagenome isolate pre1_saliva, whole genome shotgun sequencing... | isolation source: mouth | host: Homo sapiens | place: USA: California
AAAGAGTATGAAAAAGAAGTTGAAGAAGTAGTTTTAAATCCTGCTTCAATTAAGGAACAAAAGGCAAGAAAGGAAAAAGGTGTAGTTGATAATGATGTTAAGAGTGGTATGAGTTTAGAAATGTTCACACCAACTGATAAGATGATTACTGTAGAGACTGATGGTGCACATATATATGACATACACGATGTGAAGAATGCAATGTTGGCATCTGGGGAATTGTACGGTTATATAAATAAACAAGTAAATCCTAAGAACTTCTTATTTGGATGGGTTAGATATAAAGAATTTGTATTACCTACATACGATTTAGATGTCGTGTTTCATGAAGAAGAGAAAAGATATTATGTGTACTCACATAAGTATGATGACATAATACCAGTATCTAAATTGGAACCTGTGGTTTTAAAGAATCCGGGACACAGCTCTTCTGTTACTGCGAATTTCGACACATATAAATTCTTGAAATTTGATGGAGTATTCTTTGTACCCGGAACTGGACTTAAATTTGCAACAGACACAACTAACTTCAGTTTGATTGATATGTCTCAGTTATATCTAAGAAGAGTTAAATTAGCTAAGAATATTCTAGTGCACTTCTTTGCTCCGAAAGATGAGACTGAAGAAAATTTAAAATCTGTACCATCTATAGTAAATTTAACTGGGTATAGAAATGACATATCAGGTGGAGTTACAGACCTTGTAAAATTCACATACGAATTTAGTCCATCTGAAACAAGTAACTTCTCAACTCAGTATGTAAAAGAGTTCATAGGTGCTAGAGAATTTGCTATCCCGCATGAGCTTGTAACACAAGCTAAAACTATCTGTAATGCGATAGAAGCAAATAACGTTACAGCTAAACAACTGGAAAAACTAGCAGACATATTGAAGATTAGATTTGATGTAGTTGTATCTGAAGAAATTAGACAAACTATTAAATTTAATCTGCCTGCCTTAACTGAAAAGAATAAGGCAATTTATGAAATGACAGATATGACAGAAGAAGAATACAATATGCTTGTGAATGGTATAGAAGTATCTGAAGGAATCTACGGATTTGATGAACTTGTATCAGCTTTTAAATCAGGGAATTACGACACAAAAGATGTTCAATTTATCTTAGATAAATTCAGAGAATCAGTAACTTTAAGATAGTCAAATAATATTTAAGGAGGATAAATTATGAACAATTTAAAGAAAGAAATGGAAAAATACGTGGCAGATGGATTGAGAGATATATTAGTTTGGAATAACAATAATGAACTAATATATTTATTGGTAGCATTAATGCAAGGGAAAGCTATCATTAAAAGAAGTTATCCTGAGTTAGAGACTGACATTGAGTTGGAATTTAAGAATATAAATGGTATCCCTGTCATTAAGAGATACGATGTTGTAGGTAATGAAAACTTACCACCAACTCTTGAAAATATAGTAGTCCACCTACAAGGAGATGTAGAAACACATGTGGAAAACTTCGTGCAAGATTTGGTAAATATTGAAAATGCTTTATATAGTGTGGTAGGACAAGCTATGCAACAAAACTACGACTTGTCATTCTTAAGAAGTGAAGGACTTACTTATAGATACTTCACTGACCCAACTGCAGTGAATGATGATATAGGACCATTGAGAATAACTGCAATGATGATTAAAGATGAAGATGGAGATGACATCTTAATCTTCAAGTATTCGACTGATAATGCTATCAATATCGCATTCAAATCAGATATTGAAAGAACTTCACAACTATAAAGGAACGGTGGGACTTCCCACCTTTCTTTTTTGAAAGGGGAAAATATGAAGCTGAGAAATAGAATAAGGGAAAGACTATCAATTAATTCAATAAATGAAATGGTAATAGATAGCAACAGAAGAGAGCTTAAAAATATCGTAGTTGATATATTGAAAACTGTAACTGGGGTTAGACTTTATGGTTACAGAATGATACCCGTCAATCTTGAAGAAGATTTTAAGATGACAAATATTGACTATATGCACAAGACTAAGAATAAAGATGACATCTATATAGATATGTCAGATGATGTAATATCTTGTATGGAATGTTACTTCGTATTATCTGAAGATAAGATATCAAAGCATACAGTTGGATACGGTAAAGCAAATACAAGAAGAGAAATATCAACTCTTCCAAAGCTTGATTGGTTTGATGAGAAGTTAAGAGCTGAGATACTAACATATCCACTTGATATAGTATCACCAAATAAAGATGTGGATATATCATTGCAATCTCTTCTTATAAGAGTTAATTTGTACATTCCGAGACTTGTTAATAATGTAATAAGACTTAATGGAAACCATTACTTCAATAAGTTCCATATACAAAACGATATAACTCTAACTAAAGAAGGGAAATTAAAGTATCAACATCCAAGCTATGTTTCATATATGTACTTTGATGATAGTAAGAATACAAAGAAAACTATATTTGTAACATCAGCATTTGGTAAAGTATACAACTCACTTCTATTCTTAGAAAAAGATGAGAGTTTAACTGAAGCACAAATAGAAAATATATTGTCTCCTATTGAAGATGATGATGATGAAGTAAAGGATTACTATAGAACTCTTATCAAGAATACAATAGAAGACTTACAGTTTTTAGATAGAGAAGACCCTGATGTTGAAAATATAAGAGATACAATATCAGGAAGAGATGTAAGAGACGCTATGTATTCATATATAATAGCACAAACATCTGATGGTAAGAATGAAGAAACTATATCGCTTCATACATCTCTAAGAAGTAAGCTTAGAAATGAAATTAAGAAAGGCTTAAAGATTACAGGAAGAAGAGCAAAGAAGCAAAACTTAGAAGATTATCGTTCTAAAGTAAATGTAGACCCGAGAACTGTATGTACTATTATTAAGAATAATAATCAATATAGTATCACAAAGTCTGCAAATGAAGTTGATATCTATAACTTCTTTGGTTATGTATCTAATATAGAAGATAGTGAAGAGTTAGAAAGAGATAGAACTTTCACAATAGCACAATTAGGTATCATAGACCCAATAGGAACTTCAACTTCAGAAAACGTAGGACTTGCTGGTGGACTTGCATTTTCAATACCTGATATACACTTATCACACAAGGAGGAATAAAGATGGAATTAGATGAAAGAGTAATGGATAAAATACTTGCTGATGTAAAGGAAATTGTGGCGGAAGCTGATGGAACTTTAAGATTTATTTTCTACTCTCCTTATTCAGAAGAAGTTGAAGAAGATGATACAGAAGTAGATAGTAGAATCGAAGATTTAAGAAATGTCATAATTGCTAAAGAAAATTATATTACTAAGCTTATGACTGAAATAGAAAGTAGAGATGCAACTATAAAACTTCTTGAGCAAAAATTGGCTGGTGGTAGAAATGACTAGGAAAGAGCTTATAATAAGAGCGATAGAAGCAAAGGAAGTAAAGCTTGATAATGATAATAAGTTTATGATTATCCCTAGTGAAGATAGGACTGAGGAAATCTCAGTTCCTATTGATGAATATAATTCAGCACTTATGGATTATAAGTATGGAAAGGATTATAACTTTTAGGAGGATAAATGTCAGAAAAGATATTATGTATAGTTATTCTCATAGAAGTAGGAATATGGCTTTATTTTCTATAAGTATAAAGTAGGAGGAGTTATGGAAATTAAATTGGCATTAGGAATGATTATAATAGGTTTTATAGTAACTGGAGCAAATCTTATGCTTTACTTTCAAATAGAGAAACTTATTAAGTTCCTTAGAGAGTACAAGATAGAAAAGACAATGTCTTTAAAAGCTGACTTAGATAGATTAGAGCAAAGTCTAGCAATGTATGCCTTTATGGAAATGTCGGATAAAGAAAAGGAAGAATTTATAGCAGAAGTTAGAAAAGATATGGAGGAAAAAAATGGGAGATAAATATGTATTATTTACAAGTCTATCAGCAGTAGCAACACTTATAGCTTCAATGGCTTTATATAAAGCAAACTTAGCTAGTAAAAGAGTTGATGACTCAATAAAGAAAGCTGAGCTTGAATTTAAAGAGATTGCTGATAATATTAAAGAGGAAAGTAAAGAAGAAAAGGAAGTTGTAGATGTTATGTCTATAGCAACTCCAGAAGAACTAGCTAAAGGAGATGCAGTTGATGCTTCAAGAACTAGAATCTGTAAAGCTATAGATGATGTGAAGATAGCAATGTTTGATGAAATAGAAAAGTTAGTTCATATCAAAAATAGACTTGAAGCTGATTTAGATAGAGACCCAAGTGATGCTATAGCTGTTGCAAAACTAGGAGAAATTAAAACTCTTATAAAAGTAGCTTCTAAATATTATGAGTTGGAGGTATAATATGCTTGAGATTGTACTATCATTTATAAAAGGCATAATATTTGGTATAGGACTTGGATATGTTATACACTCAACTTATAAACTTATAACTCATACAAATAAAGACATCAATAAAGATATTGTAAAACCCGAAAGAAAGATAATTGATGGAATGGATGAGATTAATAAGCATTACGCTCTAACTAAAATGGAAGTTATAGAAGAGAATATAGCAAAGATAGAAAGAGCTATACACACAAGTGGTTTCCCTATAATGAAAGAGCAAACTATTAATTCTTTGAAGTATTATAAAGATTGGCTTACTAACAATGGCTTTGCTTCGGAATATGTAAGCAAATATGACAGAAGTATATTAGTAAAGAAGATAGATAAATTACTAGAAAAGACAGATAAATAATATATTAATATTGAAAAGGAGTGATTTTTATGTATGGTACATTAGGTGGAATTATGTCAATAGGATTACTTGCAGTAGCAGTAGGATGGTTATTCGGAAATGTAATGGGAAAGTGGGGTCTTAAAAGAGGAGCTGAAGCTGAAAAGAAAAATCCTCAACTTTTACTTGACAGAATATCTGAGGGGGTTTTCAATACACAAAGGCTTAAACTTTTCACAAAGGAAAGCTGTGATGTTATTATAAATGATTTAAGAACGGTTAAAGTTCAAATATTCAATCATTTACAATATATGGACAAATATCAACTGAAAGACGCAAATAAATTATCTAAAGATATAGATGCTGAGATAGACAGACTTGAACACTATAAAGCTCGTATAGTAGAAGATAGAGCTTACAAATTAGAAGAATTAAGATATTAAGATATTAAGATATATGTGGGGTTTACTCCCCACATTTTCTTATTTTTTGTAAAACTCTCAATTAGAGTTTGTTTTTACGAAGGAGAAAATTTATGGTAAAGATTAAAAGGATAATACTTTCAAATTTTAATAGATTTATAAAGGGAACTAAAAGAACTGATATAGATATAGAGTTCCCACAAGAGTACTCTACTATAATGATAGTGGGAGATAATGGTACTGGTAAATCAACTCTTGCATCTGAGCTTAACTTACTTCCATCTCTTGGAGATGGATATGATATTCTTCAAGGTGAAACTGGAGAGAAGATAGTATATTTTACTTTCAATAATGAAGATTATAAAGTACATTATATTTATAGACCTCAAGGAGAATCTCATACTTGTGTAGCTGACCTTGCAAAGATAGAAAACGGTAAACAAGTTCAGCTTGTATCTTCTTCTTCTGTAACTGAAGTCAGAAATAGGATAAAGCAAATGATAGGACTTGATACTAAACTTGCAAAGCTTACATATTTAAACTCAGAAGAAAAGGGTATAGTTAATATGAAGTCTGGCGCAAGAAGAGATTATATGCAATCTATATCACCCATTGGAGATACTAAAGACTTGGTAAAGATAATATCAGAAAAGTATATTCATGCTAAAAAGACAAGGGAAGCAAAAGAGAAAGAACTTGCAAACTTACCTAGTATTGATAGTTTACACATGGATAGAAGAAATATCAAAAATCAAATAGATGAGCTTACAAATCTTAAGAATAAAGTTAAAGCTGAAAATATATGTATGTCTGATGAAGAGTTAGAAGATACCGTAGGAAAACTTGAGAAACTGGATAAGGACTTCGGTATCGTTTGTGATGTTATATCAGCAATAAATGAGTATAAGATATTAGGTTCACTAGAAGCGAATGTGTCAGCTAAAGAAAGAGAGCTTACACTTCTTGAGGGAACTATGTCAGCTACTCTTAAAAATATATCAGAAGCTAGAGTGCAACTTATACAATACGAGAATGCTCAAGATATAGATACAAGTGATTTAAAATCTATGATTGATAATCATGAATTTTTAAAGTTTACAAATGATAAAAAGTACCTTAAATCTCAAGTTGATTTAGATAGATTTGTATATTCTTATAATACGATTAAAGAGTATAAGAATAGCTTAGATGAAGTTTCTCATATTATAAGTATAGAAGATGTCTATAACGAAAAGAAGCTTGATATGGATAGTATAATCGCTTTAAATAATAAATTATTATATAGTGTTAATATGCTTGAAATAGAAAAGGAAGAAAACTATGTTTCTCAAGACTTACTTATAGAACCGCCTGATACTTGTCGTGATAATACTTGTAAGCTAAGACAAGAGTTTGTAAAGATGAGAGATAGAGTTTACAGATATGAAAGTATATCTAAAAAGCTTATAGATACTAAAGAAGAGCTTAAGAAAGCTCAGCAAGAGATTATGAAGATATACTTGTAGGTATTGATTTAAGAAAAGACCAAGATGATATAGCTGAAGATATAATATATAATACTAGAGTATATTTATCTTATAAGTCTATATCTGATAGATATAAAGAAGCAACGAACACGGATTTCCAAAGAATAAAGGTATCTATTGATAAATGGGAGAAAGAATATAATGAGCTTATATCTAAGTCTCAATCTATTAAAGATACTATACCTAAGGTATCTGAAGATGTAAGAAAGTCTTTATTTTTTGGAATGATAAATGCAGACCTTGTCAAAGAGAAAGATAAGATACTTCAAGAGACTTTATATCTTCGTGAGCTTATTGCTAAAGAAAAAGAAAAGAAGCAAGAAATGTTTGAACTTGAAATGAAGCTTCGTGATACTGACAGTAAAATAGACTTATTAAATGAAGATTTAAAGAAAGTAGACTTTAATATAAACCTTCATGAATATATAGAAGAAGAACTTAAAAAAGCTACTATTGATGAAGCTGATACAGAAAAAGTAAGAGAAACTCTTATAAAGCACTTACCAGTTAAAGTTATGAGAAGAATAATACTAAATCTTAAAGAGATTACAAATTCATTTTTAGAACTTACTGACATACCTTATAGAGTTCACGATTTTGAAATAACTGCAAAGGACTTTATAATAAGAGTGCAAAAGGATAACTTTGTATCTGAGGATATATCAAAGATGAGTGATGGGGAAAAAGCCATTATGGCTCTTGCTACAACTCTTGCTTTAAATAGTGTAATGATACCAAATTATAACGTCTTTATACTTGATGAAATGGACGCTACATTATCTAAAGAGAATAAAAGAAAGTTCTTGGATATAATAGTTAATTTTGCTTCAGTTAAAGATTTACAAGTATTTGCTATATCTCATAATGAATACTTCTCATCAACAGAAGCTGACAGTATAGGTGTACTGGAGATGACACCAGTTGGAGATTTAAAAGTAATACCGTATCTTAATTATATATAATATAAGTGACAATAATAAAAGGGAGGAAAACAAATATGGTTTACGCAAAGTTTATTGAAAAGGATAAGAATATTATTTTCCACATAGGAAATAACAGTTTGAATTTTAAAAGAGCAAAGACAAGTGGTGGTATGACAATGGCTACTGCTGTGTCTATTGTAAATGCAATAAATAGAATGATTACTTGGGTTAAACAGAATCCACCAATGTATGAAGACCCAAATGATACAGATTATATGTATCTTATATCAAAGCTATTTACACTTGTAACTAGCTTACAACACAATACGATACAAAAGAAAGTATCGTTCATAATAGAATTCCAAAGAACTCCTGAAGGAGAAGAATGGAATGCTGTTGCTGCAAAGAAGCATTACTTTACTGAGACTTTAAATGCCTTTGCAAAAGATGAAAGAATATTAGATATTGTAGATAGATATACTTACAATATTGCGGTGGATAATATTCAAGATGGAGATATACAAGATGCAAGACTTACATCATTTGATATCTACACATTCTCAGTTCTATTTACATTCTCAAGAATATTCTACATAAGCTATCTAACTGTAATGGATAATGGAGATTATGTATCACAAGTTTCAGATGCTTTATTTGGTAGAAGTAATATCGAAGATGATGAAGGACTTATTGATGTAATATATCAAAATACTGTAAGAAAGCATTATTCTGAATACATTGGTTCTTTAGATAGAAAGTTTAAAGATAGATTCATATATCAATATTTAGCACCATATATTGACAATAAGTTAAATACAGATAAGACTATAATTGAGAAGTTCTCAGTTGTAGGAGTTAATAAGTATAGCCTGTATCAAAAGGTAGTGTATGAGATGTTTAATGGTATACATAGAATCGTGCCATCGCTTCCACAAGATGTAGTAAACTATACAGAAACTGGGGAAAAGAAGAATGAAGAGAAAGATGACTTTGACCCTGATGATGAAACTATGAAGCCTGAAGATAGAAAGTTCTACTTCATGAAGATAGCAAAGTATCTGTCATCTACTCTTAATAATATCCTAGTAAATGTAATAAGAAACTTCAAACCACCTTATTCTATGAAAAGTGAAGGTGCTGATTTGGGTGCAGAAAAAGATGTATTTGACGCAAGAATAAATGAGAATAAAGAAAACTATTCCTATCTTGTAGATATCAAAGAAGAAGCTGTAAAGGAAGCTCTATCTCTTATAAAGTCTGATACTCTTATTATGGCTCAATCTGTAAATATCTATAAGCACAACTTAGGAAAGCTTATGATATCTTTGTATCTTAATATAAGATATGCAATATCAGAACCCGTCAATATCTTAACCATGAATGAGTATAGAACTCTTATACTTCATATATTTGACTTAATCGTGGAAGACTTCCCAAAACTAGCTATGGGACTTCTAGGTAAGATATACTCATCTGTAAATAACGCACAAGTTACTTTAGATGATTTCAAGAAGTATGGAGAAGATAAGATACCAGTTTATATATCAGCAAATATAGATGGAGCACTAAATGCTCTAACACATATCGTTTCTAATAAGTATCTATATGCAATAAGAATAGATAAATTGGTAAAGAGTTCTGAAGTTGTTGTGAGAGATGAACTTTTAGAGTTTCTAACTGTAGCTACAAACTACTTTAAGCATAAGGAAACTAGAGTGTCAAAGCTTGAACTTCATACTATTCAAGAAGATGATATGTGGGATGAAGATGAAGTATTCGCAAATTTTAATTAGGAGGAACGTAGAAGATGAGAGATATATTTTCTATAATAAATATTAAAGATGCTTGTAGAAGAAGAGGATTACCTTATGATGTAATCCTTCCTCTTCTTTTTGGTAAGAAAAGACTTGAGAATTTAGATTTACCAATGGATGAAGTTACATCAAGAATAGCTGTACTTGTTACATATAATAAAACCGATAGAAAGGTTAGAAAGATAGAGTCTACCATAGTTATAACTCTTAATAAAGAATCTGGAAAGGTTCTTGTTTATAAGAATAAACTATTCCAAGCAAAAGAAAGATATAGAGTTCCTATAGCAGACTTACCATATTTTAAGAACTTAGAATATCATATAACAAACGTGATACAAAAGAAAAAGACAGGAAAGAAAGCTTGTATGGACTATCTTAAAAATGGTGCAGAAATAGTGTGGGACGACTTTGTTGAGAGAATAAAGGTAGATTTACTTAAGAATCAAAGAAAAGATGTTAAGTATACTATGGTACTACATTATTTTAATAGAGATGATATAGCAGAATTAACTGGTCTTAAGCTGTCTGATTACTATGATGGAGAAACTGATGAAGATGATGCTTGGATACTTATTTACTATACTGTGCAAGAAAAGGTATCTTATATAAGCTATCAAGTTAATTGTAGTGATTATTTACCTAGAAAATTTATAGAAGATGTCGGTGATGCTATAAATGGACTTGCTGAGTTTGTAGAAAGTTTGGATATAACTACAAATATTGTAGATTTCATAAAAGAGGTTATGTTTGCAAATCATACAGATAGAAAGTTTATATGTCCGACATACAATAAAGATGTCAACCAATACCTTGGAGATTTATTAGATGTCCGTAATTATAATCATGCTTGGTATAATAAACTTGATAAGCTTTTAGGTATACAATATGAAGATATACTAGAAGCTTTCAAAATAGTAGGTGACTGACATGAATCCAAAGCAAAAGCTTATAGATATACTTATGAACAGATTTAATGCAAGAAGACAAGGGAATGGTGTGTGGTACACCATTTCTTGTCCATTTTGTGGAGACAGTCCAAATCCACATACAAGACACTGTAATATAAGAGTATCACCTAACGATAATGCTATGATAGTACACTGCTTTCAACTTAAGTGTCATGCTTCAGGGATACTCACAAGAAAGCATTTAGTTGATATGGGAATATACGATTTAGACATATCAGAATTTGTATCCAAAAATAAATCAGATACAGAAGCTATGATACACGAAGAAGTAAATAAAGAACTTCATCTTGATATAAATACAGATAAGAATAGCAAAGTTCAAGAATATTTTTTAAGAAGAACTAATAAGAATTTAGATGATAATATGAGAAATAAGTATAGAGCTATCGAAGATATAAAGTCCTTTATAGAACTTAATAAAGATAGTATCTCTAAAGAAAGTATTAAAAGACTTACAGAATATATAAAGGAATACAATTATATTGGATTTCTAAATCCTACTGGAACTAATATACTTCTTCGTAATATAGAAGATAATGTAGATAAGAATAAAAGACATATCAAAGTATCATTTTTAGAGACTTCTAATGTAGCTAGATTTGTTACACATAAACCATATACTGTAGAAAAAGATAATAAGTATGAAGATGACAATACTTATATCTGTATAGCAGAAGGAGTATTTGATATTATAAATACTATGGAATACATAATGCCCGAATGTAGTGGTATATGGTGTGCATCTCCAATATCTGGACAGAGTGGACTTATAAGAGATTTAACTAAATATTATCCTGATAAGCATTTCGTATATGTAGCAGATTATGATGTAGATGATAGAAAGATTAAGTCTTTTATAGAGCCTATAAGATATAGAGTTAAAGACGTATCTGTAGTTAGGAATAAGCTGTCAAAAGATGTAGGAGATATGTCAAAACCTATGGAACTTTACAAATATAATTTATAGTGGTGGCATATAGCCACCACATTTACATCATTTATTTTTATCACTATATATTATAATAGTGACAAGAAGAATAGAACTTAGTGCGTGTCGCATTAGTTCTCAACTAAATATTTATGTTTATCTCAAATATATAAAGTTCTATTCTTCTTGTTTATTTTTTTTTTTTTATTCTTCAGTAGTTTCTGAAGCTGGACTTGCTGGTTTTGGTGGAGTTATCTTAGACATAAGAGCTTGTATAACCTTAGTAAATCCATCATCAATAGCTTTAAAGAAGTTTTCTTTTGTGTGTATTCTAAGGTCTATATTTTCCTTAGGAATATCTCTCCAAGCGGCATTAACTCTATATCCAACTTGAACTAGCATACCCCCAAATATAATAAGTTGCTTTACATCTTCATAGTTTAGCTCAGCCTTATCTGTATCTGAGAATTGCCATTCAATAGTTTGTCTTGGGTCAATATCTTTTGTAATATCAAGTACAGTCTTAGTTTCAAGAAATCTGGCTCTATCGTTTTCTCTTACTCTTTGATGATGAGACTTACCTTTTCTATCTGTCCAATCAAAACCTACATCAAATCTTTCATCTCTCCATTTATAAGACATTTGAACTATGTATTCGTGTAACTCATCATAAGTCGAACCTTCATACCATTCGTTCTTTGTATCATTCCATCTAGGTTTTAAAAGCCAATTTGGAATAGGAATAGACACTATCTTATTTGTCATAGGGTCAAGCATTTGTCCATCTTGTAAATTGACTTGTCCTGAAGTCAGTTTCTCTTCAGCTGTCATTTCTCTTATTCCTCTTCTAGTTCCATCAAGACAAGGATAATCATACCAAGTATCTGTAGCTATCATAGAATTATCCCAAGCGTCGAAGAACTGTTGAGGATTTGTATTAAAGTCTGATAATCTATATGGTTGCGTAGCTATATAGTTACCATCTTGCGAATATATATGCGTTTTCTCTGGTGTATATTTCATTTAATCCTCCTATCTCATCGGTATTCTAATAGTTATATTAAGCCAGTAGTCATCACCTATATGCTTATCAAAACCTATAGCAAGACCTTGGAAATATCTTTGTATTAGTAAAATACAAGCGTTATGTTGTGGGAACTTAGATTCAAGCGGGTTAGTACCAAATCTGCCCATACCAATAACATCTGAATTTTTATCTTTACGAAGACCTTCCATATAACTATCATAGTTTATAGATAAGTCATCTAAGTATTCAAGTGACCCATCTCTATTCTTATTTCCAGTAGGCGTAGCACGATTATTTATACCATCATATTTTGTAAGTGGTCTAACTTCTGATACATATTGGTATATAACTGGGAATCCAAACTTCTTAACTCTTGTCTTTCTTTGTTGTGTTTGTTGAGAAGCATTTTTAAAGTTGTATTCATCTACGTCAATAAAGTCAGGTTCTCTTTTAGCGTCATATACAGATACTTCAGCGTGTTCAAATATTAAATCAGATTTATTTATACCATCAGGTAATTTAGTTATAAATCTCAAGTAATCCATTTGACCTTCCATATACACATCTGGTACAACAAGTAAGTCCTTTGTAACCTTTAAGTTAAATCTTAATGTAAGTACATTTTCTGATTTATGCTTAAAGTTACCTTTTACATAACCTATATTTTCTATTTTATCTGTAGCTATATCTTCAAGAGTATACACAGAGTTCTTCTTAACATAAGTCAAGAAAGTATCTCTACTCATCTTTAAATCAAGCTCACGTTTCATATTAGTTTTAGGTAACTCTACAAGCCACTTATCCCTTAATTTTATTTTAGGTTGTCCTGCTAGGAAATACCAAGGAGATGATGTGTTTGTAATGTCAGATTCTGGTAGTACCATACGAAGTTGCATTCCACCGTCATATTTACTATTTTCTCCAAGACATTTTATAACATCATAATTCTTTAGAGACCCAGAATAAGGAGCGGCTTGAATTGTAGCTGGTGTATCAGCTATAAATCTTATATCTGTAGGGAATATATCAACTACTGTCCATCTAGCATCTGTATACATATCATAAGGCTCATTTAAAGTTATGATACCTGTACTTGGATTAAATGTCCAGTAGGCTCTATCGTATTGCTGTCCATCTATAAATAAGACAGGATTATATAATACATCAATATTAGATTGAATAGTTATAGCAGTTCTTTGCAATATTCCCGATTGAATATGTACAGCTGTATTCTCTTGTGGAACTATAGAACCCACATGTCCAGTTCTTATGTCTTGTACAAGTTTTACAAGTTGGCTGAATATATTTGCAGAAGGAATCTTCTCTACATTATTTTCAGTCATACTTTGGGTTATTTGCACTTTCTTTACATATAACTCTAAATCTTGCATAAGCTCTTG
>QWCZ01002553.1_pt1 | contig 13732 bp, 10 predicted proteins | sample 1972651 | NCBI WGS metagenome assembly QWCZ01 (sample SAMN09866695, study PRJNA288562) | Human oral metagenome isolate pre1_saliva, whole genome shotgun sequencing... | isolation source: mouth | host: Homo sapiens | place: USA: California
AAGCTCATATCACGAAGGGCGAAAAACCGCGGTACCACCTTCATTCAATGAACTTGTCATTCTCTTATTCTTATGCAATTGTATGATTGAGTAGCATGATTTCCTAGCTTAGATGGCTCGCAGCACCGCCACTTCTCTGGACTAAGACAACTGAAAATCAAATCTCAACTTTCTTATTATAACGTTTTTTTAAGCTTGCGTCAACTGGAAATCTTCCTAATGAAATAGTACAAAATAGTAATCTTTCAAAATAAGCTTGTTCGTTAAGAACGAAGTAAATCTAGTAATTTGTCATTGATTTTTTGATAATATCCAAAATAATCATCTTCAATATCAAATGTATCCTGAAGGACAAAACGTAAGGTATCTATTGTTTGGTTCAATTTTTTAGAATTTACTATTTTACCATCAATTTCTGATAGTCCATGTGCAACTTTGTTACGCTCACTATTTAGACCGGTAATAACCTTTAGTGACTTCAGTAAGCCAGGAGAGGCTTGATAAAAAGTTAGAATATTTTCATAAGATAAAAGGTTTAAGGTTGATTGAGGTGAATAAATTCTTTCCTCTTCATTTTCTATTCCTTTTGCTTTTTTAAATTCTAAATCAATAAAATCTATAATCTTCTCAAAATCTTTGTATTCTTCATTTAATTTTGGTAAGGCCCCATCATATTTGATTAAATCAGGATAATCTTTTTTGATCTTTTCTTCGATGATAAATTCAACATAAGACTTTGATTTGATTAAGACATCTGCTACTTGTCCTCTCTCTTTCAAGACTTCTATCATTAAAAAGTAATTAAGGGCTTTCTTCTCAACATCTGTCAATGGATAGTCTTGAATATCTTTTAAAATAGCTTGCGTTTTAAATACTTTTACAAAGTCATTTAATGTAGCTCGTAAAAAAGATAATTTCTTTTTAGAAAGTAAGTTATTGTATTCTTTTTTTGTAACAAGCTCTTCTGCGGCAAGATAATCATAGGAAGCTATCAGATTTCTTAAATGACGTTTGATTAAAGATTGATTAAATTTTTCAGCCTCATCTTTAATAGTACGATCTTCGTAATCCTTTTGGTTATCCTCGTTCTCGTTAAAAAGCTTCTGTTCACCTTCACTTGAAAGTGGCACATACTTTCTATTTGCTGATTTGTTAGGAGTTGCAACCTGGATAGCCTGAGTATTATAATCTTTGATTCGATTGAGGGCAAATAAAGCCGAAATAATCTGAGGCGTGCCTGAAGATAGGTTTAAGATTAATTGATGATCAGTTCCAGAATGTTTTTCAACAATCTGTCCCATAACCTCATACATTTTATCAAATAGATAAACCTCATCATTTTTTAGAATTGTTGACTCAATTGTCACATCAGGATGATAATCTTCTATGGAAAAAATAGCTTGCTCAATGAGATCTTTCTTGATCAGCATCTCCTCACTATAAACTAAAACAATCTTCTCCGGTCTATAAGTGCGTGCAATATGTAATAAAGCTGCATCTCTATTATTACTAATTGGATCTGTCGTTCCCACTGCTGAGATTAAAATAGTCAAACTTTCACCTCGTTACTTTAATAATTCCAATAATTCCTTATTTAATTCTTTATAGAAATTGAAATCTTTTTCATTAAATTGATACTGTTCTTTAACTAGCCCTTTTAAGGTTTTTAGAACAGGACCCATCTGTTTTAAGTCTTCAGATTTTATAGAATCTAATCTATGGGCTACTGTATTTCGTGAAGTATTCATGTTGATCATCGGTTTAATTTGATTATATAAAGTCCACTCTTTTTTTTCTTTAAGAATTTTACTATAATCCCAAATTCCCAAGAAATATTTTTCTGATTCATCTACATATCTATCCAATAATCCTGGATAACGGTTATCAATATAATCTTCCAAGATAAATTCAGTCAAGGTTTTAATTCTAATGAGTCCTTCACTGAAATTCCCACGTTCTTTTTGCAATTCAATTGTTAGATAAGCATTGAGAACCTTCTTCTTCTCATCACTCCATTTTCTATTTTTAACAGTTTGGGGAATATCTTGTCTATCTAGCGCATCTACAATATCTTGCAATTTTTTACGCGCTTCTTTCAAACCAGAAAAATCTGGTAATTGATTTGCTAACTCTAAACTAGCTTTATAATCATATTTAGTAATAAAATCACGAATAGTTTTCTTCATTAAATCCTGACTAAATTTCTCCGCACTATCTTCCAAAGTACGATCCACAAACTGATTGGTACTATCTTCATTTAATGAAATCAAATCATCAATATCTTCACTTATATCATGTTTATCTCCTATATTTGGCCCCTTTTGTGGAGAAGCAACTTGAACTGCTTTGACATTTATACCACTCAAACGGTTGATAATAAAAAGAGCAGCGCATATCTGTGGTGTCCCACTAGAAAGATTCAAAATAAATTCATCTTCTTTTTTGTAACATTCATTAATTATTTTTGAGAATTCATCATACATTTTATCGAAAATAAAGACATCCTCACCAATAATTATTTTTTCATGAATAATAATTTCTGGTCTATAGTTTTCAGATATAGAGAAAAGAACTTTATTATTTCGCTCTTTATTAGGAAGCATCTTATCAGAATACACAATAATAATTTTATCTGGACGATACTTTCTTGCAATATGAACCAGAGCACCATCATGAAATCCTCTAATCGGATCGGAATCACTAACAGCGGATATCAAAATTTTCATTGTAAAATCTCCCTAATCATGAAATTAGCTTTCCCCATTTCATAGAAGGAATCGCTATTAATGATCAATTTCCGTTCTCCTTTATTGGTTTTAATGCTCTTGTCCGGCGCTTTCGTCAGTTTCAAAACACCTTTTCCAACCATCTTAGTCTTCATTCGACTATACCGTTTTTGTAAGATTCCATCCGCTTGTTGAAACAAGGTCTTTGTCCAGGCTCCACTTCCAGCTCCTAAATAGATAGGATATTGAAGATTTGGCTGAATCTTATTTTCAGGAAAATCTGATAAGAAAAATTCTTTATATTCTTTGTAAAAAGCTTGCGCTCTCTGTCCTAATTCCTCAATTAAGATTCCAGCTTCCTTAGTGGTTGTAGTAATGGTGAAATTGATTTTAGTTAAGGGCGCGATTGCTTCCCTATATAAAGGAAGAGGCTTAGCAGTTAAGGACTTGGCTGAATAATCCCATTTTTGAACTAGAATAATCTGCTCATTGTTAAATGGCGTACTATCACTAACACGAATGGCATTGAACAAGTCATTAAATTCTTGACCCTTTTTGGCACCCCAAGGAACCATCTTTTTGTTTTCTTTAGGACTTCTACCACGAAAATCGACTGCATTCTTATTGTTCCAGTCAGGATTGGTATTCATCAAGATAGTCCGAATAGCTCCCTTTAATGAACTTCCAGGAATATAGGGATTACCAAAAGCATCTCTCATAAACTTTGATACTTCATTAATAGTACCTAACTTGGAATCAATGTTGTTCTTTTCGGTTTCAAAACCAGTCTCTTTAATCCTATAACCACCAAAATCACGGTCAGAAATACGGTTATCCAGTAAAAAGGAAATCAAACGATTATTACTTGCTCTTGGCTTTCTCTCTTGTAAAAAGCGCTCAAACTTCTGATCATAACCTTTCTCCACCATTCGATTATAAAACTTACCCATATCAGGGAAATAAAAGTACCCATTTTCATAGATAAATTCACGAGAAGTGTACTTATCACCATTCCCAATATGGATAGGAGCCATAGCTAGGAGGCTGAATTGAAAGGTTCTATATTCTGTTTTCATCTTTCTCCCTCCATCTTGAAAAATAGTGGTTTAGCATAATTTAATACTTCATGTGGAAAATCAAGAGGTCTTACATCCACAATCTGTCCTGTAAAGGTTTCAGAGAAAGTAGAGCCAGAAGCAAACTTATATAAATCCTGCTTACGGTAATTTTCATTGGTTTCTGTACTAAAAGCAAAACCACTTGATTTACTTAGTAAATAAGAACTAGCTTCCATTGTGTTTTTAAGTTCATGTTCAACCGGTAGTGAAGTTGTCAAAGTCATGACAGGTCCTTGATGGACCTTGGTAAGACGATTTTTGAAGCCATCTGGTAAATCTAATATAGTCAAATCAAATTGTCCATAGCCACTAGAACGCTTCCCACCAATTCCTGTATACTGCAAGCTTGTCATGAGTTCATTCAAGAGCTCAGACTCGTTTGCAATCACATAAAGTGAAGAATCATCTCTAAATCTAACAGTAGAAACTTGATAAAGAGCCCCATCCACATGAGGTTGATTTTTTGTGACAATATTTGTTACTACGTGTTCTTCATCTTTAAAAAGCGTTCCATTTACATAAGAATCAAAATTATCCAAAGGGATAAACTGAAGTTTCTTTGCCATTTTTGCTTGACGTCTTACTTCCTTGACATCCGTTGTTAAGTCTGGCTGTTCAAACTTTGGAAATCCTATCGGCTTAGGTAAAAATGGAACTGACAGATAAGGAAAGGCATCAGTCAAAACAAATTCATCTTGACCCGCTATTGACACGAATTCCTCCATTTTTCCCATTTTTTTTGCTTCTAAGACCAGAGCTGAATACAAGCGGTCAGCTGCAAAAGTCATTTTAGAACTATCCAGAGTACCTGCTCCAAAGTGAGTAGACTGAAAGTTCATAATATACATCTTATAGGTCATACTAGACCTCCGTAGTTAAAAGTTCATTCAATCTACTAACATCATAGTTTCCGAAAACTGTATTTGCTTTAAGATCCTCAAAAACAACTTTACCATATCCACGAGAGACTCTTGTCTGTCACCTCATAGATCAACTCAAATCCAAATACACTGTCTCGGATGGCACGCTCAATTTGTCTCGGTTTAGCTACAGCAGAGATACGATCAATGGTATTTTCGAATTTTACTTCAGTATAAATCTTTGCGCCTAAGCTATCCAGTTCATCTTTATTAGATAAAAAAGCATCTCTAAAAATTAAACGACCTATTTTATCGCGCTTAGATGAGCTATTTCCAAATAGTCGACTTAGAATTTCCCCATCTTCTCCTGGCTGCTTTGCTGGTCTAGAATTATATACTTTTGCTAGAAGGGTACGCATTTTCCCTTTGATACTTGACCCTGGGATAATGGGTAGGTTTGTAATTGGATCTTTAATCACAGGTGAGTCCATAGCCCCAATCGCTGCAAAGGCATTACTTGTTCCAATATGAAGTCCTGTCTCTAGACGAATTTCTCCCGTTATTTTAATTTTTGCAAATGTCATTGATCTTCCCCTCCGTAAAATCTGAAATAAGCTACTAGTGCTTCCATATAGCGGCAAAAGCGTTGGAGACTTTCCTTATTGTTTATTTCTTTTAGAATGTCTAGAATCTCAGCCTTTTTCACCAAATCTTTAACTGCAGTTTCTCGGCCCGATTGATAAACAAACTGCACTCTCAAATAAGCAATTTTATCAGCCAATTCCTTATACTCTCTGATCCTACTTTCATCAAAAAGATTACTAGTTAAATTTAGTAGATTTCGAATTTGTGTAGTTGTTAAAAGGAATGCATCAGGATTTCTAAAATTCCTAGTATTTCGATTCAATGATTTAATAACCTTTTCTGCCTTATCTACGTAATTATCATCTGTTAAAATTGCCATCTATGAATCCTTTCTAATCTCATAAATATATAGAAGTAAAGCTATCTCTGCTTCCTTAGAATATTAAAGTAGTATCGGATACTCTTAAGTTTTCCATTATAAACATTGTTAATGAATTGGTCGAACTTCAAGGTATAATTTTTTTCAAAAAGAGAAATACTATCCTTGTCGTTATCCTTTGCTGCTCCTTCTAGCTTACCAGTTTCTTCAGCCATGAGGCTAACTGGAGTTTTATCTGGAAAGAGGCCGATTCCTGCTGATAGGGTTAATTTGCCATTTGTCCACTTGATAAAGTTTTGTCGGAGACAAATAGTGAACTCAATAATATCCTGCCAGGAACCGATAGCAAATACATCATCTCCACCGGCATAGATGATTGATAGTTTTTTCTCTTTGGCAAACTGGTTGATATATACCTTAAAGAAGAGACTCATACTTCTAGAGAAGGTCGCCGAGCGTGCCAGAGTATTATACTTGCCACCATCTTGATAGGAGAATCCAGCCATAAAGGCTGCTCCAAGATCATCCACATCTAGTCGAACAACTGCTAATCGCTTAATCCCTTGTCCAGTTTCACTATCCTGAGATAATTTGGCGTACTCGTAAATCTCATCATACTTGTAATCTCCGACAAAGACATGGGTTGCTTTTAGGATATCTGTACTATAGCTATTCTTTACATAAATACGGTCCCACTCTTCATTGGCAAGGTCGGCTTTTGAAATACCACTAATATAGGCTCCCGGACCTATCGGCAGGCCTTTTTCTTTTGTCACAATATAGTAGTTTTCTTGTATTTCCTTGGCAAAGCGATACATCCCTGCACAGATATGGCAGACCTCTTGATCTTTATACTTGGTAAGCTTTTCGACTGAGTGACAAATTGCACATTCTTTCTGGGAGCTTTTTCCTCCTTGGTTGAGTTCAAGCAGAGTTTTGGCATCGTAACGAGAAATTTTCTTTTGGGAAATCATCCGACTGGTTGTTTGGTATACTTTACGATAGTCGGCCAGTGTCGTTGTCATATCATTGGCAGAAAATGGACTCCAACCAAATGCTACGTATAAACCTGTCTGGAAATGCTTGACCAGAAACTGATTGAATTCTGCTTCAAAGCTAGCCAAGGTCTCTCTAGTTTTTTCGGTGTTTGGAAGGATAAAGTAGGCGTGTCCTCCACCGACGTAAAGGAGATTAGCCCTTGTCAACTCTAACTTCTCCAGTAAGCTGTCAGCGATATGTTCCCCCATAAAATCTAAATACATGGAACGTGCTTTTAGTTGCTTGGCTGCTCCAGCTGTTGCGATATTGTAAATAAAATCCTGAATCCCTGACAGATCAAAACTTGCTAATAAAAAGGCCTTCTCGCTATAAAAAGCTTCTAAATCTTGCCCCAGTACCTTCTCATAGTCACGGCAATTCTTGTCTGCTAAATATTCCTCTATGGATAGGGCAAAGCCAGCTGTCAGACGACTGTAGGTTGCTAGAGAAATATCCGATAATTCCTTGGTTCTTGTCGAAACAGCTACATAGGAAAGAGTAGACTCAAGGAGATTTAAAAGGGCATCTATCTCAGGTTGACTATAGTCCAATCTCTCAAACTCTTTTTCTAAGGTCTCTACTATCAAGTCATAATCTGACTGGTCAGACGGCTCACTCGATTCCTTAGCATAGTTTGGTTCCCCGTTAAGCTCTAATGGTCTTGCATCAAGATAACGCTGACTAGGGGTATCTGAAAAAACATTAAAGATATCCGATTGTTTGCTTAGGAAATCTTCTTTCCCTTCATGAGTGTCTGCTACCCCTTTTAGACCTGAAGCAATCTTTGCCGCAGCTGACATGATATAGACCAAACTATCAGGAGCCAAGTCCGTCGGCATATCACTAGAAGTCGCCTTGGCTATCTGCTGGGCTATCTTTTCATTATCCGAAAAGCGTCTAAACCATTCGGACCCAATGGTACCCAGGTCTTTCTCATCACACCTGGAACCTTGAATCACCTTGCCGATAGCGTGCAAAAGTGATCCATAAACTAAATCAATCTTTTCTTTCTTCAAGTTCTAAACCTCCCATCCCTAAGCTAGTTTTCATACCAATACCTGAGTACTCTCCAAATTTTAGAAGCATATTAGCATAAGCTTTCAAGGTATTTGGACCTGTAATCTTAAAGGTCAGTTTCCCCCTGAATCCAGGGATTTTTTTACCATGGACTTTAAAATAGCTGGATTCCAATCGATAGCTGGTAATTCTACTATGCTTGACCAAGTAGTCCAATGTTTCCTCTTCGATTTCCTGACGATTCTCGACCAGACGTGCATACTTCATCATCAAACTCTGAAAGATGAAACGCATGGTCGGAAAGAGCACGTACTCTCCCTGGGAGCGAAATCCTGTCGGAGTTTGAAAATGAATGGTGTAGAGTGATCGATCTTGGTTTTCATTAAAGAACTCAAAGAGTTGCTCCGTATTGAGATCTTGCATGGACAAAGACTCAACCATGAGAGTTGGTAAATCATGAAGTTCTACTTTCTTGAGTTCCAATAGAACAGGCAAAATCTGCTTGACAGTCTCATCCGTCAGGAGATGAAGGGACCATAGGGTCTTGTCCTTTTGATGAATGATTTTTAGTGAGTAGGGGTTGGTCTCCTGCTCATGTAGCCAAGTTACATAGTCTGGTTCTAGCTTTTCCATAAGAAAACCTTGGAATTTTGTCGATAGGTCGATCGGTGATTGGTCAATCCGCTTAAATAATAGTTCGATGCGTTTCATATGCCTCCTTTATTAATACAATTGCGCTTTTAGTTTCTCATGAGCGCTTTTTTCATTTACTTTTGGAATCCTTTGCCCTTATAAAACTGTCCCCTCTCGAGGTGGATAGGTTCTTATACGCTATGTTAAAGCAGAACCTTATCTTATTGGAAATAAGGTTTCCGTCCCCTCTCGAGGTAGATAGGTCCTTATACAAGCTACAAGCAAACAAGCTCAAGCAGATGCACAAAAGTTTCCGTCCTCTCTCGAGGTAGATAGGTTCTTATACAAGATGATTATTAATAAAAAAAGAGAACAATCTGAAACGTTTCCGGCCCCTCTCGAGGTAGATAGGTAGCTATACCTTTGATATGTATCACGTACTTTCAGATGCAGGACGGTTTCCGGCCCCTCGCGAGGTGGATAGGTTCTTATACAAGTGTATTGTAATGTGAAAGGCATCAGCCGTATGTTTCCGTCCCCTCTCGAGGTAGATAGGTTCTTATAACTTTACTGTAGAAGAGATACAGGCTTTTCAGGAGTTGTTTCCGGCCCCTCGCGAGGTAGATAGGTATCTATACTTCTTGCTTTCATTCTTTCTTAATAATGATATTGAATGTACTTAGTTTCCGGCCCCTCTCGAGGTAGATAAGTATCTATACGAATTATGGAAGAAGTTGTAATCAAAAATATTGCGTTTACGGCCCCTCTAAAGGTAGATAGGTGTCTATACGAGGATTTGGGATGATTCCAAAATTTAGAGCGTGGTCTCCGGCCCCTCTCGAGGTGAATAGGCTGTTCTACATTATGAGGGTATTGAAGTCGAGGAGGTGGAGTGATGAAGGTTTCCGGCCCCTCTCGAGGTAGATAGGTTCTTATAATGATACGTTAGGTATTGTTGTGAAATCTTTAGCTCAGTTTCCGGCCCCTCGCGAGGTGAATAGGTTGTCTTACATAATTGTACACAATGCAAAATGACAAAGCGTCTTGGTTTCCGTCCCCTCTCAAGGTAGATAGGTTCTTATACTAAATCAAAATTTGACAAACATCAAAATCCATATAACTTAAAGTTTCCGGCCCCTCGCGAGGTAGATAGGTTCTTATACAAAAGAAGCTTTCTTTAATGGCTCATCAATTGGTGTGTTTCCGGCCCCTCTCGAGGTAGATAGGTGTCTATACCGTTACAGGTTTGACATCCCTTACTGCTGCGGTAATAAAGTTTCCGTCCCCTCTCGAGGTAGATAGGGAGCTATACATATTGCGTCTTACATTATGACCCTTTTAGCAATTCTGTTTCCGTCCCCTTTCGAGGTAGATAGATATCTATACGATGGAAACGCTGATTTTGAATACTTCCCATCTATGTTTCCGGCCCCTCGCGAGGTAGATAGGTAGCTATACTGATAACCCTAGCTTTAAAACGGCAACAGGGAAGGTTTCCGGCCTCTCGCGAGGTAAATAGGGTTCTATACCATCAAGACACATCAGTATTGCACATACAATCAGTTTCCGGCCCCTCGCGAGGTAGATAGGTAGCTATACCCATCAATGACTTTGTAAAAAAGCATAAGGAAGCCTGTTTCCGGCCCCTCGAGGGGGTAATAGGGTGTTTTACTCGGATTGGCTGAATGGCTAAGGCGTCGGTCTGCAAGTTTCCGGCCCCTCGCGAGGTAGATAGGTGTCTATACATACGTGAGCCTACAATTGATGATTGATTTTTCTCGTTTCCGGCCCCTCCCGAGGTAAGAAGATTTCTATACTTTTCAGTACCACGGTATTAAAGGAATGCGGTGGGGATTTCCGGTCCCTCGCGAGATTGACAGGTAGCGATACAGACGTACAGGTATCGCAAAGAATACGATGGCAAAACCGAGTTTCCAGCCCCTCGCGAGGTAAAGTGGATGCTATGCACAAAGGTCTTGATGTTTCTATTTATGCAAAACCTGAATTGTTTCCGTCCCCTCTCGAGGTAGATAGGTTCTTATACCCAAATCTTACAATTAAAAACGCCAAAAAACAATTTGTTTCCGTCCCCTCTCAAGGTGGATAGGTTCTTATACTAGAATTCGCTTATTACCAGGACATACGCATCCTGCAGTTTCCGTCCCCTCGCGAGGTGGATAGGTTCTTATACAAAAAATAGGAGAACTACTTATGGAGATCATTATGATGTTTCCGTCCCCTACCGAGGTGAATAGGTTGTTTTACCGGAGATAAAAAATGAATTTAAAAGAACTCAAAGAAGCCGTGTTTCCGGCCCCTCTCGAGGTGGATAGGTTCTTATACTAAATAATGAATGAAGAACAAGAGAAAATCTATAATGGTTTCCGTCCCCTCTCGAGGTGGATAGGTTCTTATACAGATATCGAAGCACCTAAGAAGACTCAGCTCACTGTTTCCGGCCCCTCTCGAGGTAGATAGGTTCTTATATCAGAGCTTGAATTATATCCGAGCTTTTTGGAGCGATTTGTTTCCGTCCCCTCGCGAGGTGGATAGGTTGTCTTACCAAGGTATCTTAAATGAGTATTGACAAAATTAGTATGGAACGCATGTTTCCGTCCCCTCTCGAGGTAGATAGGTTCTTATACGAAAGAAAATAAAAAGGTAAAAAATATGACAACAGTATTAGTTTCCGTCCCCTCTCGAGGTAGATAGGTTCTTATACGATTTAAAAAAAATGATGAGTGTAATCCGTTTCGGTTTCCGTCCCCTCTCGAGGTAGATAGGTTCTTATACAAAAGGTTGTTAACGAAGTAGCAACTGCTGAACTACGAGTTTCCGTCCCCTCTCGAGGTAGATAGGTTCTTATACACATATGTGATAACTTTGGAAATGAAATCAAAACGAAAAGGGTTTCCGTCCCCTCTCGAGGTAGATAGGTTCTTATACTACAGTTTCCTTGTTTAGCTCAATCTTTCCCAGGTTTCCGTCCCCTCTCGAGGTAGATAGGTTCTTATACCCATATTTTGTGGTTGAATTTAAAAACAAACACAAGATATAACCTATTTGGAAACTAATTATAGTATACCATAAATTGTAAGAGTTTTCACATCAAAAAAACAAACAATCTGTATCTTCTAGCTCTCTATCATCGGTATTCAAACGAATAGTCTCTTCTCGATTCCCAACATAGACAATAATGTTATCAAATTCGCTAGGATCATAAAAATATTCCAATTCTCGAATCAAGACTTGATAACTAGCCTTCTCTAGGTCAACCTCAAAACAAGAGCGTTGGACTCTTATCCCAAATCCTTCTAACAATTTAGCTAATCGTAATCTTCTTTTATTGCTAATAATATCGTAGATTATCAGACAAAAGAGGGATTTCTTTTTAGCAAATTCCTTTTCTTCTCCTGATAAATGATAATATAATCCCATCACTCTTCTCCTGTATAGGCTGTTACATACAAATGACTATCCTGCTGTTCAAAAGCCCGAATCAAGCGCTTAATCTGCTGGTCAGCCGTGTAAAAGAAAGAATAGCGCTTTTTATCCAGCTCGATATACTGATGTATCTCTAGCATCCTCTCTCTCATAGCTAGAAGAAATACTTTCCTTCCCTCATCTTTTAAAATAAAAGTACCATCAGCCTTTGTTTCAAAATGCTCATCTTTTAAACTCTCTTCCAAAATCAATTGCATGATCGTATTGTCTACAATGACTGGTCTCCACTCCTCCATCAAATCGCTCGCAAGACAAGCGTGATGACCATGGCTCTGATGTAGGATACCAAATCCATAACTTAAGCCATTTTTCCGTATCAAACCCAAAAAGCAGGAATAAAGAATGGTGTAACCAAAATTAAGCAAACAGTTGAAACAATCCTCAGCAGGACGCGTTCTACGACCATGAAAACGAAAAGAATCCGGTACTAGTAAGCTCAGATAGTAAAAATAAGATTTCGCAATACGACCTTCATACCCCATTATCTGCGAGATGGACTCTGCCTCCTTTATTTTCTGGAGGGTTAAATGAAAACGTCCAAATTCATCTACTGACAAGATTCCATCTTGATTATAGCTTTTCAACAAGGAAAGTTGATGCTTAACTTTAGCAGATACGATTTCCTTTGAAAGAGCTAAACAAAAGTCTTGGTCTAGGCAAGCCCTGACTTGTTTCTCTTGCTTATCAAAGTCTTCTTGACGATAAGAATCTAAACAAGCCAAAAATTTACCCTCACTAGAAAAATAGTAGACATTAATATTCTCCCTTGCTAAAGCTCTCAATAATTGCGTACTTATTTGAGCCTGACCAAAAATTAAAAGATTGTCTACAAGGTAGATGGATACTTCTCTCTCGATTTCTCGCTGACCATTTTTTATGATGATTTTCTGATTGGATAGTCCTAAAAAATAGTCCGATTTTTGTACAAATAAATCACTCATCTATCACTTTTCCTCCTCAAATCATAAAGGATACTAGTCTATCACTTTTCAAAAAATTGTCAACTATTTTTTGTACTTTTTTAAAAGAAAAAACGAACCAGCTTGACTGATTCGTTTTGTGACTTCTAACTCCTACTTCCGATACATTTTAAACTGTAGGAAGAGGTCGCTATATTTTCCTGTCCATTTATGGTCAAATTTCTCATAAACTTCTAGGTGTTTCATGGTTGCTTCCCCAGAGAAGGTCACACCGATTGCAGCGTTATTCTGAATCATGTATCCCTTCATTTCGTCTGCCACAATAGCCTTGATATTTGGAGTCAGTTTGTAGAGTTTGTCTACTGTCTCTTCTAACTGCTGTGTATCCTTGGAGTTGAGGCTGTAGCCGAGGGAATTAAGTCCGAGTCCTAATACCTCACGCGCCCCATCAAAAAGCATGATAGAGTTCTTATACTCTGGCTTCCAGAGATCATCCCAATGCTCAGGCGCTTCATCTACCATGGTTTCATTGTAGACAATTCCCAAAGTCCCCCAGAAGTAAGGAATGGAGAATTTATTGCCTGGGTCAAAGGACTGGTTGAGGAACTCTGGTCCGATATTTTCAAGACCTTCAAGTTTTGAATAATCAAGCGGTACCAAGAGGTCTTCATCCTTCATCTTGTTGATCATGTATTCACTAGGAATGGCAATATCATAAGTCGTTCCACCCTGCTTGATCTTGGTATACATGGCTTCGTTGGAGTCAAAGGTCTCGTACTGGACTTGGATGCCTGTTTCTTCTGTGAATTGCTCCAAGAGTTCTGGATCGATGTAGTCTCCCCAGTTGTAAATGACCAGTTTTTGACTATCTCGACTATTGATTTTACTATCTAGATGCGTCGCAATTCCCCACAAGACCAGGATAATGGCTACAATTCCTGCTAAAAATGAA
>QWCZ01000895.1_pt1 | contig 13723 bp, 10 predicted proteins | sample 1972651 | NCBI WGS metagenome assembly QWCZ01 (sample SAMN09866695, study PRJNA288562) | Human oral metagenome isolate pre1_saliva, whole genome shotgun sequencing... | isolation source: mouth | host: Homo sapiens | place: USA: California
TGGTCCGAGTGGGTTTGCAGCCAGGGTGGTGGTGCCATGAAGATGGATGTTCAATGAACAAGGACAGAGACGTTCAATGAACAGGGAGGTGGCTTCACGCTTAGGGTCGCTTCAAGCTTCATGCACAGCGTGGTCTCACGAAGACAGAGGTGTCACAAACAAGGACTGAGGCTTCATGAAGGGAGAAGCTTCGTGACCGAAGGGGCTTGTGACTGAAGAGGCTTTGCCGTGGAAGAGGAAATGCATGGGCAAAAAAAATCCCGCCGAAGCGGGAGTTTTTCTGGCGGGTTTACCGCCACAGGCCGCACTGCAAGACATTTGCGACCTGATGAATTGGTGCCCAGAAGAGGACTCGAACCTCCACACCGTTGCCGGCGCTAGGACCTGAACCTAGTGCGTCTACCAATTCCGCCATCTGGGCGTGTACTGCTTCAGGTTTTTTCCAGTTTTCTGAATGCCCCGGAAGAGGGGAAACCAAAAAGCTGGTGGGGCAAAAAAATCCCGCCTAAGCGGGAATTCTCTGCTTCAAGCCAGACTGCCAAGGCAGCTGACCTGTTGAATTGGTGCCCAGAAGAGGACTCGAACCTCCACACCATTGCTGGCGCTAGGACCTGAACCTAGTGCGTCTACCAATTCCGCCATCTGGGCCAATCAATAAAGTGGTATTGTAAGTACTTTCGTAGGCTTGTCAAATCGATGTCAGAAAAAAATTTGGATCCCCCCAGCCGACAGGCCATCCTGGATACGCTGGCCGAGGAAGGCGCACCGCTTTCCATTGAGCAGCTGATCGAGCGTATGCGGGTCCCGGAAGGGGCCCTGGTGGGAATGCGGCGGCGTGTGGCCGCCATGCAACGTGACGGTCAGATCCTGGCCGGGCGCAAGGGCGCCCTGATGCTGGTCAGTCGCATCGACCTCATTCCCGGCCGCGTGTCGGGGCATCGAGACGGCTTCGGTTTCATGCTGCCTGATGATGGCAGCGCCGACATCTTCCTGCCGCCGCGCGAGATGGCCAAGGTCATGCACGGTGACCGGGTGCTGGTGCGCCGCGTGGGGACCGACAACCGGGGACGGCCGGAAGGCAAGGTCGTCGAGGTGACGCAGCACAACAATCGGCCCGTGGTGGGTCGCCTGGTGCAGGAACGGGGCGTGCTGATCCTGGCCCCCGAAGATCAACGCATCAAGCACGACATCCTGATCGAGGCAGGTGGCGCCCAGGGGGCGCAGCCCGGGCAGGTGGTGTCGGTGGAGATCACCACGCCGCCGGGCTGGAACACGCCGCCCATCGGCCGCGTGATCGAGGTGCTGGGCAACATGGATGATGCGGGCATGGAGATCGAGATTGCCGTGCGCAAGTTCGATGTGCCGCATCGCTTCAATGATGCCGTGCTGGCCGAGGCGGGGGCGCTGCCCGACAGCCTGCGGCCGGCCGACTATCGCAACCGTGTGGACCTGCGCGACGTGCCGCTGGTGACGATCGACGGTGAGGACGCCCGCGACTTTGACGATGCCGTCTACTGCGAGCCCGTGACCGACGCAAAGACCGGCAAGCCCCGCGGCTGGCGGCTGCTGGTGGCCATTGCCGATGTCAGTCACTATGTGCGCCCAGGCAGCGCGCTGGATGCCGAGGCCCAGGTGCGCACCACCTCGGTGTATTTCCCGCGCCGGGTCATCCCCATGCTGCCCGAGAAGCTCTCCAACGGGCTGTGCTCGATCAACCCGGAGGTGGACCGGCTGGTGCTGGTGGCCGACATGGTGATCGACACTGACGGCGAGGTGATTGCCTATCAGTTCTATCCGGCCGTCATGTATTCGGCGGCGCGGCTGACCTACAACGAAGTCTGGGGCATCCTGACCGGCGAGGACGTGGCCGCCATCGAGCGCCGAAAATCGGTGCTGCCGCAGATCTACGACCTGCATGCGCTCTATCAGGCGCTGGAGGCCGCACGCCAGAAGCGGGGTGCCATCGAGTTCGAGACGCCTGAGACCAAGATGCTCTGCGACGAGCAGGGGCGCATCACGGAGATCGTTGCCCAGAGCCGAAACGATGCCCACAAGCTGATCGAGGAATGCATGCTGGCCGCCAACACCTGCGCGGCCGACTTCCTGGAGAGCAACAAGCATCCCGCACTTTACCGGGTGCACGAGGGACCCAGCCCCGACCGGCTGGCCAAGCTGCGCGAGTTCCTGGCAGGTACCGGGCTTCGGCTGGGCAACGCTCAGGTCGAAGCGCGCGAGAAGCGCGGCCCGCGCCCGCAGGACTATCAGGTACTGTCGCAGCAGATCCAGGGACGACCCGATGCGGCGCTCCTGCAGACGATGATGCTGCGGTCCATGCAGGCTGCCGTCTACACGCCCGACAATCAGGGGCACTTCGGCCTGGCCTACGATGCCTATGCGCATTTCACTTCGCCCATCCGGCGCTACCCGGACCTGCTGAACCACCGCGCCATCAAGGCGCTGCTGGAGAATCGTCGCTACCTGCCGGTCATCGAGGCCGATGCAGGCAAGCCGAACGACGAAGTGTTCGAGACGGAAGGAGCGCAGGCCAAGGTGGCGGCACTGGCCATTGAGGGCGAGGCCGCAGCGGGGCGTCCGGCCACGCGCAGCACGCGAAGCCGTTCGCAGACGTCGCGCCGCCAGAAGGCTGCGCAGGCACAGGCCGAATCCCATGCCGTGTGGGAGCGGCTGGGCACCCTCTGCTCGGCCAACGAGCGCCGGGCCGATGAGGCCAGCCGCGATGTGCAGGCGTGGCTCAAGTGCGTCTACATGCGCGATCGCATCGGCGACCGTTATCGGGGCCACATCACCGGCGTGGCGCCCTTTGGCGTGTTCGTCACGCTCGACGACCTGTATGTCGAGGGCATGGTGCACGTCTCCGAGCTGGGCAGCGAGTACTTCCGCTACGACGAGGCCGGTCAGGTGCTGATCGGCGAGCGTACCGGTCGCCGCTATGCGCTCACCGACAAGGTGGAGGTGCAGGTGATGGCCGTCAACCTGGAAGCGCGTCGCATCGACTTCCGGCTGGTCGAGGACACGGGGCGCAGCCCCGTGCGCGCCGAGGGTCGTGGATGGCGTAGTGAGGATTCCGGCGGACGCCGTGATTCCGATACCCGGCCTGTCCCCGGAAAGCGTCGCAGCAAGGCGCCCACGCAGGCGCTCCTGACGGCACCTGGCAAGGTGGCGGCCAAGGGCGTTGCCGGCGTGGAAGAAAAGGCTGCATCGCGCAGTAGTGCCGGCAGCCGTGCGGGCCGAGGGGCAGCACGAACCCCGGCTGCCGCCGTGCGCCGCCGTCGCAGCAGCAAGGCCGGCAGCTGAGGCCGGCCCGCACCATGACGATCTGAGGCCGCCCCGCTCGGCGGCCTGTCGGGGGCGGCTTCAGTGCCCGTACAGGAGACCTGATTTGCCGGTGTAGACAGAGCGGTCGTCGATCCGTCATGGCAGCGGCTCATGCCAGTGGTGCCCGGGCATGGATGTACCATCCCGGGCAATCTCATCCCTTTCTGTTTCTGTCCCATCATGCTGCTCTACGGCTTTCATGCGGTGATGGCGCGTCTGCGCCAGGCACCGGCCAGTTTCAAGTCGCTTTATGTCGACCGGCACCGCGACGACAACCGGGTGCGAGACCTGCTGAAGCTGGCGCAGCAGCAGGCCGTGCAGGTGACGCGCGTGGAGGCAGGACGGCTGGACCGGATGGCGGGGGGCAAGCGTCACCAGGGCGTGGTGGCCCAGGTGGAGACGCAGACCATCAGCACGGATCTGCCCACGCTGCTGTCGGATCTGGAAGGGCGCGAGCGGCCGCCGTTCCTGCTGCTGCTGGACGGCGTGACCGACCCGCGCAACCTGGGGGCCTGTCTGCGCAGTGCCGACGGGGCCGGGGTGGACGCGGTGATCGCGCCGAAGGACCACGCGGCGCCGCTGACCGACGTGGCGATGCACACCGCCAGCGGTGCCGGTGAGTCGGTGCCCTACATTCTGGTGACGAACCTGGTGCGCACGGTGGAGCAGCTGCAGGACGCAGGCTTTCGGGTCTATGGCCTGGCCGACGAGGCCGATGCTGATCTGTACCGTACCGATTTTGCGGGGCCGGTGGCCATCGTGATGGGAGCCGAGGACAAGGGCCTGCGCCGTCTGGTCAGGGAGCAGTGCGACGCACTGGTTTCCATCCCGATGATGGGTTCGGTGTCCAGCCTGAATGTCTCGGTGGCCACCGGTGTGGTGCTGTACGAGGTGCTGCGACAGCGGCAGGCGACCCAGGCCTGAGTCAGGCCCGGGTCACGCCATATTTACGTCAGAGTCACGCCTGGGCCGGCAGGGGTGACTTGTCGTCACTGGCGGGCTGGGCGTCCTCGCGGTCGAAGCGTCGGACGCCGTCATCCAGCGTTTCCAGCGCGAAGGCGTGGCGCCGGCGGCGCAGCAGTCGCATCAGACCCGTCACGACCACCGGCACGCAGGCGGCCAGCAGGAACGATTCCAGAAGCGTGTCCAGCGGCTGCCCCGGGCGCGGGAACATCCACAGGCCTGCGGCCAGTCCGGCCAGCGTGGCCACCAGGGCATCCACGCCGTCATGGCGGCGGCTGTAGAGTCCCAGGAACACCGGGAAGGCGGCGGCCGCACACAGCAGGTCGGCCAGCAGGAACAGGTACAGCACGCTGAGCCCCTGTGCTGCGACCACCACTACCGGGATGGCCAGCACCAGCACCAGGATGCGGGCCAGCCGCAACAGGCGGGCAGGGGGCGCCTGGGGCATAAGCCGGGCGCCGTCCACGGCAATGATGCTGGTGATGGCGCTGATGGCTGTGTCGGCGCTGCTCATCACCAGCGCCAGTCCCAGCGGGATGAAGGCCAGGGCCACCCAGGCCGGCAGGTTGGGCATCACCAGAGCAAAGAGCGCCACCGAGGCCTCGCCGCCCGGCTCCATGGCCACCCAGGCCAGGCCGAACAGCCCCATCAGCAGGATGAACGGCACCACCATCAGACCGCCCAGCAGAAAGCCGCGCTGCATGTCCTGAATGCTGCGTGCGGCATAGATGCGCTGCCAGTTGCCCTGGTGGAAGATGCCGGTCAGCAGGATGGCCACGAAGAAGGTGGCGCCTGCCTTCAGGCCGCCGGCATCGCCGAAGTCCAGCAGGGTCGGCGCCTTCTCGGCCAGGCGGGCCGTCACGTCGCTGGCACCGCCCGACACATGCCAGCCAATGGCGACCAGCGCCAGCAGCATCGGCACGATGATCAGGATCTGCACCTTGTCGGTGAAGATGGAGGCACGCAGGCCACCCACGGCCGTATAGAGCAGCACGGTACCCATCACGACGGTGGCCGTCAGACCCATCGGCACTGGGGCCAGCAGCGTCATCAGCATCGAGATGGCGGTAATTTCAGCCGTCAGCTCGATGAACACGTAGAACACCATGATGGCCAGGGTGAGCGCATACATGGGCCGGCCATAGCGGGTCAGCAGGAACTCGGTCAGCGTGTGACCGTGGGGCATGAGCTGCCGCATGCGACGACCCAGCAGCAGCATGGCCACCAGCGGGGACATCGAGCCCAGCGCATAGCCGACCACGGCGGGAATGCCGCCCCAGGTGGCTGCCTCGGGGGGCGAGAACAGGATCCATGCGCCCAGGGCAGAGGCCAGCAGTGTGGCGAACGTGGCAATGGGCCCCTGCGTGTTGCGGGCCACCACGAAGTCTTCGAGACTTTCGCGCCAGCGTCGTGCGTAGAGAATGCCGGCCGCTGCGAAAAGGGCCGAGAAGAGCACCAGCCAGAAGATGGCCGGCCCGGTGCCGATGGAGGTGTACATGGTCTCTCCCTGGGGGATGCCGTGGGTTGCAGGCCGGTGGCTGCGCGGCGGGGGAGGGACGAGGCGGAACGGCAGGGCCTGGTCCGCGGGCGCATGCAGGCGATGATCCCTTGCAGGGGCGTTGTCCTGCACGGGAGCCGCCTGGCGGCCCTTCTTGAAGGCCGACGTGGAGGTCTGCATGCGATTCCTTCCCTTCGCCGGCATGATCCGGATCAGGTTCTAAGGGTCTCGGCCAGTGGCCGACTCTCAGTCCTTGGATGGCAAGGCACGGCAGGTGCCGATGCGCCATCGGGTAGGACTCCCCCAGGAACGGACGTGATTATAGGAATGGCCGTGGCGCAGGAAAGGGCGGGAATCATGGTTATCCCGAATGCCGCTCAGCCCTCGTCGACGATCAGCCCCTCAATGGGTCGGCGCAGTGCGTATGCCGATGCCTTGGCGTACCCCAGGCGGATGAGGATGGTCGGATACTCCCCGGCGATGCCCAGCGTTTGCGCCATGCGCTCTGCCAGCTCGGGGGTCTCGTTGGGCTGGTTGGCATAGGCGTGAGCGATGTCTGCCGCGGTGGCGGCCAGCAGGAAGCGCTGCAGTGTTCTGCCAAGTGCCACCCAGTGTTCCAGACTGTTGTCGCGTGTGGTGAACAGCGCAAAATGGGAGGCGGAGGCGATGTTCCTGCGGTCGGTTTTATTCTGCTTTGCCGCATCCAGGCTGTGGGAAATGATGAACTCGGCCATGAAGCGGGGCAGGTTCGGCGCACCGAAAACGGCATAACTCAGGCCGTCGGCGGTTTCGTCCTGGTGTTTTCTGTTATAGCGCATCCACTGTCGCAACTCGGCCTTGAATGCAGGGTTTCCCATCTGTCGCCTGTTGCCTTCGTATACCAGTGCTGCAATGTCATCGAAGGCCTGCGTCCCTTTCTGGTAAAGGTGAATGCTGATGCCAGGTTCTGCAGAGGTATTTTTCAGCAGGGCGATGGCATGGTCGGGAATCATGCTGCCGTCATAGCAGCGTCGGTTGGTCTGCCGCCGTGCAATCTGCGAAATAAGGGGTGATTCAATACCTTCCTGCCTGCTGAGTCCGACATGAATAATGCCGTCGGTGGTGGTGGAGACCTTGCCCAGCCAGCCTTTGTGAGCAGCTGCGATGCACAGGTTTTCTGCGGCACACCCCAGACTCACGAATAATTCACGGTGATCGGGATCGACAACGGGAAGTGCCCTGGAAAAATCGGGCAGGATGTCAATGTGGTCTGAATGAATTCTGAACTTCCAGGGCTGGGTATTATGTCCAGAAGGTGCCTTGACGGCCTGTTCGATCATGAACAGATAATCCGTGCGGATGGACGACGGGATACGGAAATCTGTGCTCATGTCCGAATGCCTCCAGTGAACAGGCTTATTCTGCAGCGAAATGAACAGGCATGGACAAAAGGGATTTGATAATTCGGATGTTGCTCGTCTGGTACAAATTGTGCAGTATGGCTATGGTGTGATATGATCGAAAGCTTGCTTCAATCGCCTTTCTGCGTTTTCAGAAAACCTCTACCCTCATTTCGTCGTGCCCATCATTACCCTGCCGGACGGCTCGCAGCGCCGTTTCGATGATGCCGTCACGGTGGCGCAAATTGCCGCCGCCATTGGTCCCGGACTCGCCAAGGCCGCTCTTGCCGGTCGCGTCAACGGAAAACTGGTCGATCTGTCCCGCACCGTCAGCGAGGACGCCGAGGTGGCCATCGTCACCGACAAGGACCCGGAAGGCCTGGACATCATCCGGCACTCCACGGCACACCTGATGGCCTACGCCGTGCAGGACCTGTTCCCCGAGGCGCAGGTCACCATCGGCCCGGTCATCGAGAACGGCTTCTACTACGACTTTGCGTACAAGCGCCCGTTCACGCCCGAGGATCTGGCGGCCATTGAAAAGCGCATGCACGAGCTGGCCAAGCTGGACGAGACCGTGGTGCGCGAGGAATGGGACCGCCAGGAGGCCGTCAAGTACTTCGAGTCGATCGGCGAGAAGTACAAGGCCGAGATCATCGCGTCCATTCCGGCCGAGGAAGGCATCACCTTCTACCGCGAAGGGCGCTTCGTGGACCTGTGCCGCGGGCCGCACGTGCCGTCCACCGGCAAGCTGAAGGTCTTCAAGCTGATGAAGGTGGCGGGCGCCTACTGGCGCGGTGACGCCAACAACGAGATGCTGCAGCGCATCTACGGCACGGCCTGGGCCCGCAAGGATGACCAGGACGCCTACCTGCACATGCTGGAAGAGGCCGAGAAGCGTGACCACCGCAAGCTGGGCAAGGATCTGGACCTGTTCCATACCCAGGCCGAGGCCCCGGGCATGGTGTTCTGGCATCCGCGCGGCTGGACCATCTGGCAGCGCATCGAGCAGTACATCCGCGAGAAGTACCAGCAGAACGGCTACCAGGAAGTGCGCTGCCCGCAGATCCTGGACGTGGACCTGTGGAAGCGTTCCGGCCACTGGGACAACTACAAGGAGAACATGTTCTTCTCCGAGTCGGAAAAGCGCGAGTACGCGGTCAAGCCGATGAACTGCCCGGGTCACGTGCAGCTCTTCAATGCGTCGCTGCGCAGCTACCGTGACCTGCCGCTGCGCTATGCCGAGTTCGGTTCCTGCCACCGCAACGAGCCCTCGGGTGCGTTGCACGGCATCATGCGGGTTCGGGGCTTCACGCAGGACGATGGCCACATCTTCTGTACCGAAGAGCAGGTCGAGGCCGAAGTGACGGCCTTCCACCGCCAGGCCATGGCGGTCTACCGCGACTTCGGCTTCGAGAACGTCTCGGTCAAGCTGGCGCTTCGCCCGTCGCAGCGCCTGGGAACCGATGAGGCCTGGGACCGCGCCGAGAACGCCCTGCGTGCGGCGCTTTCTGCCTGCGACGTGGCCTGGGAAGAGCTGCCTGGCGAGGGCGCCTTCTACGGTCCGAAGATCGAGTACCACCTGAAGGACTCCATCGGTCGCGCCTGGCAGGTGGGCACCATCCAGTATGACCCGATGATGCCCGAGCGCCTGGACGCCGAGTACGTGGCCGAGGACAACAGCCGTCGTCGTCCCATCATGCTGCACCGCGCCATCGTCGGCTCGATGGAGCGTTTCATCGGCATCCTGATCGAGAACCATGCCGGGGCCATGCCCACCTGGCTGGCGCCGGTGCAGGTGTCGGTGCTCACCGTCACCGACACGGCCGCCGACTATGCCGAGGACATCCGGCAACGGCTGATAAAACAAGGATTTAGGGTTATCTCGGATTTGCGGGGCGACAAGATCGGCTATAAAATCCGGGAGCACAGCCTGCAGAAGATCCCGTATCTCGTCGTGGTCGGCGAGAAGGATCGGCAGGCGGGCACGCTGGCCGTCCGCGCCCGTGGGGGCAAGGATCTGGGCAGCATGAGTTTCGAAGGTTTCGCCAGCCTGCTGGCGCAGCAGGTGGCAGAGAAGGCGAACTGAGGTCTTTCCTCATCGCCTTTGGGCCGGCAGCCTGCTGCCGGCTTTCGTCCAGTTCATTCGGAGATAATCAGCATCGCTACCGAACGCAACCACCGCATCAACGGTGAAATCCACGCCCCCGAGGTTCGCCTGCTGGGCAAAGAGAACGAGCAGCTGGGTGTCTTCCGGCTGGGTGAAGCACGCCGCATGGCCGAAGAGGCCGATGTCGACCTGGTCGAGATCGCGCCCAACGCCACCCCGCCGGTCTGCCGGCTGATGGACTACGGCAAGTTCCGCTACCAGGAACAGAAGCGTGCTGCCGAAGCCAAGGCCCGCCAGAAGGTCGTCCAGATCAAGGAAGTGAAGTTCCGCCCGCAGACGGACGACGGCGACTACAACATCAAGCTGCGCAACATGATCAGCTTCCTGCAGGACGGCGACAAGGTGAAGATCACCCTGCGCTTCCGCGGCCGTGAGATGGCCCACCAGGAGTTTGGCATTCGCCTGCTGGAACGGGTGCGCAACGACATCGAGGAAATCGCCCAGGTCGAATCGATGCCCCGCCTGGAAGGTCGCCAGATGGTGATGATGGTCGCACCCAAGAAGAAGAAGTGATCGGCTCCCGATAGCCGTGATTGGTTCCCGATGAAAAGCGCCTCCTTGTGAGGCGCTTTTTGTTTGCTGGGGCTTGTGAGGCTTTGGTACGGCGGAAGAGAGGGCTTCGTTCACGGCTTGCGTCAGACGAATAGCGGCTTCGTTGGTAGGTGTTTGCTTGTTGGAAGACGGCTTCGATGAAGGGCGCCCCGCGACCGGGTACCTTCCTCGGCTCATGCTGTCCGCTTCGCTTCCAGAGCGCCTGTGGGGGTACCCGGTCCCGGTGCGCTTCGGTTTGTGTTGGTTGCCGTTCCAGGCAGGTAACAGTTCCTGCTCCTAAGTCTCGTCCATAGCTGATGCTTCGCGCCCCGTTCGGCCCTGCCGTCCGTCCGTCTGCTTGCGGAAGATGAAGGCGCGACGTGCTTGCTAAGGTCACGCGGGGCTGCCCATGTCTTTCCCATGAAGTTGGGTGTCGGCCGCAAGGCGGATGAACCGGGCCCCATGAATGACGGTGATGGCCGCAGGTGGATGCGCCTTGGGCAGGCAGGGGTAGAGCATGAAGAAGGTGTGGGACTTTCTGTTGCTGGTGGTCAGCGGATTGCTGGTCTTTGTGGCCATCATCGCGGTGGCGCTGTGGCTCAGCCAGGATGATGAACCGCCTGCGACGGCTGATTCCCGAGGCGACAGCACGGAGAAAGGGAGCGCAGCTCCTTCCGTGGCTGCTCCTGCTGTGACCATGACCCCTGTCGCGGTGGTGCCAGCGCCTTCCGCCGCATTGGCAGTACCTGCCACCGGGGCGACAGCACACGCGACGGTACCTGAAACACCCGGTGCAACGCCCTCCGCGGTGCAACACCATGAGTCCATGGCAGGAGCGCTGGCGTCTACTCCTGCGGACAGCCTGACCCGTCATGAGGAGACGCGTGAGGCATCGTCCGAGGGGATGGCCCAAGGGGCATCCGGCCCTTCCGTAGTCGCTCCGGCGTCCGCTGCCCCATCCACAGCCCCGACATCGGCGGCACAGTCTTCAGACCCATTGTCTGTGCCGGAAGGGGTACCGGCCGAACAGCAGCTGATCGAACGGTACGAGGCGATGGCCGCACGGGAACGGGCGCTGCGGCAGGCTGAAGATCGCATGGCGAAGGCGCATGCGCGGCTGGTGGTGTGGTTTTCCACGAACCGCAAGGCGGTGCTGGAGGACCTGGCGTATCTGGAGGAGAAGGGCCGCTACCAGGAACTGCATGACCGGGCCGGACTGTTCGAGAGCCTGAATGACAGTGACGTCCAGCGCTATCGGCAGAAGGCGGCGGAGAATCTGCAGCGGGTCGTGAGTGCCAACGTGACGGTGGCCGGTCCTGGCACGGCCGTCGCCAACCCGGGCGAAGCCGGTCGTGCGGGCACGACGCCCGGGACGGCAGGCCACAACGACAGGAAGCCGCCCGCGGAGGATGCCGTTTCTCTGGCACGTGCGGATATGGCCACGGCCGTCGTGAAGGGAAAGGCCCGGATACGCGAGCAGCTCAAGGGCCTGAAGCGCTGGCCGTGTGTGGGACCGACACAGGGGGCCATGACCTGGTATTACGACAGCGAAGGCGTGCGATGCAGTACGGGAACCGGATTCTTCCTGCTGCTGGGCATGCAGGATGGGCAGAAGCCCGTGTTGATGCTGCGTGTGCAGTATGACGGGCCGAATGCCCTGCCCATCCGCAGTTTCGAGGTCGAGATCATCCGGACGGCGGAGGAGGTGCCGGCCGGCATCGGGGCCGAGTCCGGAGAGCAGGGCAATGTGGTGTGGTGGGCCAAACCGGTGGGCAAGCGCGAGGCCAAGCTGGTTCTGGACATCATCAGCTGGCGCAATAGCAGGCTGCGGATCGGTGGCCAGAAGGGCATGATCGAGCATGAGATCAGTGCCCAGGAGAGGGATTCCCTGCGTCGGATGCTGACGCTCTACGAGGCTGCCCTGTCCAGCTACGAAGAGGAGCAGCGACTGGCGAATGCCGGTGCCGTGGGCATCGGCATGGCCCATTAGGAGCGTGCGAGATGCTGTTTCTCATTCTGGTGGCCGTTGCGCCCGGGGTTGCGGGTGCTGTCTTCGGCATTCCCTTGCTCATCCTGTTCGGTGGGATTTTCCTGGCGGTGAACTTGCTGCTGTATCCCTTCGGCATTGGGTATTTCGTGCCGCCGGTGCCGACGCCGGAGCTGGCCGGGTACGAGGTGGTGGTGGAGCACCAGAAGGCGCTGTCCGAGCTGCGCTGGCATGTGGCGGCACAGCGGGAGGAAATCCTTCAGGGGATCGACAACCAGCTGGCGCTGGGCGACACCGCCGGGGCTGCCCAAGTCATCCAGGGTCTGAAGGTGCTGAATGATCCGGAGATTCTCTGGCTGGAGAAGGTCACCCAGGAACGCATGAAGGAAGCGCAGCGTCTGCGCAAGCAATGGATGCAATACCGGGCTGAGGACGGCCAGACGGATGCGCTGATCCGGGACTCGCTGGCGCAGATGAACGAAGAGGACCGAAAGCGCGGCGTGTGGCAAGAGAAGAAAGCTGCACAGGCCGCAAAACGGGATGCGGCGCTGCGCTTTCTGGTCAGCCAGAAGGATCGGGTGGGCGGCATTGTCTGGTACCAGGACCGCAGCACGCCGCCCGGGCGGGAGCAGGAACCCATCTTTCTGGTCATCCGGGATGGGCGCCATGCCCGGGACGAATCGCAGGAAGGGCTTCATCTGGGGCTGCAGGTCCATCGTCGTCAGAAGGTACCGCCCCGAAAGGGGGCGGCACGGGACGTGGAAGTGAGCGTCCTGGCTGATGGCAAGGATCTTGGTTTCCGTCTGGAGGCCCGCGAGGATCTGGACGGGCTGTGGTGGTCGGACAATGCGCTTGACGACTATGATGGACTGGAGCGGCTGGACCGGTTGCTGCAGGCGCGCAAGGTCGTGCTGCGTTTCGAGGATGGGCCGCGTGTCGTCGAGGTGCCGGTGAGCCCACGTGCGAAGACGGCCATGCGGCATGTGCGCGATGCCTATCGGGCGATGGCTGCTCTGGAGTGGCTGGAGATCTTGGGACCGTGAAGGCCCTGGGGGCGATGAATGCCGCACATGCCTGCCGTCGCCCCGGCTGTCCGGCTCCCATGTGCTCCGGGCGTCCCGGCGGCGTTCTGATGTTTTTCCTGGTCCGGGTGTCTGACCTTGCACCGGTCTGTGCTGTCCTTCTGTCTTGGGCACGCGGTGACGAAGACGCTGACGGGGTCTAATCGGAAACCATGGACACGATGGGGTGGTGCGCATGGTAGAGGCCGGGATGGAGGTGCGGGCGCCGGAAGGGCGTGCGCAGGCGGCGGGCACGCGGCTGATGCCGGGTGAGCCTGGCCGGCGGCTGATGATCGACCGGCTGCTGGCGCTGCTGGCCGAGCAGGGCGAGATCAGCGAGGAAACGCGCCAGACGCTGTCGCGTGACGCCTTGCTGTCGTCGGCTGACCGGCATCCGCTGGTGATGATTGCCGAGCGCAAGCTGAAGGGGCTGAAGCCGCCGCATGCGATGCTGGATGTGGACTGGCTGTGTCAGTGGCTGGCGGGACAGATCGGCTGGCGGCATGTGCGCATCGATCCGCTGAAGGTGGATTTCTCGCGCATCGGCGAGGTGATGAGCAAGGCCTATGCCAATCGCTATCGGATCCTGCCGTTGGAGGTCACGCCGGATTCGGTGACGATCGCCACGGCCGAGCCCTATCTGACGGCGGAGTGGGTGCAGAGCTGTCGCACACGCTGCGCCGGCGGGTGATGCCGGTGCTGGCCAGTCCGCTGGAGCTGCAGCGCTATCTGGTGGAGTTCTTCGATCTGGCGGGGACGATCCGCAGTGCGCAGCGCACCGGCCAGACGGCGGTCCAG
>QWCZ01000996.1_pt1 | contig 13720 bp, 8 predicted proteins | sample 1972651 | NCBI WGS metagenome assembly QWCZ01 (sample SAMN09866695, study PRJNA288562) | Human oral metagenome isolate pre1_saliva, whole genome shotgun sequencing... | isolation source: mouth | host: Homo sapiens | place: USA: California
GCGACGTGCTTCCAGCACATCGGTAAGGGCCTGTGCGTCGTCATCATGGTCATGCAGATTCCCGGCTCTGCCGGCCTGTACCCGATTGAGATGCTGCCGTCCTTCTTCCGTTTCTTGCATCCGGTGCTCCCTTTTACTTACGGGATTAAAGCGATGCGCGAGACGGTGGGTGGCTTCTACCGGCACGAGTACCTCTTGGCCCTGGGGGCGCTTGGCGTTCACGCGCTGGTCGCATTCGTCATTGGGCTGGCGCTGCGCCCCTTCCTGGTCAACCTCAACGCGATGATCACGCGCGACCTGGCGTCCTCGGGCCTGTTCGTGGCCGAGGCGACGCGTGTGCCCTCCAACCGCTACCGCCTGACTCAGATTGTGGCGGCCCTGGCTGACCATGAGGGCTTCCAGCGTTCGGTGTCGGCGCGTGCCGCCCGCTTCGAGCGCCGCTACCCGCGCATGAGGCGCGGTGCCATCGTGCTGGGTGTGGTCGTGCCCGCTGCTCTCGCGGTCCTGTCGGTCACGAACGCCGCCGAAGTGCCGGTCGTGCTGGGTGCGTGGATTGTGTGGGTCCTGGCTGTCATCACGTTCCTGATCGGCTTGCAGTACCTGCGTGAGGCTCTCGAGCGCCAGCAGCTGCTCGGTGCTATGGAAGAGAGCGACGTGCGTTCACTGCTGACTCGCCGCGTCAAGGGTGCTCGCTCGCGAATCGCGCTCAGCGCAGCCGCCGTGAGCGCGTCGATCTCCTCTGCTCTGGCAGCGTCGCTCGCACAGTACGACGCCGAGCACGCTTCCGAGGAGTCCGAGGAGTCCGAGGACGAGGAGGATACGAAGTGAGAACCATCTGGGCTATCTACCGCGCGGACCTGCGCCGGGCGCGCCGCTCGCTCATCGCCCTTGTCGTGATCTTCGGACTCGTCGTCATTCCCTCGCTATTCACGTGGTTCAACGTCGCGGCGTCCTGGGATCCTTTCGGCAACACGCGCTCCCTGCGTATCGCTATTGCGAACACGGATGCGGGCTACAAGTCCGATCTGGTGCCACTGCACATCAACATCGGATTCGACTGGGTGATTGCCTCGGAGGAGGCGGCGGTCGAAGGGACACGCTCGGGCGACTACTACGCGGCCATTGTCATCCCCGAAGATTTTTCAAAGGACATGCTGACCTTCTTCGACGGGGAGGTTTCGAGCGCGCCCATGACGTACTACGTCAACGAGAAGAAGAACGGAATTAGCCCGAAGCTCGCAGGCCAGGGGGCTGAGTTCGTCAGCGCGCAGGTGAACCAGACCTTCGCGCAGACTCTCGCCGAGGTTGCGCTGGATACGGCCTCGTCGATGGGGGACGCACTGTCCTCGACGACCGCGACGGGGGCCGTCACCACGCTCGACAACCGCGTGCAGTCAGTGGCCACGCGCCTGCGTACCGCCGCCGACAGCGCGGACGCGTACGCGGCGCTGGCCAGTTCTTCGCTCACACTCATCGATTCGACGACGACGCTCGTATCCGGTGTGGGGACCGCGAAGTCCTCCGCGCAGTCAGCCGTCGGCAGCGCCGACTCCGGAGCGACGGGGCTGACCGCCGCAGCCACCGGTGCGATTGCCTCCGTGTCCAGCGCCATCGACTCATCCAAGACGGAGCTGAACACGCTGTCCACTTCCGTGGAGAACGTGTATTCGACGGCGTCGACCAGCGCAACCGACGCCTCAGCGTCGCTGCGTTCGCAGGCCGACGTCCTGGATTCGCACGCGACCACCTACGAGAACATCAAGAAGACGCTCAAAGACTTGCCAGGCTCGCCCGTGTCCCAATCCTCCCTGGACACGCTGCAAAGCGCGGCCGACCGGCTGCGCACCCTGGCGACCAACCTGCGTGACGCTGCGACCGACCTCGACACGAAGACCACGGACGCCCAAACCAATCACGACAACATCACCGCCCTGATTGCCGACGCAAACCAGGCTGTCGACGACCTGTCAGCCGACTACGACAATGACCTAAAGCCGAAGCTCGACTCCCTGGCCTCGACCCTGTCGTCGGCGCAAACCTCCCTGTCCTCCGTGCGTTCTAGCTTGTCCTCCTCGGTCTCCACGGCCTCGGATGGCGGCGACAGTGCGCGTGAAAAGCTCACAAGCTTGCATGACAATCTGACGTCGGCGGCCTCGGATATGCGCGATTCCGCCGGGAAAATGGATTCGCTGCACACCTCCATCAAGGAGGCACAGGATAGCGGCGATCTGACGACCCTGAAGGACATCATCGGGAATAATCCCGAGGCGCTGGCCGCCGCCATTGCGGCGCCCGTCGGCGTCGATACGATTCCCGTCTATCCGGTGTCGAACTTCGGCTCTCAGATGGCACCCATGTATACGATCCTGGCCCTGTGGGTCGGCTCCGTCCTCATGGTTGTGTCCATCCGCTCTGACGTGACCGACGAGAATGCCGCTGAGGGGCTGCCCGACGACGATCCGCTGCGCGCGACGTTGACCGCTTCGCCGATCCGCCTGGCTTCCGGGTACCTGGGGCGCTACCTGATTTTCGGGACAATTGCCCTGGCGCAGGCGACGCTGATCGGGCTGGGCGACCTGTATTTCCTGAAGGTTCAGCACGTCCACCCGCTGGAGTTCATGGGCACGCTGTGGCTGACAGCCGTCGTGTTCTCGTTCCTCATGTACACGCTCATCGCGACGTTCGGGAACGCTGGTAAGGCCCTGGGCGTGCTGCTCCTGGTGCTGCAGATTTCGGGTGCCGGGGGAGCGTTCCCACTGGCGATCCTGCCGTCCTTCTACTCGTCGATTTCGCCGTTCCTGCCGGCTACCCACGCGATGACGGCGCTGCGCGCGTCAATCGCCGGCTATGCGGGCCTCGAGTACGGGGATGCCATGTGGCTCCTGGCCTCCTTCATCCTGTTCGCGGCGTTCCTGGGGCTGGCGCTGCGCCCGCTGCTGGTGCGCGGCAACCGGCGGATGGTGGCCAAGCTCGAGTCCACGAAGCTCCTGTAGGGTAGCGGCGTTCGTGGGGACGAGGCCTGCGCGGGTTCGCGTGAGTCTCGTTCGTCGTGTGGATGCTTCTCTCTTGACGGGCGGATCGGGCGGGCGTATGCTGATGTGTCCGATGGTCTGCGGCTGAGGTAGGGCGTCGGGGAGTTGAAAACTCAAGAGGGGATGATCGGTTTCGACAGTGGTCGTCGATCGAAGTGAAGCGAGCCGAGAATGTACGCTCAACTCGTAAACGATGCGTGCAAACTAATAGGTGCCGAACAGAATCGCACCGACTACGTTCTCGCTGCCTGATATCGCAGCCTGAACCTTTAGTCCGTCAGCCCGGGAGTTGCTTCCGACCCGGTGTCTGGCGTCGTCTAGGGAGCCACTGGGTGTCGCCCATGTTAGTGGGGCGGCTCCGACACTTCACTAACTGAGCCTATTCAGCGGTGAGTCTGCGCAATGCTGGGGGCCGAGAAATAAAACCGTAGACTGCGCTCGGAGAAGAATTCGGGGCCGGCTATTGGACGGGGGTTCGATTCCCCCCATCTCCAGTCGCCGATTACATTGAGGCGTCGACGTGTGAGGACTTCATCGAGGTGATTCGCATCGGCCGATGCTGCGGGAACGCCCCTCCTCGTCCTTGGCGGCGCGGTCGAGGGCTGGCTCGTCTCGGGAAGTGTGCCCGAGACGAGCCTCGCCTGCGGGAAGTGAAGGTGGGGTCGGGTGGGCGTTCTTCGGAGCGAGGGTACTCTTGGGCAGAGGACGCTCTCGGACCGGGAGGCTGTCCGTGAGCCGAGTTTACCTCCGATGGAATCGGCTCTTGCCAACCGGGTATGGCCGACTGCTCGGTGCGTGTGAAGGGTCGGACTTTCTGGAGTGGCCAGGGTGCTTCGGGGGTGAGGCTTTCCATGACAGGGCGCGTTCTTACCAGTTTGCCCCGGATCGTTGAGGCCATTCGACTCGCGCCGTTGTCTGAACACCCCTCGCGGGGAACGGTGGGCGCGCCGCCTTAGCTCAGTCGGCAGAGCGATTCACTCGTAATGAATAGGTCGTGGGTTCGATTCCCACAGGTGGATCCACTTGAACGCTCAGTTTGATGCAAAATTTTAACGTATCTGGCGGTTGCGAAGGGTATTCAGCTACGCAGGTGCAGGCAGAAAAGCTAGCCTATAAAGTGTTCAAAGTAATGTATATTAATGCTACTGTGCGTACAGAGTAATATTCACTGCGCTTTTCGAGGTGATTGAGATGGCTAATGTTTCTTTTCGGACAGATGATGAGACGAAAGCTCAGGCCGCGGAGTTGTTCCGTGACCTCGGGTTAGATATGAGCACTGCGATCAATATGTTTTTGAGGCAGTCGATTGTCAGTAACGGTATCCCGTTCACGCCACGCCGCGAGAGTCCAACTAATGCCTTGTCGAGAGCTGAAGTTGAGTCTCGCTCTGGTGCTTCGTTTCGAAATGTCGCTGAGCTGATGGAAGACCTCAATGAAGCTGACTAGCGTCTTTCGCACAAATCAGTTCAAGCGTGATGCCAAGGCTCTTTTCAAAAAGCATTACGACGCTGCAAAGCTGGCGGATGCTATCGAAGCTCTTATGCGGCAAAACCGTGAAGAGCTACGCACCTGCTATCGCGGCCATGCATTGCAGGGAAACTGGAAAGGATACCGAGAAATTCACCTTGAAGGTGACTGTCTACTGATCTACCGCGTGAAACATAGCGAGTTGCTTCTTGTGCTCACTCGAACTGGCTCTCACGATGATTTGTTCTAGGCGTTCCTGCAAGTGCAGATCGATTAACGAGAGAATCTTCCTGTCAAGAAACATTCTTCACCGCATCTCTTGCTATGGATGCAGTTTCTGACATGCATAATGAACCTTATCCAGAGGTTAAAATGAGTGCGAACACAAGTATTCCTGACATGCAGTATTCACGTTTTTCTGTCTATTGATTAGCGTCAATCTCAACGCTAATTCCAGAACGGCGCCGCGGGATTTATGTTCTCGAATTTTCTAACGGCGAGTTTTACGTCGGAAAGGCGCAAAATGTGGTGAGGCGATTTGCGCAACACAAGCATGGTCGCACTAACCACGATGAAGCCTGGAAAGATATTGAGAAATTATGGTTTATGCCAGTGTCCAAGAACAAGGATTTTACTCAGATCGAAAGTGATGAGATCTGTAGATTTCGGGCATCCGGCAAACGTTTAAGAAATCGCGCTCTGAATCTTGGCCACAGTCAACCTTCTAGTCTCGACGCAGTAATACCAGTTGAAGATAAGCAGTCGTGGGTGCTTGGGAATGGACCATACAATTTGCATGGCACCCGAGAGGGGCTTCTCGATTTTGATAAGAAGCCATCAAAATTCTTTAGACAGACTCCTCATGAATGCCGCGATTTAGTTCTTTCTGATTTGGCCTTTGCCTTAACAAAGCTACTCCCCGATGCTGTTGAACTTGAGGGGAGATATTGGACGATCTCAGATTGCCCGGGGACTGGAGGCGGACGTTGGGTGACCTTGAATACGGGATACCTTGAGTTCATGTATTTCCCGAAGACAATTCCGTGGCTGTACGGCGAGCCATTGTCGAGGCTTGCATACATCAATACGCCCGCCGGAACACTTTTAGATGTGAGGTTTTCCGAAGGAGCTTGGGCTGATTCTTCGGACATTTTTGATGTGCCTGAGGAGGTTGAACAATTCTCAGTGGTGCGAAGAACATCATACTCTTCAACAGATGCAGACGCGGTATTGTTCTGTGTCGGTAATCTTGAAAATTGTGCAGCTTATTTACGGACATCTTAAATGGTGCTAGGGAATTTGCGTTGTAAGCTATGCGCCAAAACGCTTCAGGAATGTTCGCGAAAAACCACTCTCCTCTAGTCAGAGAAATCTACCAATTCTCCCTTGCGATGGGCGTGGAATTGATGCTGATTGACTGCTCTAGCATCTCGCCTGCTTTAGATTCACTAGTCAATGGCTCAAGTGATGTAGATGTAACAACTAGTTTTAAAAATTGTTCCTTTTCCTAGCAAAGCTGGTTTTCGTAGTTTTGCGCTTACTTGCCTGAATTCATGTCCACCGGGAGTCAATTATCGAATTAAGGTTATCTGCAAATCGTGGAACGTATTGGTTAAGCAAGCCGTCGTAGGCGGCTGAAGGTTCCATCAGAATCAGCTTCAAAGATCAAGCCTGATCCAGAAAACGCACCTGTAGCTTGCACCCACGCCACCGGTTTGAACTGTCCTGGGTTTTGTTCCTAGGCGTTTACCTTGTTTTCTATTATTGCTTGTTGGAGGCAGTGTTCGTTCCACCATGGCGGGATCCGTCTTGGTATTTGGGGTTGTAGCCGATGACGCCCGCGCATGACCTTCTCGGACGGTTCGCCCGCAAGAACGCGTACAGTTCCTCGTAAGCCTCAGACTCATCAGGTCGATGAGCTGCCTGTTTTCCAAAGGGGCCTGCGGACGGAGCGCCGATGGAGCCGAGACAGTGTGCGCATTTGCGGGTTCGGGAGGAGGCACCGGGCTGTGGTGCTCGCTGGCGCCTCTCGCGACTCCTGAGCGGCTCGGTTGGCACCTCATTCGCTATGACGGCACATGCTTTTTCTTTGGGGTGCCGATGGAGCGGTTGCGATGTTGGAGGACGTTGCCCACGGCCACTACGGGACGGGCTTAATTTCACGCGCGACGGCTGAAATGCTTCGGGAGAAGCACGTCCGAAGGAGAGCCGGTGTTGCTTGGGGAACACGGAGGCTGGTGGAGGCTTTGCCAGTGCCAAAGTCAGAGTCAGCGCCAAAATCAGACTCAAAGTCAAACTCGGCGCCAGCGTCAAGTTCGCCAGCGGCTCGTTCGGATGAAGAAGTAGACAGAGGCGCAAACGAAGAAGTAGACGACGAAGCGACGGCTCGAACCGGGAAGGTCCGGGCCGCCGCTCGGCGCTCACATTTCACTCAGTCACGGGCTGGGTAGCTGATCCGGGAGACGTGTCAGCGAACTCTACTTGCGCAGCCGTTTACCGCCTGCGCAGGAGAAGCGCCCAGGCGCCCGCCCCGACGAGTCCGCTACCACCGATCCCTACGAGGATCCACTGCCACCAGTTCGAGCCGCTCCCGTACGAGGCGGAACCGCGCTCAGGATTGAGCAGGGCGCTCACGGGGGTAGCGGGCTTGGTGAGCGCCCGCGTCGTGGGCGCTCCTGACTGTGAGGAGTCCGCGAAGTTCAGACCCGCGACGCCGCTCGACTGGGAGTCGTCGGCGCTGGAAGCGCCCGATACGCCGGAGTCGGAGCTCGTTGACCCCGCGCCAGTCGCCGAGTTTGACGACACTAGCGAGCCGGATACGGTCGACCCACCGGTTACCGGGGTTCCGGTCTGCCCGGCACCCTCGGCGAGGCGCGCGGCGGCCGCGGTCGGGTTCCCGATCGGCGAGGCCGGGGCGCTCGCACTTGCTGAGGGGGAGCCCGTGGACGGTGATCCGGTTGACGGGGAGGTGCCCGGAGCGGGCGCGGGCTGGCCGGGCCGCTGCGCACCGTTGTTCGGGTTCGGTGCGGGCGAGGGATCCGGCTCAGGCGAGGGGTTCGGCTCAGGCGAGGGGTTCGGCTCAGGCGAGGGGTTCGGCTCAGCGCCCCTCTTGATGGCGTCGTCGCCGACGAGGAAGATCACATGGAGGGTCTTCTCGATGGTGGAGCCGTCAGCGAGGTGCGCGGTGTAGACAAAGTCGGTCGAGTAGCGCCCGGGCTTCGTGAAGTAGAAGGCCTGGTGGTCGTGTGATCCAAAGAGGTAGCGGAGGACTATGTCGGGCTTCATCGAGTCGAGTCGGGGCGTGAATCCCTCGAAGAGGGAGGAGAAACCGGTGACGAGGCGACCGGGGCCGGTGAAGTTCCTCATCGCGACCTCGACGCCCTTGCTTGAGAGCTGCGAGTAGTCGACCCGCTGGGTTGAGAAGCCGACCCAGGGGATGCCCTCGAGCTGGGTCTCGGGCAGACTCCACACACCTTCGGGTGCCGCAGCGGCGAGTTCGCTGTAGCCCTTCGCGCCGGCGGGGATCTTCGCGTGCGTCGAGTCGGGGACGGCGTAGGCGAAGGTTCCGGAGGCGCGGTGGACGGGGTGGCGCGGGTCGGCGGTGTCGTCGACGAAGACCTCCGCCTTCCCGTCCTTCAGGGACATCGCCTGATCCATGTGACCTTCGGTGATGATGTGGATCGCCGAGTCGCCGGGACGGGAAGGGGCGGACGGGTTGGCAGGATCGGGTATCGAGGGATTGCCGGGCTGAACGCCACCGCTCGGTGGCGCATCGGCATCCGGATCCGCAGGGTTTGGAGAGGGTGAGGGTGCCTCGCCGTTGTTCTCCGCGGTGATCGCGCGCAGCGCCGAGATCGCGGCGTCGCCGACGACGAAGTGAGCGGAGCGGGACTTGTAGGAGAAGTTCCCGTCCTTGTCGCGCGTCTCGATGTTGAAACCGACGGCGTAGACGCCTGGCTTCGTGAAGACGTGGGCGAGGGGAACTGCGGCTGCATCGACGGTGAAGCCGCGGTTGGGGTCGCGCGTCGTATCGAGGGTGACGTTCATCGCCCCGTCGGTGACGGTCCCCGCGATGTAGCGGCTGCCCTTGGGGCCGTCGAAGGTGTCGATGGAGTAAACGGCTGGCCCGGAGCGCAGATCGGCGGGCATTTGGGTGAAGTCGAATCCGAGCGATCCGTGCTCACCGGAGGCAGGCAGGACCCAGCGGTCGCCGTCGGCGGTCGTCTGCTTGAGTGAGTCGGGGATTTCGAGGATCGGTTCCCCGGGGATCGACTTGCCGTTCGCGTTCACCTCGAGGGTCACCCGCTTGATCGGCACGCCAGCCCGCACATCGTCTTTGAAGGTCCCCTTGTAGACGTAGTGGGAGGGGGAGGAGGGTGAGGCTGGCGCCTTCGCAGTAGAGCCGAAGAGCGCTTCGATCTGCTTACGGGCCTCGGCCTGGGTGAAGGGGGGCTCGGGCTCGGCGGGCGTCTCCTCGGTGGAGAGTTCGCCGGAAGCGATCATCTTCTCCTTCATCTGCTCGGCAGTCGTTCCGATCGGAGTGAGGGAGGTTGTGGTGCCTTCGGGCAGACCGACCTCGTCATCGGAGCCGACGAGCCACGTGATGGTCGAGGGCAAGGAATTAACGGCTCTCTGGGACCAGGTGGACGTGTAGGAGGCAACCATGTCGAGCCGGTAGACGCCCGCTTTCGAGAAGGTCCAGTTCCAGTGGCCGTGGGAGCCAGCCTGGAGGGAGAGCGGCGCGAGCGAGGGGTCGGAAGAGAGCCCTCGACTCAGGGAGTTCGTGCCGATGGTGCGCCACACCTCGACGGCTCCGGGCCCGGAGGAATTTGCGATCGAGAGCTTCACCTCGTCAAGAAGGATCCCCTCGGGCTGGGCGACCTCGTGCGCCGTGTCGAAGGCACCGATGCCAGCCCAGACGGGACGCCAGTTGTCGATCTGCTCCTGGGGGGCACGCCAGACAATGTCGCCGGGCTTGCCAATGAAGTCGAAGAGGCCGCCCGAGGGGACGACCATGCGCGAGACCTCCTGGGAGTCGGAGACACGCGCGTCGGGGGCGAGTCGGACGCAGACGGAGTTTGGGTCCTTGACGACTTTGCGCCCGTCGACAACAGTAACGGTGAAGATCTCGTCGACACGGGTGACGTAGGCGGCGTCAACATGCGCGTGGTGGAGGAGCTTGCGGCCAGCGCACACGTGGGGAACGCGGCCGTCGGGCCCAGGGGTCGCCTCCGGGTCAGCGCCGGGCGAGCCCGCAGGAACCGTGAGGTCGGCGGGCACGAGGTCCCCGTAGCCAGCCTCTCCGGGCAGGTGCTCGGGATCGTCGGGCGCTCCGGGGGACGAGGGTGCGGCCTCAGCGTTGGTCGAGCCGGAGGCGTCGGAGGCGTACTCCGTGAGAGAGGTCGTTTCTAACGGGACTGCGTGCGCCAAGGGCGCGGCGATCGTTGGCGTAGCAAAGAGCGCGAGGGTGAGGAGCGCGGTGAACAGGGCGAGGAGGGGATGAATCCCGCGGTGGGTGGCGCGCATGATGAACCTTCTGGCGATAATGAGAATGAATTGCATTATCGTACAGGGCTGTCTGCGAACCGCGCAACCTCGAGTGTGAGGTCCGGATCACGCTCGCCGCGTGTAAGGATGCGAGAAGAGTAATTGATGCCGTCGAGGGGGATGCTGTGCTCTATATGTGGGATGCCCTCAAGGCGCGCGTACGGGCGCGGATGTCGAAGACTCTGCTCGTCTACTTCGCGGTGTTCGCGGTCTTCCGTTGTGGACGCGCAACTCGGTCTGCATCGCGTAGCCACTCCTTCTCGGCCTCTACTGAGAGGTTGTCGACACCGTCCTCAACGCGGATCCGTACCGACGCGAGCGCCCTGGAACGAGAGCGCGACATCTAGACGCTCCTATTCGCCTCCTCCAGACCGAGGGGCGGGCCTACACCCACCGCTACATCTGTGAACGGCGGTTTCAAGTGGTGAGTGCAACGGCGTCGTTGTGGGGTAATTGTTCTATGGGTTTGGCGGGGGTTTTCAGTTGAATCGTTGGTGGGGTCGGGTGTTGAGTTGGCGTTGGGCTTCTTCGAAGGTCTTCGGGCGGGTAGGTGCCCAGGTCGGTGCTTTTGGGGAAGTAGTCGCGCAAAAGGCCGTTTATGTTCTTGTTGGAGCCGCGCTGCCAGGGAGAGTGCGGGTCGGCGAAGTAGACATTGATCGTTGTCTTCTTCGTCAACTCTTTGGTTTTGGCTATCTCGGCTCCCTGATCCCAGGTCAGCGTGCGCCGCAGATCCTGGGGTAGGCCGGCGATCATGTCGGTCAGAGTCTCGACGACGGTATCGGCGTCGTGCGAGAGGGGCAAAGGCCGCAACAGCAAGTACTCGGTGGTGCGTTCGACAAGAGTGATGGTCGCGCTCTTGGAGTTCTTCCTGATGATCAGATCACCATTCCTAATGGCCTGGGACGAGGTGCCCTTCGGCCTCCTCGGGCCGATCGGTGATCCTGGCGCCCTCGACCCACGACTTGCCTGACGAACGGGCAACAGTGAGCTTGGAGCGTGGTTTGCGGCTCGTGTGTCCCGAGCGCAAGGTTTTCTCTACTTTGAGTTCGTGACGCAGGCTTGCATGCCCGTGTACGTAGAGGGCCTGGTAGATGGTTTCGGCGCTGATCGTCATGCCCCCATTGTCGGGCTCGTGCATCCAGGCGGCCGCGATCTGGCAGGGGGGCCAGTGTTCGTTGAGCTTGGCAACCACGAAAGACCGGAGCTGTGGATCCTCGATCTTCAACCCTTTGGGGCGCGCCGCAAGGTGCTTGGCCTGTTCGTGGGCTCGCGCCGCCTGATACGCGCCCGGCATCCGATCAACCTCGCGTTTAACCGTCGAGGCCGACGCTCCCACCTGAGCGGCGATGGTCCGTAATGACAGTCCTTGAGGGTGTAAGAACTCGATGAGCTGACGGCCCCCATCGTCAAGCGGGCCCCGTGCCCCTCGCCTCGGGTCAACCCCGCGACGATTCTCGGATCAGGACACCCATTCCACCCACCAACAGGGCCTGTACGAAACGTCATCCCCCAATCCTTGGCTCAGCCGCGAATCGTGCAGACCGCCACGCCCGCACGCCTGTGCACTTGACGGACCGCCACCCCCTGGACCAACAGACCGAAAACGAGATCCCGCACCTCACCAGAACGGCGAAACACCACAGCAACCACCCCACACACTCAAGGCGCTGCACCCACCACCTGAAGCCACCCAACTCAGATGACGACCCTGCTGGGACAGCTTTCGGCGCTGACCGCTTCAAGTCGCTCGCTCGATACGAACCACGTCGCGCTTGCCTACCTGATTCACCGCGCGCAAACGGCAACAGATCGGGGTGAAACCGCTGGTCAGACCCTGTCGATCGCGCAATTGGTGGACACGCTGAATACGCAGATTTTGGATGATGCGCGCTTTTCTTCGTTCATCGACGACAAGACGCGCACGGCAATCACCGGCGTTGTTCTGGATGTTTCAAGCAGTATCTCTGCCGGCAACTACGTGGACGTGAACCACGGAATGCTCGGCGGTAACTCCGTGATCACCGAATACCTGCACATGCAACGCATCTATGTTTCGCCCGGACAGTCGGTTAGTGCCGGAACAGTGCTTGGCGAGGTCGGCATGACCGGCTATGTCACCGGTTGCCACCTGCACTTCGGTGTTCTGCAGAACGGCGTGAACGTTGACCCGATGGGGTACTTGTAAGCCAATGTGGCTCGCTGATCTGATGATTGGCTGAGTCGGAAGGCGGGGACAAGCTCAGCTTGTCCCCGCCTTCCATTGATACTGGCATTTTACGAGGCTTGAGCAAGACCCCTGCCCTCGGACGCGTTAGAATTAACGCCTTGAGTGGCGGGGCGCGGCCTCGTCAATCAAAGAAAGGAGGTGAACGATACCGAAAGACTGGAAGAAGCCGAAGCTGACCGAAGGTGAGAAGCGCAAAGCTGCATTGGACGCGAAGAAGACGATCGCGCGGAACAAGAAGGCGCGCCACGACTATCTGATCGAAGATACGTGGGAAGCCGGTCTTGTCCTGTCGGGTACCGAAGTGAAAGCTCTGCGGATGGGGCGCGCGTCGCTGATCGACTCGTGGGTTGAGGTCAAAGACGGCGAAGCATGGCTGTACGGCGCGAACATTCCGATGTACGCGCAGGGCTCCTGGAACAATCATGCGCCAACGCGGAAGCGAAAGCTGCTACTGCACGCCTCAGAAATTGAGCGGATCGGCCAGAAGGTGCAGGCCAAGGGCTACACGATCGTCCCACTGGAGCTCTACTTCATCGGCGGTCGCGCCAAAGTTGAGATCGCGCTGGCCAAAGGCAAGCAGGAATGGGACAAGCGCCAGTCTTTGCGCGAGGCGCAGGATAAGCGTGAAGCTGAACGCGCGATGCGCGCCTACACGAAGCGACCGAACTACAAGTAGCGTACAGGTAGCGGGTGCCAGCTTCGTGCGTGGTGCGCTTTCTGCTGAAACCTTGCGTTTGCTGGCATTGCGCTAGCTGTTGAAACTTCGCGTAAGCGGGGTTATTCTTGGATGTCTGGTCGAACGGTTGGAAGCGGTTCTTCGATGAGTCTTAGGATTTCGTTGAAGAGCCAACCCGGCAGTCTGTTTGCCGGTGAGTTGAAGAACTCAATAGGGGATGATCGGTTTCGACGGCGGTCGTCGATCGAGGGGAAGCGGGCCGAGAACGCACGCTCAACTCGCAAACGCTGTGTGCGAACCAATAGGTGCCGAACAGAACCGCACCGACTACGTTCTCGCCGCCTGATTGCCGCGTGAACCTTTAGTCCGTCAGCCCGGGTGGTGCCTCCAGCCTGGTGTCTGGCGTCGTTCAGGGGGCCACTGGGTGCGGGCCATGTCGGTGGGTCCGCTCCGACATTTCATCGACTGAGCTTCGCTGACAGCAGGCCTGCATGACGTCACAAGCTAAGAAATCAATAGCAGGATGCGCCCGGAGAAGACCTCGGGGTCGGCCGTCGGACGGGGGTTCGATTCCCCCCATCTCCACATATTCCTACTATTCATTGCTATTCCGCTACTTTCTCATGCATGCGGGTACAGGGCGGGTACAACGAAAGCCCCCACCTGCCTCTTTGAACTGCCTCCCGTTTCTTGGACATCGAAATTGAAGTCCAGGGAATGGGAGGCTTTTCGTGCCTGTGGATGTATGTGTGAGGCATGATCGTTTGCTTC
>QWCZ01001519.1_pt1 | contig 13695 bp, 9 predicted proteins | sample 1972651 | NCBI WGS metagenome assembly QWCZ01 (sample SAMN09866695, study PRJNA288562) | Human oral metagenome isolate pre1_saliva, whole genome shotgun sequencing... | isolation source: mouth | host: Homo sapiens | place: USA: California
GGGTGACAACGTTCAGATGAAGGTCAAGCTGATCGCCCCGATCGCCATGGAACAGGGTCTGCGGTTCGCCATCCGTGAAGGTGGTCGTACCGTCGGTGCTGGTGTGGTCGCCAAGATCATCGCCTGATACCAAGGATTGAAGGAAACGTAGGGGCATAGCTCAACTGGCAGAGCGTTGGTCTCCAAAACCAAAGGTTGGGGGTTCGATTCCCTCTGCCCCTGCCACTTTTCCTGATGTAGCAAGAAAGCCGGGCCGACAAGGCCCGCTTTCGTCAGAACAAGAGTCATTCATGGCAGTCGCAGACTGCATATTTCCAGGCTGGATACATGGCAGCGCAGCATAAAGTCGAAGATGTCACGTCCGGCGGCGACCGAGTCAAGCTGATCCTTGCCATTCTGGTCGTGGTGGCTGGCGTCGTCGGCTTCTACCTGTTGCGTGATCAGGCGCTGATCTTCCGGGTGCTGTCCGTCATCGGCGGTCTGGGGCTCGGTGGTCTGATCGCCTGGACGTCGACGCAGGGTCGTCGTCTGCTCGCCTTCCTGCGTGAATCCTGGCAGGAAACCCGGCGAGTCGTCTGGCCCACCAAGAAGGAGACCTGGTCGGTCACGCTGTACGTCTTCTTGTTCGTGGTCGTCATGGCCATCTTCCTGTGGCTCGTCGATTCCGGGCTGCAGTTCGTTTTGTACGATCTCGTGCTGGGCTGGAGTCGCTGATGAGCAAACGTTGGTATGTGGTGCACGCCTACTCGGGCATGGAGAAGAGCGTCGGCCGTGCCATTCGTGAGCGCGTCGAGCGGGCGGGCATGCAGGATCTCTTCGGTCAGATTCTCGTCCCCACCGAAGAGGTGGTGGAGATGAAGAACGGCCAGCGTTCCATCACCGAGCGTCGTTTCTTTCCCGGCTATGTGCTGGTCGAGATGGAAATGAACGATGACACCTGGCACCTGGTGAAGAACACCAACAAGGTCACCGGGTTTGTCGGTGGTAGCGGCAATCGGCCTGCAGCCATTTCCCAGGCTGAAGTCGACAAGATCATGAACCAGATGGCCGAGGGCGTGGAAAAACCGCGTCCGAAGACCCTCTTCGAGATTGGCGAGATGGTTCGGGTCAAGGAAGGTCCGTTTGCCGATTTCAACGGCAACGTCGAGGAAGTCAATTACGAGAAGAGCCGCCTGACGGTGTCCGTCACCATCTTCGGTCGTGCCACGCCGGTCGAACTGGAGTTCGGGCAGGTCGAGAAGCTCTGATCCCGGAAGGTCTTTCCTTCCGCAGCAAGACAGTTTCAGGCTGCTGCCTTTCGAAAGGGGGTGGCAGCGTTTTGAGGAGCCTGTGTCAGAAAGGTTCGCCATTCTGATCACGGGCGGTCGTACTCACAGGAGTAGCCATTCATGGCCAAGAAAATCGTCGGCTTCATCAAGCTGCAGGTTCCTGCAGGCAAAGCCAACCCCTCGCCCCCGATCGGTCCGGCCCTCGGTCAGCGCGGTCTGAACATCATGGAGTTCTGCAAGGCGTTCAACGCCCAGACGCAGGGCATGGAGCCCGGTCTGCCGATCCCCGTGGTCATCACTGCCTTCGCCGACAAGAGCTTCACCTTCATCATGAAGACGCCGCCGGCGTCCATCCTGATCAAGAAAGCCGCCAAGATCGACAAGGGCTCGAAGACCCCCCACACCGACAAGGTGGGCACGCTGACCCGCGAACAGCTGGAGCAGATCGCCAAGACCAAGCAGCCTGACCTGAGCGCTGCCGACCTGGATGCCGCCGTGCGTACCATCGCCGGCTCTGCCCGCAGCATGGGCGTCAACGTGGAGGGCGTGTAAATGGCCAAGCTGAGCAAACGTGCCAAGGCGCTGAGCGCCAAGGTCGAAGCCAACAAGCTGTATCCCGCCGCTGACGCCCTGGCCCTGGTCAAGGAATGCGCAACCGCCAAGTTCGACGAGTCCGTCGACGTGGCTGTTCAGCTGGGTATCGACCCCCGCAAATCCGACCAGCTGGTGCGTGGTTCGGTGGTGCTGCCCCGTGGTACCGGCAAGCCGGTTCGCGTTGCGGTGTTCACGCAGGGTGCCAAGGTTGAAGAAGCCAAGGCCGCCGGCGCCGACATCGTGGGCATGGAAGATCTGGCCGAGAAAGTGAAGGCCGGTCAGCTGGACTTCGACGTGGTCATCGCTTCGCCGGACGCCATGCGCGTGGTCGGCTCGCTGGGCCAGATCCTGGGTCCCCGTGGTCTGATGCCGAACCCGAAGGTCGGTACCGTGACGCCGAACGTTGCGGAGGCCGTCAAGAACGCCAAGTCGGGTCAGGTTCAATACCGTACCGACAAGGCCGGTATCATCCACTCCACCATCGGCCGTGCCTCTTTCGATGTGGCCGCGCTGCAGGAGAACCTGGCTGCTCTGGTCGAGGCTCTGGTTCGTGCCAAGCCCGCCACCTCCAAGGGTCTGTACCTGCGCAAGGTCGCGGTTTCCAGCACGATGGGCGTGGGTGTCAAGGTTGACACCGCTTCCGTCAGCGGCACGGGAGCCTGATCTCCTGGCCGTGAGGGCCGACTGCAGGATGTTGCCCGGCAACGAGCCGGGCTGCCAACCGGCAGTAGCCTTCAAGGCCTGATGGGATCTTGAAGTGATTCGGGGCGAAGGTCCCAGCAGGTTTTCCGTCGGTTTGCCGGCGGCATCTGTTCCTTCCCCCACCAAGCTTTGGGCCGTACCCTCGGGTACGTGTTGTCAAAGACCGTATGGGACCAAGCAAGCCGGCTTGCCGGCAAGGGCGGTCTTGAATGCAGGAGCAGGGTGGTTCGCCATCCGGTTTCCGGCGCCATACGCAGATGGCGGTCCTGAAGAATGAAGTGTTCGATTGCAGACGGCGCATTTCATGGGGTTTCACCCCTTGAGGATGCAGCGCCTGTGGCTGAAGGCTTCACACCTGATCGCCGTGTTGTCAACGATGGAAGCGCTTCGGCGCAACCATCTCATTTGTAAGGAAAGACCGTGGCTCTCAATCGTGAAGAGAAAGCGGCCGTCATCGAGGAAGTCAGTGCCCAGGTGGCACAGGCTGGCTCGATCGTCCTGGCCGAGTACCGTGGTCTGACAGTCGAGAAGATTACCCAGCTGCGCAAGCAGGCACGGGAATCGGGTGTGTATCTGCGCGTGTTGAAGAACACGCTGGTGCGTCGCGCCGTCAAGGATACGCCTTACGAGAAGCTGGCTGACCAGATGGTCGGTCCGCTGATGTACGGCATTTCCGCTGATCCGGTCGCGCCCGCCAAGCTGATCGCCAGCTTTGCAAAAGCCAACGACCAGCTCGTGGTGAAGGGTGGTGCCATGCCCAATGTGGTCATGGACGTCGCCGGGGTTCAGGCCCTGGCCACCATGCCGAGCCGCGAAGAGCTGCTGGCCAAGCTGCTGGGCACGATGCAGGCACCGGTTGCTACCTTCGTTCGCACCCTCAACGAGGTTCCGACGAAGTTCGTTCGCGGTCTGGCGGCCGTGCGCGACAAGCAGGAAGCTGCCTGAGCATCCCCGCACTCACATTGACTGTCGGGCTTCATCCGACGTAACAAACGCAATCGAACTGGAGTAATTCCAAATGGCACTGAGCAAAGAAGAGATCCTCGACGCAGTCGCAGGCATGACGGTTCTGGAACTGTCCGAACTGATCAAGATGATGGAAGAGAAATTCGGCGTGTCGGCTGCTGCCGCTGCTGTCGCCGTGGCCGCTCCGGCCGCTGGTGGCGCCGCTGGTGGTGCTGCTGCCGAAGAGCAGACCGAGTTCACCGTTGTTCTGGCCGCTGCTGGCGAGAAGAAAGTCGAGGTGATCAAGGTCGTGCGTGCCGCTACCGGCCTGGGCCTGAAAGAAGCCAAGGACCTGGTCGACGGTGCTCCGAAGCCTGTGAAGGAAGGCATCTCGAAGGCCGACGCCGACGCGCTGAAGAAACAGCTGGAAGACGCTGGCGCCAAGGTCGAAGTCAAGTAATCGACTTGCCGCCGGGTATCGGCCAAGGGACCGGGGTCTGCTGTCAGGGGACCTCGGTCGTTTGCCGTGTATCCGGCGGGTTTGCCTTACCGGGAAACCCCTCATCATCCTGCCGAAGGGCAGAGGTGCGGGCGTTTCCCGGCAGCCGTCTCCGAAGCGCTTTCACTCGCGCTTGGTGATCGGCATGTTCCCCTGATTCCGGATTGTGGTGTTTGGTGCCCGGTGGTTGGCGAGGTATTCGCCTGCGTGCCTCGGTCGTCGTCGTGGCAGCACCAGGCCGGTAGCGTCCAGCCCCTTTCCAGACTCGCTTCAAGACCCTGTTCGTTGGCCAGCTCGCCTCTTCGAGGCGCCAAGGGCTACCGAGTCGGGTCCTGCAGCGGGTTTCTTCCACGGATACACATGCAGTACACCGCGAAACGGCGCGTTTCGCCCTGTCAGGGCCTTGTTGCGGGCTGCCCGGCCAGCCGCATGTTGCCTTCCCGCCCCGGATCCAGAATCAGAAGCTGCGGTGCCCTTCGCTGCGCGGCTTCCGTTCGCCTATCGTGACCCCGACGTCTCACGGAGAGTCCATGACCTACTCGTTCACTGAAAAGAAGCGCATCCGCAAGAGCTTTGGCCACCGGCGTGCCCGTGCCGTGCAGGAAGTGCCTTACCTGCTGGCCACGCAGCTTGAATCCTATGCCGAGTTCCTGCAGGAAGGCGTGCCCGCCGACCAACGCAAGGATGTGGGGCTACAGGCGGCATTGAAGTCGATCTTTCCGATCTCTTCGCACAACGACATGGCGCGTCTGGAGTTCGTCGGCTACACGCTGGGCCAGCCTGCCTTCGACATGAAGGAGTGCCAGCAGCGCGGCCTGAACTTCTGCGCACCGCTGCGCGCCCGTGTGCGCCTGGTCATCATGGACCGCGAGGCCAGCAAGCCCACGGTCAAGGAAGTGAAGGAGCAGGAGGTCTACATGGGCGAGATTCCGCTCATGACGCCGACCGGCTCCTTCGTCATCAACGGTACCGAGCGCGTCATCGTCTCGCAGCTGCACCGTTCGCCCGGCGTGTTCTTCGAGCACGACCGCGGCAAGACCCACAGCTCCGGCAAGCTGCTCTTCTCGGCACGGATCATCCCCTACCGTGGCTCGTGGCTGGACTTCGAGTTCGACGCCAAGGATATCCTGTACTTCCGTATCGACCGTCGCCGCAAGATGCCGGTGACGATCCTGCTGAAGGCCATCGGCATGACGCCGGAGCAGATCCTGGCTCACTTCTTCGTCTTCGACACCTTCACGCTGGAGTCGGAAGGCGCCAAGATGGAGCTGGTGCCCGAGCGTCTGAAGGGTGAGACGGCCCGTTTCGACATCACCGACCGTGAAGGCAACGTCATCGTTGCCAAGGACAAGCGGATCAATGCCAAGCACATCCGCGACATGGAAAAGGCCGGCCTGAAGCTGATCAGTGTGCCGGACGAGTTCCTGCTGGGTCGTGCCGTGGCCACCGACATCGTCGATCCCGAGACCGGCGAGATCGTCATGCGTGCCAACGACGAGCTGACCGAGGACAGCCTGGGTCGCCTGCGCGCGGCCAACATCCACGAGTTCCGCACGCTCTACACCAACGATCTGGACGCGGGTCCGTTCATCTCGCAGACCCTGCGCCTGGATGATTCCGCCGACCAGATCTCGGCCCGCATCGCCATCTACCGCATGATGCGCCCGGGTGAGCCGCCGACCGAGGACGCGGTCGAGGCGCTGTTCAACCGCCTCTTCTACAACGAGGACACCTACGACCTGTCGCGCGTGGGCCGGATGAAGTTCAACAGCCGTGTCGGCCGCGAGGAGCCCACGGGCCCCATGACGCTGGAAGACGACGACATCGTGGCCGTCATCAAGCTGCTGGTGGACCTGCGCAACGGCAAGGGCGAGATCGACGACATTGACCACCTGGGCAACCGTCGCGTGCGCTGCGTGGGCGAGCTGGCCGAGAACCAGTTCCGCGCCGGTCTGGTGCGTGTCGAGCGCGCCGTGCGCGAGCGTCTGGGCCAGGCCGAGACCGAGAACCTGCTGCCGCATGACCTGATCAACAGCAAGCCGATCAGCGCTGCCATCCGCGAGTTCTTCGGTTCCAGCCAGCTGTCGCAGTTCATGGACCAGACCAACCCGCTGTCGGAGATCACCCACAAGCGCCGTGTCTCGGCGCTTGGCCCGGGCGGTCTGACGCGGGAGCGAGCCGGCTTCGAGGTGCGTGACGTGCACCCGACCCACTATGGCCGCGTCTGCCCGATCGAGACGCCGGAAGGTCCGAACATCGGTCTGATCAATTCGCTGGCCCTCTATGCCCGTCTGAACGAGTTCGGCTTCCTGGAGACCCCGTACCGCAAGGTCGAGAACCAGAAGCTGACCGACCAGATCGACTTCCTGTCGGCCATCGAGGAAGGTCGCTACGTTATCGCCCAGGCCAACGCCGAGCTGGATGATGAAGGCCGCCTGACCGGCGAGCTGGTGTCGGTGCGCATCAACGGCGAGACCCAGCTGGTCTCGGCCGACCGCGTCGAGTACATCGACGTGGCACCGTCGCAGATCGTGTCGGTGGCCGCCTCGCTGATTCCGTTCCTTGAGCACGACGACGCGAACCGGGCGCTGATGGGTGCCAACATGCAGCGTCAGGCCGTGCCCTGCCTGCGTCCGCAGAAACCGCTGGTCGGTACCGGCATCGAGCGCACCTGTGCGGTGGACTCGGGCACGGTCGTCACCGCGTTGCGCGGCGGCATCGTCGACTACGTCGATGCCAACCGGGTGGTGATCCGCGTCAACGACGAGGAAGCCACGGCGGGCGAAGTGGGTGTGGACATCTACAACCTCGTCAAGTACACCCGCAGCAACCAGAACACCAACATCAACCAGCGTCCGATCGTCTCCAAGGGCGACCGACTGGCTGCCGGCGACGTGATCGCTGACGGCGCCTCGACCGACCTCGGGGAGCTGGCCCTGGGGCAGAACATGCTGATCGCGTTCATGCCCTGGAACGGCTACAACTTCGAGGACTCGGTGATGATCTCGGAGAAGGTGGTGTCCGACGATCGCTACACCTCGATCCACATCGAGGAGCTGTCGGTTCTGGCGCGTGACACCAAGCTGGGGCCCGAGGAGATCACCCGCGACATCTCCAACCTGTCCGAGAGCCAGCTGGCCCGCCTGGACGAGTCCGGCATCGTCTACATCGGCGCCGAAGTCTCGGCCGGCGACACGCTGGTGGGCAAGGTCACGCCCAAGGGCGAGACCCAGCTCACCCCGGAAGAGAAGCTGCTGCGCGCGATCTTCGGCGAGAAGGCCTCCGACGTGAAGGACACCAGCCTGCGCGTGCCTTCGGGCATGAACGGCACCGTCATCGACGTGCAGGTGTTCACCCGCGAGGGCATCACCCGTGACAAGCGGGCGCAGTCGATCATCGACGACGAACTCAAGCGCTTCCGTCTGGACCTGAACGACCAGCTGCGGATCGTCGAGAACGACGCCTTCAGCCGGATCGAGCGTTTCCTGGACGGCAAGGAAGCCAATGGCGGACCCAAGAAGCTGGCCAAGGGCACGGTCGTCACCCGCGACTACCTGAAGGATCTGGACCGCTACCACTGGTTCGAGGTGCGTCTGGCCAACGAGGAAGATGCCCGCTGGCTGGAAGGCATGAAGGACGCCATCGAGCAGAAGCGTCACCAGTTCGACCTGGCCTTCGAAGAGAAGCGCAAGAAGCTCACCCAGGGCGACGAGCTGCCCCCGGGCGTGCTGAAGATGGTCAAGGTCTACCTGGCCGTCAAGCGTCGTCTGCAGCCTGGTGACAAGATGGCCGGCCGCCACGGCAACAAGGGTGTGGTCTCGCGCATCGTGCCGATCGAGGACATGCCCTACATGGCTGATGGCACCCCGTGCGACATCGTGCTGAACCCGCTGGGCGTGCCGTCGCGGATGAACGTGGGCCAGATTCTGGAAACCCACCTGGGCTGGGCTGCCAAGGGCGTGGGCCTGCGCATCGGCGAGATGCTGGACCGTCACGTGAAGGTCTCCGAGCTGCGCCGCTATCTCGACAAGGTCTATAACGACCGCGGCGAGAAGGCCAACCTGTCCGAGCTGTCCGACGACGAGCTGCTGGCCATGGCGAACAACCTGCGGGACGGCGTGCCGTTTGCCACCCCGGTGTTTGACGGTGCGACCGAGGAAGAGATCCACGCTGCACTGGATCTGGCCTTCCCGTCGGATGACCCGCGGACCGAGAAACTGGGCTTCACGCCCAGCAAGACGCAGCTCATCCTGCGTGACGGCCGCACCGGCGATCCGTTCGACCGGCCGGTCACGGTGGGCTACATGCACTTCCTGAAGCTGCACCACCTGGTCGACGACAAGATGCACGCCCGCTCCACCGGTCCGTACAGCCTGGTGACCCAGCAGCCGCTGGGCGGCAAGGCCCAGTTCGGTGGCCAGCGTTTCGGCGAGATGGAGGTCTGGGCACTGGAAGCCTATGGTGCCTCCTACACGCTGCAGGAGATGCTGACGGTCAAGTCCGACGACGTGACCGGTCGTGCGAAGGTCTACGAAAACATGGTCAAGGGCGAGCACGCCATCGACGCCGGCATGCCGGAATCCTTCAACGTGCTGGTCAAGGAAATTCGCTCGCTCGGCATCGACATCGATCTCGAACGCGCCTGAGACTGAGCTGAGGAACACAACGGAGAACCCATGAAAGCATTGCTGGATCTCTTCAAACAGGTCGAGGAGAGCGACCACTTCGATGCCATCCGCATCGGCCTGGCCTCTCCCGACAAGATTCGCTCCTGGTCCTACGGCGAAGTCAAGAAACCCGAGACCATCAACTACCGGACCTTCAAGCCCGAGCGTGACGGCCTGTTCTGCGCCAAGATCTTCGGGCCCATCAAGGACTACGAGTGCCTGTGCGGCAAGTACAAGCGCCTCAAGCATCGCGGCGTGATCTGCGAGAAGTGCGGCGTGGAAGTGACGCTGGCCAAGGTGCGCCGCGAGCGCATGGGCCACATCGAGCTGGCCAGCCCGGTCGCGCACATCTGGTTCCTGAAGTCGCTGCCGTCGCGTCTGGGCATGGTGCTGGACATGACGCTGCGCGACATCGAGCGCGTGCTGTACTTCGAGGCCTATGTCGTGGTCGAGCCCGGCATGACCCCGCTCAAGCGCAACCAGCTGCTCACCGAGGACGACTTCCTGGCCAAGACCGAGGAGTACGGTGACGAGTTCGTGGCCGCGATGGGTGCCGAGGGCGTGCGCGAGCTGCTCAAGTCCATCGACGTGGACCGCGAGGTCGATCGCCTGCGCGAGGAAATCCAGGTCACCAGCTCCGAAGCCAAGGTCAAGAAGATCGCCAAGCGCCTGAAGGTGCTGGAAGGCTTCCAGCGCTCGGGCATCCGTCCCGAGTGGATGGTCATGGAAGTGCTGCCGGTGCTGCCGCCCGAGCTGCGTCCGCTGGTGCCGCTGGATGGTGGCCGCTTCGCCACGTCCGACCTGAACGACCTGTATCGCCGTGTCATCAACCGGAACAACCGCCTCAAGCGTCTGCTGGAGCTGAAGGCCCCCGAGATCATCGTCCGCAACGAGAAGCGGATGCTGCAGGAATCGGTCGACTCGCTGCTGGACAACGGCCGCCGTGGCAAGGCCATGACGGGCGCCAACAAGCGTGCGCTGAAGTCGCTGGCCGACATGATCAAGGGCAAGGGCGGTCGCTTCCGTCAGAACCTGCTGGGCAAGCGCGTCGACTACTCGGGCCGTTCGGTCATCGTGGTGGGCCCGCAGCTCAAGCTGCATCAGTGCGGTCTGCCCAAGCTGATGGCCCTGGAGCTGTTCAAGCCCTTCATCTTCAACAAGCTGGAGGCGATGTCGGCTGCCACCACCATCAAGCAGGCCAAGAAGATGGTGGACACGCAGGAGCCCATCGTCTGGGACATCCTGGAAGAAGTCATCCGCGAGCATCCGGTCATGCTGAACCGGGCGCCGACGCTGCACCGTCTGGGCATCCAGGCCTTCGAGCCGGTGCTGATCGAGGGCAAGGCCATCCAGCTGCACCCGCTGGTCTGCGCCGCCTTCAACGCCGACTTCGACGGCGACCAGATGGCCGTGCACGTCCCGCTGTCGCTGGAAGCGCAGATGGAAGCCCGCGCCCTGATGCTGGCCTCCAACAACGTGCTGTTCCCGTCCAACGGCGAGCCGTCGATCGTGCCGTCGCCAACGGCGAGCCGTCGATCGTGCCGTCGCAGGACATCGTGCTGGGCCTGTACTACGCCACTCGTGCCAAGGTCAACGGCAAGGGCGAGGGCATGTACCTGGCCGACATCAAGGAAGTGCAGCGCGCCTACGACAACGGCGAGGTCGAGCTGGGCACGAAGATCACCGTGCGTCTCCATGAATACGAGCGCATCGGCGACAACGAGTTCCGCCCGCATTTCAAGCGCTTCGAGACCACCGTCGGTCGTGCGCTGCTGTCCGAGATCCTGCCCAAGGGCCTGCCGTTCGACCTGATGAACCGGGCGCTGAAGAAGAAGGAAATCTCGCGCCTGATCAACGCCTCGTTCCGTCGCTGCGGCCTGCGGGCCACGGTCATCCTGGCCGACCAGCTGATGCAGAACGGCTTCCGGCTGGCCACGCGCGGTGGCATCTCCATCGCCATCGACGACATGCTGGTGCCGCCGTCCAAGCCGCAGATCCTGGCCGCCGCCGAGAAGGAGGTCAAGGAGATCGAGCAGCAGTACACCTCGGGTCTGGTGACCCAGGGCGAGCGCTACAACAAGGTGGTGGACATCTGGTCCAAGGCCGGTGACCAGGTGGCCAAGGCCATGATGGACCAGCTGGCAACCGAGGATGTCGTCAACCGCGAAGGTCTGGTGCAGAAGCAGGAGTCGTTCAACGCCATCTACATGATGGCCGACTCGGGTGCCCGTGGTTCGGCCACGCAGATCCGTCAGCTGGCGGGCATGCGGGGCCTGATGGCCAAGCCGGACGGCTCGATCATCGAGACGCCGATCACGGCGAACTTCCGCGAAGGCCTGAACGTTCTGCAGTACTTCATCTCCACCCACGGTGCCCGTAAGGGTCTGGCCGACACCGCGCTGAAGACCGCCAACTCGGGTTATCTGACCCGTCGTCTGGTGGACGTGGCGCAGGATCTGGTGGTGACCGAGCACGACTGCGGCACCAGCAACGGTGTGGCCATGCGTGCGCTGGTCGAGGGCGGTGAGGTCATCGAGCCGCTGCGCGACCGTGTGCTGGGTCGTGTCACTGCCGTGGACGTGATCAACCCCGAGACGCAGGAAACCGCCATTCCGGCCGGCGAACTGCTCAACGAGGACCTGGTCGAGAAGATCGAGCAGCTGGGCATCGACGAGGTGCGCGTGCGCACCCCGCTGACCTGCGACGTGCGCTATGGCCTGTGCGCCAAGTGCTACGGTCGCGACCTGGGCCGCGGCGTGCTGGTCAACACCGGCGAATCGGTCGGCATCATCGCCGCCCAGTCCATCGGTGAGCCGGGTACCCAGCTGACCATGCGGACCTTCCACATCGGTGGTGCGGCTTCGCGTGCCGCGGTTGCCAGCTCGGTGGAAACCAAGTCCAACGGTACGGCCCGCTTCACGGCCACCATGCGCTACATCACCAACGCCAAGGGCGAGCTGATCGTCATCTCGCGTTCGGGCGAGGTGATGATCACCGACGACAACGGCCGCGAGCGCGAGCGTCACAAGATCCCCTACGGTGCCACGCTGCACGTCCATGACGGTCAGGCGCTCACCGCCGGTTCGCAGCTGGCCAGCTGGGATCCGCTGACCCGCCCGATCATCAGTGAGTACGGCGGTACGGTGCGCTTCGAGAACGTCGAGGAAGGCGTGACCGTGGCCAAGCAGGTCGACGAGGTCACCGGTCTGTCCACGCAGGTGGTCATCGATGCCAAGCGGCGGGGTGCGGGTGCCAAGAACGTCCGTCCCACGATGAAGCTGATCAACGAGGCGGGCGAGGAAGTGAAGATCGCCGGCACCGATCACTCGGTGCAGATCGGCTTCCCGGTGGGCGCGCTGATCACCGTGCGCGATGGCCAGCAGGTGGCCGTCGGCGAGGTGCTGGCACGTATCCCGCAGGAATCCCAGAAGAACCGGGACATTACCGGGGGCCTGCCGCGGGTGGCCGAGCTGTTCGAGGCCCGTTCGCCCAAGGACGCCGGCATGCTGGCGGAAGTCACGGGTACGGTCTCGTTCGGCAAGGACACCAAGGGCAAGCAGCGTCTGGTCATCACCGACCTGGACGGCAACGCGCACGAGTTCCTGATCCCGAAAGAGAAGCACGTGCTGGTGCACGATGGTCAGGTGGTCAACAAGGGCGAGATGATCGTGGACGGCCCGGCCGATCCGCACGACATCCTGCGCCTGCTGGGTATCGAGGCGCTGTCGCGCTACATCGTGGACGAGGTGCAGGACGTCTACCGACTGCAGGGCGTGAAGATCAACGACAAGCACATCGAGGTGATCGTTCGCCAGATGCTGCGTCGTGTGGTCGTCACCGCACCGGGCGGCACCAACTTCATCGTGGGCGAGCAGGTCGAGCGCAGCGAGCTCCTGGATGCCACCGACAAGATGAACGACGAAGGCAAGCTGCCGCCGTCGTATGAAAACATCCTGCTGGGCATCACCAAGGCCTCGCTGTCCACCGACTCGTTCATCTCGGCGGCTTCCTTCCAGGAAACCACCCGGGTGCTGACCGAGGCGGCCATCATGGGCAAGCGCGATGACCTGCGTGGCCTGAAGGAGAACGTCATCGTCGGTCGCCTGATCCCGGCAGGTACGGGTCTGGCCTACCACAAGGCACGTCACGAGAAGGAATCGGTCGAAGCCCAGGAAGCCGCCGCGCTGGCAGCGGCCGAAGCAGCCTTCGCCATGCCCGCATCGTCCGAGCCCGAGCTGGTAACGGCCGAGGAAAGTGCGTCGTCGGCTGCCGCCACCGCAGCTGCGCTGGATCTGAGCGCACTGTTCGGCGGGCCGTCCACCTCGTCGGACGAGAGCCCGGCACAGCCTTCCGGCGAAGAGGGCTGATCCTGCCATGACCGGCCCGGCCCTGATGGTCCGGGCAGGAAGCAAAAGAGCAAGGCCAGGAACGGAATGTCGTTCCTGGCCTTGTTGCTTTTGAGCGCCGTCGAAGCAGGGCGGAGTGAAACAAGTTGTGTCAGCCCTCCGGTACCAGAGATCTGTATCGCGCTGCCCCGGGATGGGCTGCATGCAGGGTTCGCAGCCGGAAAGGGTACCGCCAGGCCGCATGGAATGAGGCAAGCCGAGGCAGCGACGGGGGCGGAGCTGATACGGCCAGTGATCGGGATGGCAGGCGGATTCGATCCCAGCATGTTGGGTATTTCGACGCTATTACAAATAATTACCGTTCATCGACAGCTGGCAATCACAGGATCAGCGGTCTGGGGTCAAATAGTCCGAATACGCCGAATGGACTTTCCCCTTATCTTCTCCCCATAAAGGAACAGGCAGCACCCTGCGTCCGTCCCTGCCCGGCCATGTTGCATCCCGGGCTGTCGGAGGGGCGTTCAGGGAGGAAGCGGCCGGAATTCACGGCGGGACGGTCGATTTGGCGGGACAATCGTCAGCTGAGGCGCCCCAGGCGCCCCCGTCAGGAGAAAACACCATGGCAGCTTATGCAATCGTGATCGAACAGCGAGGCAGCTGCTTCCGGGCCTATG
>QWCZ01000900.1_pt1 | contig 13677 bp, 8 predicted proteins | sample 1972651 | NCBI WGS metagenome assembly QWCZ01 (sample SAMN09866695, study PRJNA288562) | Human oral metagenome isolate pre1_saliva, whole genome shotgun sequencing... | isolation source: mouth | host: Homo sapiens | place: USA: California
CTCATGTTCGCCAACTGGCTGGCCGCCTGCGGCGACGTGTCTGCACGTGAGCGTGCCGTTTCCCTGAAGCCCGTCGTCGCGGAGCGCTTCAAGCTGTAGAGGGCGCGGGGGTTTCTTCTGGGCCTGGATCTGGTGATTCGTCGTTCTGTGCGGACTCCAGGTCTTGTGCGGACTTCGGATCGTCTTTTTCTGAGGCCTCTATTTCGTCCCTCTGAGTGTCGGCAAGCTCAGGCTTTGTGGGTGGTAGGAGCTGTGCCGGATCATCGACGAGCATTTCTGCGATGCTGCGCGCCTCGGAGCGTGCCGCGCTCGGAAAGCACCACTGGCGGCATTTTTCTCGCCTTGCGTGATGTGCAGCTCCGGGAGTACATCATCTGCGTCGACGAATGTTGGCGTTAGCTCGTCGATGGAGAACTCTTCTTTGACAATGCCCTTCTGAATGAACTCCTGTGGGTCAGCGGTGAGGATACGGTGGTCGGTAACGGCAACCATCTCGGGCGAGACCATTACTGCTCTTCCGGTAGCGCGTTTCACCCAGCCCAGGCTCCATTCCGTTGTGTCTTTCGGTGTCGGGAGCATGAACCATGCCGAGTCCACAGATGGCTTGGATCTGATTCTGTCAATGGTTGGGGCGACGACTTTATGAGTCAACGCGTTGACGGGGAACGTTAATGCCCTCAGTTCTTCGCCCTCGTCCAGATACCAGCGCAGGATCTTGGTGTAGGGAGACACATCGTAGTTGTCGGGTGCGCAGGTGACGTCCAGGCTGGGAATAGGATTTTCTTGGATTCCCAGCTGCTGTACGAGGGGATTCAGTGTGCCGATAATCTCTTGTGCCATTTGTTGGGATAGGTGGGACTGCTTTCGCTTACCGGAGGCCGGTACGGTCCAACCGCCGGGAAGCTCCGCGATGATGCGAAGCTCGCGCATGAGGCCGTGCAAAAGAGCGCGTTGGACCTGCAGGTCCTCGATAACTTCCTGGCGGATCTGAAGTGGTTCGGCGTGGGGGTGTTCGCCTTGCGCCTGGGCCCGTGCGATGCGCAGCTCAGTTAGGTGTGCCCATGCCCGGAGCGTTTCAAACGCAGCACAAGAATCGTTCACAATGCGAGCCCTGTTCGTCTGGATGTAGTCCCTTTGCGTGTGTGAGTCGTCATGAGCTTTCTCGAGGGCTTCCTGGTGGTTCGCAACCTGCTTCTTGTAGAAGTGACGGTGAGATTGAATTCTAGATACAAGTCCGGAGATGATCGACCAGTCGGTTTCTGACACGTACCCATGGCTAGAGCTAGCCCGATAGATCTCATCGATGGTCTGACAGTCGCCCTGGTAATCAGCATTCCTCGAGTCGGTTAGTACCTGAAGCGTTTGCAGAGAGGTCTGCTGGACTGTGCGCACCTGTTTGGAGATGCTGTTGAGCTGCATCTGCACAGCAACCATTGCGATTGCAGGGCCGATGGCTGCGATGGCTCCTGCGATCTGGGGAGCTGACACGGGAATGAGGCGTGCTTGGCGAGTGATTTGACCACCAGCATTTCTGACGGTGCCGATCAATCGACCATCGGCGGTCTTCGTGAGTGCGTTGCCTGCGGCTAGTTGTGCCTTGGTGACGGCATCCAGCTTGTAGAGGCCGGACATGTGCTGGATTGCGTTGGCCGCCGAGGCCGCACCTCCGGTTAGTGAGGCTCCCTCGCCGATTGATGCGATGAGATCATTGAGTGCACGATCAGCTACCAGTGAGTCGATCTTTTCGAGGCCCTTTGTGTTGGACCCGACCACGAGGGCGTAATCATTGTCGAGGGGGACGATGATGGTGTCATCCTCGTTGGGATTCCATTGCTCAACGTCCTGCGTCGTGTCACTCATGTCTGCGCTCCCGGTCCGACTGGGAGTCCCACCTATGGGTCTCAGTCATATGGTCATGAAGTAACCATATGCTAGCACGATGGTCGGCCGCCCCTGTTGGGCCGTTTGCTGTCTATGCGGCAGGACTTCGGCTCGCCGCGTCGTCTTGACGCTTGCCTAGGACAGGCGTCCATCTAAGGGGGATTCAGATGCATCTGTGGGTGGCCGCATGCGGATAGGACATGACGTCACGGATAGGTTCCGAGCATGCGGATAGATTAATAACCTATCCGTGAACGCATAACCTATCCGTGAACGCATAACCTATCCGTGAACGCATAACCTATCCGTGAACGCATAACCTATCCACGTAGGGGCGGGTCCGGCGCGGAAACATCGTCGTCCTGTGTATCCTCCGACGAGGCCGTGGTTGGGATCGTGGCAAGTCGTGATTTTTGAGTGGAGTGTGAGGCCGCTAGTCGGAGACTGGGACATCTAGCTGGAGTGTGGGCCTTCTGGGTCGAGCGTGGGCGACCCCGCCCACGCTCGACCCAGCGGGTTCACGTGCGCATCAGGGGGTTTATCCGCCGGTTAGCGGGCTAAGGCTCTAGTTAGGCGTCCCGCGTGCGGGGAGAATCGCGAGGATATGCGGTGTCTCGAGGAATCCGCATAGCTGCCGCGGCCTCGTATTCGCACTAAAGCTCAGAACAGTCCTCGCAAGCTGCCCGAATGACACACCGAAGCTCAAGACAGTCCGCGCACACTGCGCGAATCCCGCCACGGCCTCGTACCGCCCTGACCATTGCACGCGGCCCATACCGACGCGGGAACCATGCCACGGCCTCGTACCCGCCCTGGAAGCCGTGACAGGGGCGCAGGCATGTGGAGCGGAACCCACCCCACACACGACGGGCCCGCACCCCGCACGCAAGGCCAGCATCGCATACGACAAGGCCCGTACCCCAGGAGGAATCCTGTCGGTGCGGGCCCTGATCGTTGGGTGAGTCGGACTACTTCTTGGTGGAGGGCGACGGGCTGGGCGTCGAGAATATGGAACCCTTCGAGACCTTGAGCTTCACAGTCGAGTTCTTGTCCACCTTCGAACCCACGCCGGGTTCAACGGCGGTAACCTGGCCGGCGGGCTGGGTACCGGTGACTTCCTCGACGGTCACGGTCAGGCCCAGGGCCTTGAGCTGCGCCTCAGCGTCCTCGCGGCCGATGCCGACGACGGAGGGGATCTCCACCTGTGCGGGCTTGCCACTGGACACGGACACGGCGATGCTGGTGCCCTTCTTGACCGTGGAGTCGCTATCGGGATCCTGCGCGACGATACGGTCCTTCTCCTTGTCGGAGTCGACGGTCGACACGTTGCCGAGTTCCAGGCCGACCGCCTTGAGGGCGCTGCGCGCCTGGTCCTGGCTCATACCCGACAGGTCGGGGACCTCAACCTGGTTGGAGCCGGAGGACAGGTAGGCGGTGATCGTCTGGCCGGTCTTGACCTTCGAGCCGGGGGAGGGGTTGGTCTGCGCGACCTTGCCCTCGGGCACGGTGTCGGAAGCGACCTTACTGGAGTTGACATCCCACTTCAGGCCCAGCGCCTCGACGGCCTTACGGGCGTCGTCGGGACTCATACCGACCAGGTTGTCGGGCAGGGTGACCGAGTCGGGGCCGGATGAGATAGTGACGCGCACGGTGGCGCCCTTCTCGGCCTGGGTGCCGCCTGCGGGGTCGGTTGAGGCGACCGAGTCCTTGTCGACGGTATCGGAGGCGACCTTGTCGGGGTTGAGTTCCCAAGTCAGGCCGGCGGCTTCGATCTGGGACTTTGCGTCTGCTTGAGACAGTCCAACGACGTTGGGGACGGCGACGGTCTCCGGCTCAGCGGCGCTGCGGCTCAGCGCCCAGACGCTGCCGCCGATGAGGAGCAGCGCGATGGCGACGAGGGTCGCGATGATCGCGGTGCGGCGCTTGCGGGCAGCAGCATCATTACTCGTCCTATCGTCGTCGGAGGAGACGGCGGGCAGCGACGTTGACGTTGATGTCGAGGGGGTCCCTGCCGCGGACGTGCTCACCCTGGAGGTGGTCGTCGGTGCTGCGGCGCGCGCACCGACGAGACCGGCTGCGGGTAGCACCTCGGTCGCCCACGAGTCGGCAGGCGGGGCACCCACGTCCATGCCGCGTGCAACGCGCTGCAGGTCCGAGAGCATCGCGGTGGCGCTCGAGTAGCGGTCGTCGCGGTTCTTCGCGAGCGCCTTGAGGACTACTCGGTCCAGGGAATCCGGGATGTCGGACAGGATCGACGAGGGGGTGGGCGGGATCTGCTCGACGTGCTGGTAGGCGACGGCGACGGCCGAGTCGCCCTTGAAGGGCGGGCGGCCCGTCAGCAGCTCGAAGAGCACGACGCCCGTCGAGTACAGGTCGGAGCGCTCGTCCACGGTCTCGCCGCGCGCCTGCTCGGGGGAGAGGTACTGCGCGGTGCCGACGACGGCATTCGTCTGCGTCATGGTGGCCTGCGAGTCGGTCAGGGCACGGGCGATGCCGAAGTCCATGACCTTGACCTTGCCGTCCGACGTCAACATGATATTGCCCGGCTTGATGTCGCGATGCACCAGGTGGTTGTCGTGCGAGTACTGCAGGGCGGACAGGACACCCGACACGATCTCGATGGCTTCGTTGATTGGGACGGCTGTGCCGTCGGCGATCAGCTCCTTGACGGTGTGCCCCTCGACATACTCCATGACGATGTAGGGGATCGCGATGGACCGGTTGGTCGCGTCCGAGATGATTTCTTCGCCGGTGTCGTAAACGGCGACGATGTTTGGGTGATTCAGCGACGCTGCCGACTGAGCCTCGCGGCGGAACCGCGCCTGGAAGATCGAGTCCAACGCCAGGTCGCGTCGTAGCATCTTGATGGCGACGACGCGCGACAGGCGAGTGTCGAAGCCCAGGTGGACTTCGGCCATTCCGCCTCGCCCGATGAGCGAGCGGACCTCATATCGGCCAGCTAGACGGTGGGCCATGGGCTGTGCCATGTCCTAACCTCCTCGGTGATGGTTGCCCCCGCGTTGCTTGGGATGAGGGAGCTCAGCATGGATTTGATCGTAAAGGCTGCAAGTACGGTCAGCGCAATCACGATGAGTGCGATGACCGCAATGCGGATTAATTTCTTAGATGCAGGGACGGGCGGGGCAACGACGCTGCGAGAGTAGGCGGTCTTCGCTGCCGGGCGCTTGTGCTCGGTGGTCCGGGCGTCGAGTTTGTGCCAGTGTGGGCCGCGCGAGTCTTTCTTGGGCTTGGACTCGTACACGGAGCGGCGTGGGCGCGTGGACGCATTCTTGTTTTTCTTGTCCTTGCCGCGGGGTTGGGGAACGGTCCCGAAGACGCGCGGCGTGGAGCTGGTGGTCGTCGTGGTCTTCGACGAGGCCTTGGTGGGCTTTGCGCGCTCGTCCTTGACGTCGCGGGACGGCTGGGGGTCGGGCGCGGAGGAGGCACGCGCGGACTCGCGCTGAGCCTGCTCGGCTTCGCGCCGTTGGCGGGCCTCGCGGCGTTGGCGCGCTTCGCGGGCTTCACGTAGCTCACGCTGGCGGGCCTCTTCTTCGCGGGCGACCTGGGCGCGACGATGTGCTTCGGCGGCGTCCTCGGCCTGGCGGTCTTGTGCCCGCTGGCGCAGGCGCTCGTTGAGGGCTGCGCGTCGTTCGGCTTCCGTGGGCGCAACGAGCGTAGCGGGTGTTTGTGTGCGCGCGGGGCTTGGGTCCTTGCGCGGGGTCGACGAGGCCGCGGTCGGCTTTTTGGGAGCCGGTGCCTCGGCGCGCGCGGGTGTTGTCGGGCGCTCGGTGGCCGTGGGGCGCGCGGGCGTTGTCGGACGTTGGGACGGCTTGGGGGCCGCGGGTGTTGTCGGGCGCTCGGCGGCCGTGGGACCCGTGGGCGTTGTCGGACGTGGGGACGGCTTGGAACGCACCACTGGTTTCGTCGGTGTAGCCGCCTGCGTCGGGTCGACGGGCGTGGCAGGAGTCGGGGTGGGGGTCGCAGTTGGCACCGCGGCCTTCGCGGTGGGGGTCTTGGTGGTGGGGGTCTTGGCGGTGCGGAGTGAGGGTGACTCGGGAACCGCCGTGGGCTTGGAGACGACGCGCGTGGGGATCGAGGCCGAGATCGGCCCCTGTGGACTCGAGGGCACAGCCGTGTGGCGTCCCGTAGATGTCAGGGAACGCACGGAATCGGACACCAGTGTCTGTTCGCCGGTCGTATCGGGGATGATGCGACGTACCCGCGTGGGTGGAGACAGGGGGTTGGTGGACGGCGGCGGTGCGGTTTCGTCGATGATGCGTGGGAGCATGGTGTGGCGTCCTGTGATCGGGATCATCGAGGACGAGGGTGCGACGGTCGTCGCCTCGTCGATGATGCGGGGAACGACGGCGTGGCGACCGGTCGCGGCCGGCACGCGGGGTACGAGGCCCGACGGGGGCTGGAGCATCTCGTCGGGGAGCGTGCGGCGAGTTAGGTGACGCACGGGTGCGAGGATCGGGACGGAGGGCTGGACGGGCGTGCGTGTCTCGGGGGCGAGCTGCGCGGCCTTGGGCAGCGGCAGCGGGCGAGGCGTCACGGATATGCCCATGGCCTTGGCGGCACCGGCGATCTCGCGGACGGCGGCGGCACCGGATTCGGGGCGTTTCGCGGGGTCCTTTTCCAGCAGGTGCAAGATGACGTCGGCGAGGGGTTCCGGGACGAAGTCAGGCAGCGGAGGTACCGGGTCGTTGACGTGCGAGAACGCGATGTCGACCTGGGTTTCGCCCGTGAAGGGGCGGCGGCCAGCGGCGGCCTCGTAAGCGATGACGCCGAGGGCGTAGAGGTCGCCGATGGGCGTGGCGGTCTCGCCCATCGCCTGTTCGGGCGGCAGGTATTGGGCGGTACCCATGACCATGCCCGCGGCGGTTAGGTTGACCTGGTCTCTCGCGCGGGAGATGCCGAAGTCGGTCAGCTTCACCATGCCGTCCGGGCGAACGAGGATGTTCGCCGGCTTGATGTCGCGGTGCACGACGCCCGCGCGGGCGGCGGCACCGAGCGCCATCGCGACCTGCACGAGGATCGGCAGGAGGTATTCGGGTTCGATGCGTGTGCCGCCGCGCAGATAGTCCGTCAGCGGGTAGCCGTCGACGAGTTCCATGATGATCCAGCCGATGCCGTCTTCTTCGCCCGAATCCTGGGTGTTCGCAATGTTCGGGTGCGAGATCGACATCGAGTTGCGGGCCTCGAGGCGCAGGCGCGACAGTGAGAGTTCCTCGCCTGTCAGCTCGGGGCGTAGAACCTTTGCGGCGACGATGTGGCCGCTGACGCGGTCGCGAGCCTTCCACACCTCACCCATACCACCCTGTGCGATGGGGGTGAGCAGTGTGTAGCGGCCCCCAAGGACGCGGCCGGCGCCGGATGTCATGCGCGGGACACTCACTGGAGCCCCGCTTCCAGGACGGCCCGGGCGACCGGGCCGGCCACGTCTCCGCCGTGCGGCGTGGGAACATTGTCGTCACCTTCGACGATGACGGCAAAGGCGAGCTGGGGGTTGTCTGCGGGGGCGAAGCCCATGGCCCACGCGTTCGCGCGGTCGCCCTCGCCGGTCTCGGCGGTTCCGGTCTTGGCTGCCACCGACACGTTGGGGATAGCCATCGGGGTACCGGAGCCGTACGGCTGGGAGACGACGGCCTGCATCATGCTGGTGAGCTTCGAGGCTGTGTCCGCGGAGATCGGCCGACCGGCGTCCGTTGGTTTGGTCTTACGCATGGTCTGGTTGTCAGCGTCGACGATCTGCTTGATCAGGTAGGGCGCCATCATCTGGCCGCCGTTGGCGATCGTCTGCGCGACCTGGGCCATCTGCATGGGAGTGGCCTGGACCGTGTACTGGCCGATTGCGCTCATGGCGAGCTGTGCGCTGTCCGCGTCGGAGGGGAACACGGAGGGGATGACCGTCAGCGGGATTTGCTGTTCATGATCAAAACCGAAGCGGTTCGTGATGTCCGTGAGCTGCTGGTTCGTCAGCTGCTGGGAGGCCAGCACGAACGTTGTGTTGCACGAGCGTGCGAATGCCTCGGTCAGGGTCGGGTTGCCGTCGCCACAGGTCGAGGACTCGATGTTGGAAACCTGTGTAACCGTGCCCGGAAGGGTTGTTGTTACGGGCGAGGCCATGTGAGTGTCCGGATTGGCAATGCCATTCTCGATCAGGGCGATGACCGTGATGACCTTGAACGTCGAGCCGGGCGCGTAGCGTTCCGAGATCGCGCGGTTGAGCATCGGTTTCTTCGGGTCGGCTTCCAGCGCCGCGTAGGCGTCGCTCACTTTGCCCCCGTCGCTGGAAGCCAGCGTGTTTGGGTCGAAGGTCGGGGAGGAGTAGAGGGCGAGGATCGCGCCGGTCTTGGCGTCCAGCGCCACAACGGCACCCTTGCGGTCGCCGAGCGCGGTGGCTGCTGCCTGCTGCATGGAGGCGCTCAGCGTCAGCTCGACACCGCCGCCCTGGCGCTTTTCGCCCGTCAGGAGGTTGCGCAGGCGCTGCCCGAGCAGAGTCTGAGACTGGCCGTCGAGAACGTCCGCCTCAGCTTCCTCGATGCCGGTTGCCCCGTAGCCGATTGCCGAAAAGTAGCCTGTGGCCGATACGTAGAGGGGACCCTCGTCGTAGACGCGCGTGTAGCGATTGGAGTCCTCTTCGAGTTCAGAGGAGGCGATCGCCGTTTTTTCCACGATGATGGGTCCGCGGTCGACTTCCGCGGCGTGGCGGGTCGTGCGCACGTTACGCGGGTCTGCGTTCAGCGAGGGCGCGGAAATGAACTGCGTGTTTGTTATCGCCAAGCCCAGCATGGCGAACATGATCAGGACGACGACGAAGATCTTGCGAATCTGTGCGTTCATGTGTTACTCGTTCACCCCCAGTGCCGCCGGAATACCGGAGTTCCACGGGGACTGCGTGGACGCCGGGCGGCGGGCAGCGTCTGACACGCGGATCAGCAGTGCGACGGTTATCCATGAGGACACCATTGAGGAGCCACCGGCCGCCAGGAACGGTGCCGTCAGGCCCGTCAGCGGGATGAGACGGGTGATGCCACCGAGCACCACGAAGAGCTGGACGGCCAGCGAGAAGCTTAGGCCGGTGGCCAGAAGCTTACCGAATCCGTCGCGCACCGTCAGGGCTGCGCGCAGGCCGCGCTGGACGAGGATCAGGTACAGGATCAGGATCGCAGCCATGCCGGTGAGGCCCAGCTCCTCGGCCAGGGAGGAGAGAATGAAGTCGGAGTTGGCCAGCGGAACCTGGTCCGGATATCCGCGTCCCCATCCGGCACCCATGAGGCCGCCCGATGCCTGGCCGAAAATACCCTGCGCAAGCTGGTAGGAACCGCCGTAGTAGAACTCGGGTTCGAAGGCGTGCAGCCAGCCGTTGAAGCGCGTCTGCACGTGGGAGAAGAAGCGGACGGCGAGGGCGACGGCGGGAGCGAAGAGCGTGAAACCGATGAACAGCCAGGATACGCGGTTGGTGGCCACGTACAGCATTGCGACGAACAGGCCGAAGAAGAGCAGCGACGTGCCGAGGTCGCGTTGGAGAACGAGGATCGCGATGCCGATGAGCCAGACGATCATGATGGGGCCGAGGTCGCGGGCGCGCGGTAGGCGCATGCCTAGGAATTTGCTACCGCCGATCGCGAGATTGTCACGGTTGGTAACCAGGTATCCGGCGAAGAATATGGCGAGCGTGATCTTGACGAGCTCACCGGGCTGGATCGAGACGGGACCCAGGCGGATCCACACGCGCGCGCCGAAGGTCTCCTGGCCGAGGCCGGGGATCATCGGGAGGAGCAGCAGGAAGAGGGACAGTGCGCCGAAGGTGTAGGTGTAGCGGCGCAGCATGCGGTGGTCGCGCAGTGAAATCAGGATGATGGCGGCGACGACGATCGCGATGCCCACGAAGAGCGCCTGCTTGTAGCCGACCTGGGCCTCGTCGTTTTTCGCGTACGACAGGTCCAGGCGGTAGATCATCGCCAGACCCACGCCTGTCAGTGCCACCGCGATCGGCAGGATGACGGGGTCCGCGTAGGGTGCCAGGAAGTGGATGCCGACTTCGCCGATGATCGCAAGGGCGATGAGTACCCCGATCTGAGGGATCAGGTTCGTGGGCAGGGTTTTCGTCAAGTTCAGTGAGGAGAGTACGTAGCCGGAGATGCCGACGGCCAGCGCCAGGGCTGTGAGGCCTAGCTCGAGGAATCGGCGCGGCTTAGCGGGGGCGATCGAGACGGTTGCCATCAGAAGTGTTCTCCGCTCTGGGCCCCGGATTGTACCTCACCCGACTGCGGGACGGGTCCGATGTGCCCGGTCGGAGGCGTGACGGCGGAATGCTTGAGGCCCTCAATGTACTCGTCGATTTCCTCGCGGGAGGAGCGCAGCACCGGTGTGTCGAGGCGTTGGCGGTCCACGGGGGACAGGTCAGAGAGCGCGACGTCGGAGACTTCGACGGCGTGGGAGAGACGCCAGGGGCCGATGGCCTGGGGAATGCCCTGGTAGATGACGACGTATCCGTCCTGGCCGATCGCGTAGTACTGCGTCTGCGTCCACTTCCAGGACAGCCAGGACGCGGCTACCACGAGGACGGTCACGAGGGACACGAAGATGGGGGTCCACCAGGAGGTGCGGGGCTTGAGTTCGATGGGACTGGCGTCAAAGTCGGCACCGTGGCCCGAGGACTTGGCTCCTAGCGCGGCCGCGCGCGCAGCCGCTCCCTGGCCGCCGCGCGACTTGGCATTGCGGTCGATGGCGGCGGCACCGACGATCTGCGGGGGTGCGGGCGGGAAGGATCCGGCGGGGACGATGTCCGCGATGACGCACGTGATGTTGTCGGGGCCACCGCCCAGGAGGGCGAGGCGGATGAGTTCTTCGGCGCATTCGCCGGGGTCGGCGAAGTCAGCCATGACCTGGCCGATCGTCTCGGGGGAGACGAGGCCGGACAGGCCGTCGGAGCACAGCATCCAGCGGTCGCCGACGACGGCCGTGCGGATGGTTTCGTCGGGGGACACGTCGGCCTGCGCGTCGCCGAGGATTTTCAGGACGACGTTGCGGTTGGGGTGGTGCTCGGCTTCCTCGGGCGTGATCTGGCCGGTGTCGACCAGGTATTGCACGAAGGAGTGGTCTGTCGTGACCTGAGTGAGCGTGTCGCCGCGCAGCACGTAGGCACGCGAGTCTCCGATGTGGACCATGGCCAGGCGGTTGCCGGAGCGCATGAGGGCGATGCAGGTGGTGCCCAGGCCTTCGAGGTCGCGGTCGCGGCTCGAGCGGTCGGTGAGTTCCTCGTGGGCGTCGAGGAGGGCCTCGCGCAGGAGGGGCAGCATGGAGTCTGCGGGGTGCGAGTCGGTGTCGAGGGGGACCAGGTGCGCGAGGGCAACTGATGACGCGATGTCGCCGCCGGCAGGCCCACCCATGCCGTCGGCGAGGACCAACAGGTTCGCTCCGGCGTAGCCGGAGTCCTGGTTGTTGGAGCGCACGAGGCCCACGTCGGAGCGGGCGGCATAGTGGAATTGAACGGCATTGCCTGGCATATCAACCCACCAATTCGAGAGTCGTCTGGCCGATGCGGATGATGTCGCCGATCCTGAGTTGACGCGGCTGCATCAGGCGCTCGTCGTCGATAAACGTGCCATTTCGGCTCGAGAGGTCTTCGATCCACCAGCCGTCGGCCTGCGGAGTGAGCGCTGCGTGGCGGCTGGAGGCGTACTCGTCTTCGAGAACGAGGGTGCACGCGGGGGAGCGGCCGATGACGATGGGCGCTTCGCCGAGGGGCAGCATGGTGCCAACCAGCGGCCCGCCGGTGACCAGGAGATCCTTGGGCATCAGCGGGTTGGTGGAGGTCCGCTTTGTCTCCTTGCGCCGGGTGCGCGAGGCCTTGCGTCGGGAAGCGGCCTTGTCTCGTCCCTTGCCGCGCGGGGTGACGACGGTGCCGAAGATATCGCGTCGCAGCGTGTTGACGGCCGCGAGCACGAGGAGCCAGAGCAGCACCAGGAACCCGATGCGGAATACGGTAAATGCGAGGTCAGTGGTCACTTCATTAAACTCCGCTCTGGTCAGGATGCGTCCAGAAGAGGATCTTGGTACGTCCGATAACGATCTGGTTGCCGTCGAGCAGGGTTGCTGCATCGATGCGATGGCCTTCGACGAAGGATCCGTTGGTGGAACCTAGGTCGGTCGCGATCACTCCGGTGGGGGTGATGCGAAGTTCGAGGTGGCGGCGCGATACGCCGGAGTCATTGACGACGATGTCGGCTTCGGAGCCGCGACCGATGACGGTGACGGGTTCGGTGAGCAGCCACTTGTCACCGTCGATGTCGATGATGGGGTGTTCGGGGGAGGCAGACGAGGCAGTGGCGGGGGCTGCGGCACCTCTGCGGTTTTCGGCGGCGACTTTCAGGGTGCCGGCGACTTCGGTCGAGTCGGCGACGAATTCGATGCTGACGGGACCGAGGAGGGAGTAGTCGTTGTTGGAGGCGTGCTCGGTGGCCTGCTGGGCGAACTCGTCGGCGAGGACGTCGAGGGAGGCTTCGAGAGAGAAGAGGTCTTCACGTGAGGCGTAGACGGTGAAGTGGTTCGCTGCGATGATGCGCGAGGCGGAGACCTCCTGGACGGAATCGTCCATGGCGCGGCGGATCGCCGTGGTGATGTCCACGGGCTTGATCCCCGACCGGAACACGCGTGAGAAGGCGCCATTGACGCCCCTCTCCACGGCATTCTCGAAGCGGTCGAAGATACTCATAGTCGTGCTCTCCTCATTCCCCCGCGCTGTGTGCGCGACGTACGGTCGGTGCGGAAGCCATTCCGCTCCCGGTCCCAGTCTAACTGCCGCGGGTGGTGCTGTGGTTGTAAGTAGTGGGATGTTCGCGATCGGCTGCCCCTCTATCTACGTGACGAGATGCGCGTCATGACGGGGAATACTCCGACATGATGTGCCTGGGACATATGATGTGCATGTTGCATGTGTGACATTAAGTGTGTGAGAGGTAACAATGTGTGGGGTTCTGAGTGGGTGGGCGTCATATTGGTCTGCGCTTGGAGCGTGGTCTAAGTCTACTGTCGTCCTCTTGATGAGGTGCGGTGAGGGCGGGTCCGTACTTGCTCGTGTGGGGAGTTAACTGGGGGAACGGTAAGGGCTTGTGGAGAAGTTGTCGATCATGGGTCAATTAGAGGGGAAAACTGAAGGGTAGTAAACCTCAGTAGTTGGGCGCAAGTGCCCGGTTCAGCCCCATAATTCTACCAATCACCTGCACCTCCGCCAACCAGCTGCAGGCCTCGAACCTGCGCCTCAACAAGAGCCTTGATGCGGTTGATGATGGGATGATGCGATAGCATCACTGTCACCTACCGCATCACCGTGACCAGCGATGGAAACGCCAATAACGAGGCCTGTGCCCCTGCTCGTCCTCGCCGCGGGATGTGGCTGGATGCACCGCAGGGAGTATGTGCTGGCCAAGTAGTCACGCATTGTGATGTCGCCCATCGTACGGCGGACACCCCGTTGTGCTGCGGCACCCCCGGACGACACTGCTGGGCTATGCGTATGCAACACGGCCGGGCTGCACGCAGCCCGGCCGTGAGTCGGCAGGATCAGAAGTCCCAGTCCTCGTCCTCGGTGTCCACGACCTCGCCCATCACGTAGGACGAGCCGGAACCCGAGAAGAAGTCGTGGTTCTCGTCCGCGTTCGGGCTCAGGGCCGCCAGGATCGCGGGGTTCACGTCGGTCGCGTCGTGCGGGAACAGGGCCTCGTACCCCAGGTTCATGAGCGCCTTGTTCGCGTTGTAGCGCAGGAACTTCTTGACGTCCTCGGTCAG
>QWCZ01000902.1_pt1 | contig 13672 bp, 4 predicted proteins | sample 1972651 | NCBI WGS metagenome assembly QWCZ01 (sample SAMN09866695, study PRJNA288562) | Human oral metagenome isolate pre1_saliva, whole genome shotgun sequencing... | isolation source: mouth | host: Homo sapiens | place: USA: California
ATTACCTTGTAAATTCCAACCTGCATTCAATACATCGGATACTGTAGCAGCATTATTTGGATTGATATAGCTGTCGCCAGTTTTATTCGTTGTATTTGGTGCTGCTTTAGATGTAGTCGCATTACTTGGATTTGTCGCTGTATTTGTAGTGTCGCTATTTTGCGTATCAGGAAGATTAGATTTCACATTCGTAATATTGACTGGGTTTGTACCATCTTTGTCAGACACTTTGATGTTACCATCATCTGTTTTAGATAGTTTAGGGCCTTGATCGCCACCTACTTGAATAGTGTTGAAAGAAGGACTCTCCACCGTAGCAAATGTGATTTTACCGCTAGCATCATGTTTTACATCTAGGTTTTTGCCAGCGATCATTTCTATAGTGCTACCTGCTTTGATAAGTTCGCCAGTTTCACCAATACCACTGCCTGCATTTCTTGTACCGCCATTAGCGCTAGCTTTCAATGTGAAAGCCGCATTATTCACAGCCTTAGCAACTGTATCTACAGTAGCAACTTTTCCTACGTCAGCAGTTGGTACTTCCACGGTACCTTTTTTATCGCCTTGTTCAACAGTATTCACATTACCTGTATTAACAGCAAGACCATCTTTACCTGTAGTAATTGCTTTATTATCGTTTTTAACTTTTAAGCCATCATCTGTTACTTCTAAAGACTTATCTCCTGGTTTTACAGTAATTTTGTTATCTGTAGTTTTTTCTAAACCTTTACCAGTGTTTACATTGTATTTAATTTTAGAGGTTGCCTGATCTGTTGTCGTTTCTACGACAGCTGTTGTACCCTCACCATTAACAAAGTTCACAGTGTCATATGGTTTCACGAAATCTTTCGCTACATCATTATTTTGTAAGTTCCAACCAGCGTTTAATACGTCACCTACTGTGGCTACATTGTTTTTGTTTACTTGGTCAGTTCCTGTTCCCAATGTTGGTGCTGTTGCGCTAGTTGTTGGTGCATTTGTACCTGTTTTAGCGCCAACTAAATTACCTTCTACATTAGACAATGTAGTTGGTGCACTTGTACCTTTTGGTCCGTTAACTGTTGTTTTAACTGGACCCGTTACAGCTTTTCCTTTTCCATCTGGTTTAGTATTGAAGATTTGGTTACCATCTTTATCTGTTTCACTAGTAGGATATACTCGGTTACCGTCATTATCTGTGTACACCACAGGTGTTACTGCATTGTTCGAGGACGTTTGGTCATCTACTTTCACAGTGATTGTACGAACATCGCCGTCTGTTTTACCAGATACGATGGCACTTCCTGTGCCAACAAATCGCACTTCGTTCGCGTTTTTCACTGTGCTAGAGTATTCTGTATCAGTAACTGCACCATCTGCACCTGTAGTTTTATTAGAAGATACAATCCAACCCATGTTACGGATATCGCCTACAGTAGCGGCTGTATTGTCGCTTACTTTAGGTTCTCCTGCGGTAGGCTTAGACAAGTCAACCAAACCAGTGTTTTTATTAGTTGTACCTGCTACATTACCACCATACGTATCCAATCCAGATTTCACATTAGTAACTTTCACTGGATCCGTACCATTAGAGCCAGACACTTTCAAGTCTCCATCATTTGTTTTAGACAACTTAGGTCCTTGATCGCCACCTACTTGTACAGTGGTGAAAGAAGGAGTATTTACTGTAGCAAATGTAATTTTACCGCTAGCATCATGTTTTACATCTAGGTTTTTGCCAGCGATCATTTCTATAGTACTGCCTGCTTTAATGGATTCACCATCGGTAGTAATACCACTGCCTGCATTTCTTGTACCGCCATTAGCGCTAGCTTTCAATGTGAAAGCCGCACTATTCACAGCATTTACCACAGAATCTACAGTAGCAATTTTACCTTTGTCACCATCTTTTACTTTCACAGTACCAGAATCAGTACCCGTTGTCACAGGTTGGATTTCACCAGTGTTAACTGTTAACCCTTTATCACCAGTAGTAATTGTTTTATTATCAGTTTTTACTTTTAAGCCAGCATCAGTTACTTCTAAAGACTTATCCGCTGTATTAACGGTTAAACCAGCCTCTGTTGTTTTTAATGACTTATCCCCTGGGTTAACCTTAACGCCATCTGCTCCTACTGTTAAAGATTTGTCAGTTGCTTTCACAGTGATAGTATTGTTAGCATCTTTTTCCAAACCATTACCAAGGTTTACGCTGTATTTCACAGTAGATGTTTTACCATCTGCACTTTCTACAGTAGCTGTCGTGCCATCTCCATTGACAAAATTCACAGTATCATACGGCTTCACAAAATCTACAGCTTTGTTATTACCTTGTAAATTCCAACCTGCATTCAATACGTCAGATACAGTGGCTGCATTCGTCGGATTTACTTGATTTGCAACATTTCCTAACGTTGGTGCTGCTTGGGATGTAGTGGCATTGCTTGCCCCTGTGGTAGCATCGTTATTTTTAGTGCTCGGTAAATTACCTGCCACATTAGAAATCGCGTTACCACCATTATTCAAACCTGCAGTCGTTAACGAAACAGGTTGTTTCCCCGCAGTTACTGGAGTGACTGTCACTCCAGCACCATTGATATCAGTCGTATCACCTGCATCATTTTTAAACTGAGCGCTTTTTAATCCTGTTAATTCTGGATTCAAGGAATAGGTGAATTTAGACGTTACACGTGTTCCAGTTTGACGCTCCGGATGGTCTGGATCTTCATACACTGGTCTAGATGCATCTTCTTGATGTAATACCAAATTATCGCCTACACGAATTTTTACTTCATCATTAAGGCGAATCTTATCGACATTGCCTGTAGCTGTTCCAGGGTTTTCTCGTGTCGTTGTTTTACCATTCTCAGAATGTACTTCACTTCCTTTTGTAGCTAGCGCTCCATTTAATTTCAATACACCAGAGCTAGTTTTATCTTTTTCAGCCTCTACAGACCAACCATTAGACATACGCTTTGTAACGGAGTTCAACTGAGAACCATTAATCGCATCCGTGGAATCGTCCGCAATACGGCCAGCTGCTACGTTTTTCAATTGACGTTCTGCCCCTGGCGAGCCAAAAGATACTACGTCACCTTCAGAAGTATTTGAGCCACCTGCCCAATAGAATGTATAAGCCACCTTTTTACTATTAAATGGAACAATATGACCTTCTTCATCATAGGAAATGTCTGTTTGACGAGTACCAATCGATCTAGAATCAGCTCTAGAACCTGTACCAATAGCCACCCCATTTTGCAGTTCAGACATAGCACCTGTACCTAGGGCTACACCACCTAATTTTGTGACACGAGCACCAGTACCAATGGCGGTCCCTAAATCACCAGTAGATAAGGAGTGAACCCCCATGGAAATTGATCCATGACCATTTTTATTTTCCGGTAAAGCATAATTTAAGGTAGTTGTATTTAAGATACCACCATTCGTTAATTCGCCATAGGCTTCTTGAATACTACCAGTTGTGGTTTCCATTTCAACGGATCGTACAGTACGCTCTGTAGGTACACCACCAATCATTTCTGTTTTTTTCTCAGTTTTGATGAGAACTTTTCCATCAGGACCTATTTTCTCTTTTTGGTAACGTACTTGTTGTTTAGATACCTTAGTAATTTCAGAGCCACCAATCATGATGGAAGAATCACCTTGTGCCTGTGTTCCAAGACCCATAGCAATGGCACCTTGTTCACCAGAAGCAACCGCTCCTTGACCTACCGCAATATCTGCCTCTTTCGTTGCTTGTGCCAATTGACCTACTGCTACAGAAGCTTTTGTGGCCTGAGCATGATCACCCACAGCAACAGCGGATGTTTCCGCATTGGATCTGTAACCAGCAGCCACAGCTGCTTCTTTTGCACGAGCAGCCGTACCTGCAGCAACCGCATAATTACCTTGTGCTTCCGATCCCATACCGATAGCTACTGCTGCCTCCGCATTCGCTAATACGGAAGCCCCAGAACCAATGGCTGTAGCACCAAAGGCACCTTTTCTAACAATAGAGTTCGTACCGATAGCCACCCCTAATGGAGTAGTAGAGTGGGCCTGCATACCGATAACCGTAGACCCATCTTGACCGTAGCTAGCACGATAGGAACGATCTAATTCGCTTCCTACTAGTTCGTTATATTTTTCAGTAATCGTAAGCTCGGAAACCACTTTATCTGTTGGTTTCTTTTTTCCTGTACCCGGAGTGACTGCCGCATTAAAATCATTTACGCTTTTGGCCTCTGCACTATTCGGGTCCGCAGCTTTAAAATATTTCTTTCTGTCATAAGCTTGAATATCATTACCACCAATAACGATAGAGCCCATACCGGCTATAGATTGCGCACCAATGGCCACTGATTGGTCACCAATGGCACGGGTGTTACGGCCTAAGGCTGTGCCTTCATTAATAGCTACGCCTTGGAAAGAGAAGAAACCATCCTTGCTAGCATCTCCTGTTTTTTTGAAATAATCCAATTTACTGGTAGTCCCACCAAAAGCTTTCACCAATACGGTTGCATTATCATCAGGATCAGTACCATTTCCTGTTGGTAAGCCCTCTGCATTAATCGCACGAAACCCCGCACCAGCACCAGCACCAATAGCTACGGAAGAGTTAATAGCATCATTATTTTTATTAACCCCCGTATAAGATGATACCCCGATTGCCACGCCACCTGAAGCTTCATTTTTCCCTATGCTTGTTACATCAGTAGCTGCTTTTGCTTGGGTAGAACCTGCTGTGGAATTATAGCCAATGGCAACACTACGTCCCCCACTTTGGTCGTGGCTTTTTGCCTCCTTACCAATGATGATATCTCCCACTTGTTTGGCAGTTGCTGAGTTACCAATTGCTATTGTATCAGCTGCTTTTGCATATGCTTGCGCTCCCAAGGCTAAGACGCCTTCTTGTTCTGCCTTCGCTGATTTACCTATAGCAATTGTATTTGTAGCAGTAGCTCTAGCCTCATATCCTAAAGCTGTAGCTCCTGCTTGAGTCGCAACAGCTTTTCCGCCAACCGCTGTGGTGTACTCCTTCGTTGATTCTGCACTACTACCCAAGGCAATGCTAGATTCATTCGATGCATTTGCAGCATTACCGATAGCAATGGAATTCTCTCCAGTTGCTTGACTTTTAGAACCTACTGCCACTACTTGATTACCACTCGCGTTAGTCCCCAACCCAACAGCAACTGACCATTTACCAGTAGAATTAGATTCTAAACCTAGGGCAATTGCACTGTCTCCTGTAGATTTTGCTTTTTTACCTATGGCTACACCATTGTTATTCTCAGCCTTTGTTTCTGTTCCCAAGGCTACTGCACCCTGACCACTTGCTTGACTTTTAGAACCTACTGCCACTGCTTGATTATTAGTTGCATTAGTTTGTAACCCAATAGCAACTGACTGGTCACCAGTAGATTTAGATTCAAAACCTAGGGCAATTGCACTGTCTTTTGTAGATTCTGCTTTTTTACCTATGGCCACACCATTGTTATGCGCAGCCTTTGTTCCTTCTCCCAAGGCTACTGCACCAGAAGCACTAGCTTTAGCCGTTTGTCCCAAGGCTACTGCACCAGAAGCACTAGCTGTAGCCGTTTTCCCCAAGGCTACAGCGCCACCTCCCGCTGCAGTCGATCCCGTTCCCCATGCTACAGCATTATCACCACCTGTACCAGCGGCATTAACGGTATTAGCTGCACCTACTGTACTTGTTACAACAGAGCTTACCGCCATAGCCATGGCAGCAGAGCTAATGACAATAGCTTTCGCCTTATTACGACCCACCCGTTTTGCTAGTTCTGATACAACTATGTAGCAGCCCTTTGTTTTACTCCACACAACCTTATAAATACGATTTAATGCCATTTACTTCCTCACCTTTCATTTATCATCTATACGCATATCATTTTAATATCATTACTGTCTTTTATATAAGAAACACAAAAAACTATAACTTCAACCATCTTTTTGAAAGTTATAGGTAGACTTACTATATTCATAAACATTCGTTTATAAGATTCAATTCTGAAAGTGTACACCCTAAGCAAACTTAAAGCATTCTCTTAGTTTTCATGAGTAAGTATACACTCCATCTTATATTCAGTTTAGATTATATACAATAACAGTGTAGAAAGCAAGACATTGCTTATATTCATACCAATTCTATATAGATATTTCTCCTTTATTTTTAAGCCCCATACACCACGTTGTACCCCTAAATGTATAATTAACTACCGCTACCATGTAAATAGTCCCATATCTTGATTTAATCTTTTCATACTGTGAAGAATTACACATATGTTTTTAATAACGCTGTATTTATATACTATATCATCAATATCTATCTCATTACCCCCCCCTATGACTAAAACTCATAGAAGATATAAAAATAGCAAGTTACTTCATCTTTTTTTCATGTAGATATGCATTGACCATGTAGCCTTGGTGGCGCCCCTTAGTACCTAAATCACGCAAACGCAGAAGAGCACGACATGTTCCGGAGCAAACCTAACCACTGTATCAGTTCGGGTCGTAATATGTCGTGCTCTTCCAATCCTCTGAGGAACGCCATTACGAGTAGCAGCCTTTGTGGCGCCCTTTACTATCTACATCACACAAACGCAAGAAGAGCTCGGTGTGCCCCCTCACAAACATTATGAAATACCGTTTGTGAGGGGGTATGCCGTGCTCTTCCCTTATGCTATTAAAGAACGCCACAAGGCTGCATAGCATCACAAGAGACGACGCATAACGAAACAAGAGATGATTGTAATACACCTACCAACTGTGTTATAATTAAGACAACAAAAGAAGAGCCATCAACGTGTAGCTAGCGTTAGGCTCATCTCAAGAAATGCAAAGTTGAAATTTGCCTAACGTGTTAAGGTGTACGAGACCTTATACGTTAGGCTTTTTCATTGTCTACTTAAGTAGATCAATGAGCTGAATTACCAAACTAGTAATAGAAATAATCAAAGAGATTTTTTCATACTTAGTCATAGCAACCACCTCCCCCCATACTAGGAAGAGATGAGCCTAACAACACGTTAATGACTCTTATAATTTTATTATAGCACAATATATTCGCACTGTTTACACAAACTAAATACCATTCCAAACAGCAAACTAAGCAAAGCACAAGTTTGCCACTAATATCGCCACAAGCTACCTTCCCCTGAGGAACGCAGTTACGAGTAGCAGCCTTTGTGGCGCCCTTTACTACCTGCATCACACTAACACAGAAGACCGTAACATACCCCTGAACAAACATAACCACTGTATAGTTTGAGAAGGGGTGTGTTACGGTCTTCCCTTTATCGTATTCAATTACGAACGCCACAAGGCTACATAGCATCACAAGAGACGACACATTATGAAATACCGTTTGTAAGGGGGCCTGCCGTGATCTTCCCTTATGCTATTAAAGAACGCCACAAGGCTGCATAGCGTCACAAGAGACGACGCATAACAAAACAAGAGATGATTGTATTACAACTATAACCTGTGCTATAATTAAGATAATAAAAGAAGAGCCATCAACGTGTAGCTGGCGTTAGGCTCATCTCGAAAAAGTATAAATGAGAATTAGCCTAACGTGTATAAGTGCTGAGAACACTTATTTTTTACGTTAGGCTTTTTCATTAATTAGTGAAACCAATCAATGAGATGTACTAGCAACTTTAGAATTAAAATCAATAGATCAATTTTTCTAAACTTTTTCATAGTACCACCTCCTCCCACAATAGGAAGAGATGAGCCTAACAACACGCCGATGACTTTTATGTTTTTATTATAGCACAATCTATTCGTACTGTTTATGCAAATTTAATATCACAATACTTAGCAAACTAAGCGAAGCGCAAGTTTGCCACTGACAGCGCCCCAAGTGTCCTTCTCCTGAGGAACGCCGTTACGAGTAGCAGCCTTTGTGACGCCCTTTACTACCTACATCACACAAACGCAAGAAGAGCACGGTGTGCCCCCGAACAAACATTATGAAATACCGTTTGTGAGGGGTATGCCGTGCTCTTCATTTCCCAAAGGAACGCAGTTACGAGTAGCAGCCTTTGTGGCGCCCTTTACTACCTACATCACACCAATGCAAGAAGAGCACGGTATGCCCCCGAACAAACATTATGAAATACCGTTTGTGAGGGGGTATGCCGTGCTCTTCCCTTTGCCCTATTTAGTTAACACCGCCACAAGGCTGCATAGCGTCACAAGAGACAATTTGTATTACAACTATAACCTGTGCTATAATTAAGATAATAAAAGAAGAGCCATCAACGTGTAGCTGGCGTTAGGCTCATCTCAGAAAACAACACAACTGGATTAGCCTAACGTGTTAAGGTGTACTAGACCTTATACGTTAGGCTTTTTCATTGTCTACTTAAGTAGATCAATGAGCTGAATTGCTAAACTAGCAATAGAAATAATCAAAGAGATTTTTTCATACTTAGTCATAGCAACCACCTCCTCCCATAGCAGGAAGAGATGAGCCTAACAACACGTCGATGACTCTTACAATTTTATTATAGCACAATCTATTCGTACTGTTTACATAAACTAAATACCATCCCAAACAGCAAACTAAACAAAGCGCAAGTTTGCCACTGACAGCGCCCCAAGTGTCCTTCCCCTGAGGAACGCCGTTACGAGTAGCAGCCTTTGTGGCATCCTTTACTACCTAAATCACACAAACGTAGAAGACCATAACATACCCCTGAACAAACATAACCACTGTATAGTTTGAGAAGGAGTGTGTTACGGTCTTCCCTTTATCTTATTTAGTTAACACCGCCACAAGGCTGCATAGCGTCACAAGAGACGACTTAGCCTAGGATAGCTTTCATATCTTCTTCTGGTGTTGTAATCGGATGTAAGTTGAATTTTTCAACTAAGATACCAAGTACTGTGCCGGACAAGAATTTTGGCAAGGATGGTCCGATGTAGATGTTGCGGATGCCTAAGGACAATAATGTTAATAGGATACATACCGCTTTTTGTTCGTACCAAGACAATACTAATGTCAATGGTAATTCGTTTACGTCACATTCAAAAGCGCCTGCTAATGCTACCGCTACTTGGATCGCAGAGTACGCATCGTTACATTGACCCATGTCTAGGATACGAGGTAATCCACCGATTTCACCAATGTTAAGGTCGTTGAAACGATATTTACCACATGCAAGAGTCAATACCATTGTATCTTCTGGAGTTTGTTTTACGAACTCAGTGTAGTAGTTACGGCCTACTTTAGCACCGTCACAACCGCCTACCAAGAAGAAATGTTTGATCGCGCCAGCTTTCACTGCTTCGATTACTTTGTCAGCTACGCCAAGTACTGTACCATGACCGAAACCAGTTGTCACTTCTGTACCACCGTTGATACCTGTGAAGTGTTGTGGCTCTTTGTAACCGCCTAATTCAATAGCGCGTTCGATCACTGCAGAGAAATCTTTTGTACCATCTTCGTTGTGTTCCACATGACCACAGCCATCGAAACCAACCATGTCAGTTGTGAAGATGTTTTTGATATATGTTTGTTTTGGTGGCATAATGCAGTTTGTTGTGAACAAGAATGCGCCTGGAACGCCATCAAATTCTTTTTGTTGGTTTTGCCATGCAGTACCAAAGTTACCTTTCAATTGAGGATGTTTTTTCAATTCAGGGTACGCATGACATGGTAACATTTCACCATGTGTATAGATGTTAACACCTTTGCCATCAGTTTGTTCCAATAACATTTTAAGGTCGTGTAAGTCATGGCCTGTTACTACGATGAAAGGACCTGGTTCTACTGTCAAAGGTACAGTTGTTGGAACTGGAGTACCGTATGTAGTTGTATTTGCTTTGTCTAACAACGCCATGCAAGCAAGGTTGATGCCACCGAATTCCATCAATAAGCCTAACCATTCTTCTGCGCTGTGGTCTTTCGCCATTTCTACAAGGCCTTTTACGAACCAAGCGTCAACTTCTGGATCGTTATAGCCCAATACTGCTGCATGCCATGCATACGCAGCCATACCGCGCATACCTAATAACAATGTAGAACGTAAGGAAACGATGTCTTCATGACCTTTCCACAATTCTTCCCAATCAAAGTTAGGAATGTTAGCATCTAATTTGTTGTGCGCATTGTTGATTACATCGATGAACTCTTGTACACGATCTTCAGAGAAGTTTACGTTTGTTACGCACATGAATAAACCACGTTTTAACAATTGTACGTTGTCTAACGTTACTTCTGTAGCTTGCATTGCACGAGCTAAACCGATCAACGCTGCCGTTAATTCGTCTTGTAAATTTGCAACCGGTGCTGTTTTACCACATACACCTCGCACTGTACAACCATTTGGTTGCGCTGTTTGTTCACATTGGAAACAGAACATACTCATGATTAACCTCCTTGGGAACTTTGCCCTTAACATGTATACTACAACATACTTTTCATATTGTTCTAGATATCTTACCAAGCAATCACTTTCCTAGTGAAAGCCACTCAAGGACTGCTTAGCAATGCCTTGTTATCTATACATGTAGTATAATATACTGAAAGCAGAAAAAACGTATCCTTGGCTACACTTTAAAAACATTCTGAGAAATGGAGGGTAGAGTATATTGGTCGTGCCCATGCTTTAATATAGTCACGTAAGTAAATAAGCCCCTACCTTTCAGGGTCGAAAGACTCGGAAGCAGTAGGGGCTTTTGTGCTATTCGTATGGTATGTCTAGCAGATGGTAATGTATGGGATATAGTAAAAGGGGCGCAGATTGTACTGTGTCCCTTTTACTAATTAAAATGAAAAATCTTGAATGGTTTCGATATCTACCAGCTCTACTTCTTTGCCGTGGAATTGAATGATCCGTTCGTCTTGCAAACGGCCTAGTTCACGACTAAGAGCGGTACGGCTCACATTGAGGACATCCGCCATTTCTTGCCGATTGTGTGGCAAGGTGAGGATATTCTTTTTTTGCACGCGTCGAATATCCATGAAATACGCAAAAATTTTCTCACGCATCCCTTTGAGGGATAGATAATGCACTTTACGGGTCAGTTGCATCGCCTTTTCAGACAGGTCATACATAAGGTTTGTAAGCAATTGGATTTGACAGGATTGGCAGTCTGGGAATGCTTTGGTGAAAGTCTCAATTGGTAAAAATAAGACAATCGCATCTTTTGTAGCCTCAATGGTAGCCGGCCACAGAGGATGGTTACTAAAGAGTAGCGCCTCACCGAATATAGAGGACGGCTGTAACTCCGTTACAATAGTTCGTTGTCCCAACATGTTCTCTCGTGTTAACAAGGCACGCCCTTCTAGCAAAATACCGATACCTTCCATAGGGTCCCCAGCAATAGCAATGAAAGAATTTTTTTTGAAACTTTGTACTTTCACATTCGCTGAAGACAAAAAAAGTGATAAATTTTCTGGTGCAATATGAGCGCACAAGGGAGATTGTTGGATTGTTTGCATGTATGTTTCTAACGTTGGATGTAATGTCGACATGGAACCTCCATTAAATTAGAGAGTGTGCTTTACCGATTTCGGTAATGTATTCTATAATGAGCTTAATATATTTGGCGATTATTTTCAAGAATAATGTATCTTCTAACATGACAAGAACTAATTCGTCTTTACCTTCAACTCTTATTCAAATTATACCATACATCTTAGATATATAACATTACTCTTTCTCATATCGCCAACATACAGCGAATAACATCTAAGTATTAATTATTTTTCTAAATCGATTGCTACTTTATATCACTTCTTCACTCAATAATATGCCTCCACTTGGTTTTAACTTCTCTTCTAATATTTTTTATAATCCATATATTACCTACTTATAAAGTTATATTCGTGCTAACATTACACCATTTTATTAGCACACATACAACAACAAGTAACACAAAAGTTCACCCAAGCAGACCTTACATCTGCATTGGGTGAACGTCTTTCACTATAGTATCTTGTCATTAGCTAAACCAAGGAGAGATATCAAAGTCCTCGTGAATAGTTGCTTTCACCATGCTACGTCCTAGGTAAAGTCCCAATAGTGTCAGGTTGAGTCGGCACAATGGGATGCGATTATAGGTTTGGCACAGGTCTAGCAAGACTGGGGAAATGTGTTCTAGTACGTCCTCAAAGGATGTGTTGTCCCAATCAAAGGCTCTGCTAAAGGCCAACCCTGTCAACGCCTGTTGTGTGTCTTGATCAGTAATGCCTGCTCGCTGGAATAAGTTTGGCAACATGTATTCGTCAACGGCTGACAATTTCATCAAGTTCGAGTTGAGGCTCGGTACGCTAATGGATACGCGAACTGGCGCATTTTGCATCACATATTCTAATTCTTCCATAGTAAAGCCACGGTAATCGAATACCAATGGATAGGAGTTGCGCAAAATTTGCTCAAATAGCACTTCTCCTGAGGCCGATGTACAACGCAAGTACTCTAATTGTTGGTACATGTCTTCACTAGTTGGCAATTCACTAAGTAATGGTTCTAAATATTTCTCCACATAGTGTTGGAAATTCTCCAAGGAATAGTTGTTGGAATTTTTAGAATATTGCACGATCAAGGATAATGCCAAGGCTTGTAAATGGCCTTTTTGCATATTTACCAAGCATTTCAAGGCATCCACTGCCACCAAGTACCAAGTACTAGATTGTGGTCGTTTTACCACATCGCAGAAAGCATCCGCCAACATGTCTCGCAACCATTCTGTTGGGTTTACAACATATGCTTTTTGTACTTGTAATAACGCCTCTTGGACGGTAATATTTTCTAATAAGGTAGCGATTTCTTCTTCCGATTCAGCGCCCAATTGAGAGAATACGTATTCCGTGATGTACTTCGCCGTCGTTTCTGATGTTGGGTTCAAGATGCCAAAGGCAGCTACGTACTGTGCCACTGCTTTGTCTATGATACTAACGATTTCAGGCGCTACTGTTTCTTCCGCTACGATTTCGTCTGTAGTCGGTTCTTCGCTCACTAATTCTTCTGTTATCTTCGGTATAATCCGCGTCGCATCATCCGCTTCCTCGAGGGGTTGTGCGCTAACGGCACGCACTAATTCTTTAGATACAATTCCTTGAGATTCATTCCAATCTGTCGCATCCACTGCTGGCAACGGCATGGTGTAATCACTAGGAGTCATCTCTTCCCAGATCATGTCATCCGTCTCAGATTCTTTTTTTACAGCGTAAGGATTCTGAAAGTTCCGTCTCCGCTCTTTGTAATACTCTTCATAATTAGGCATCTGTTGCTCTGTGTGTTTCTGGTTACTTTTACCATCTCGAAACAAGAAATAGCAACACAGCAAAAACAATAACACAACGCCTACCACGACCACGTAAGGTCCATATTGTAATGAAAGTTGTATCAATCCGTCCATGGGAAGCCCTCCAATTCATAAATGTATGTGTACTTCTTTTATTATACCTATTTACGTTGAGATTTGAAAGTGGTCTAAGGCATTCTTCAAAATCTTCTACACCTATTGATTAGGAATCAATTAGAGTATCTTGTATAAGTCATACCAAATCTACATCAAATAAAAAAGGAACCATCCGAAGATAGTTCCTAGTGTGGTGGACGATGACAGGATCGAACTGCCGACATCCTGCTTGTAAGGCAGGCGCTCTCCCAGCTGAGCTAATCGTCCATATGGTGACCCGTGGGGGAAT
>QWCZ01001416.1_pt1 | contig 13661 bp, 9 predicted proteins | sample 1972651 | NCBI WGS metagenome assembly QWCZ01 (sample SAMN09866695, study PRJNA288562) | Human oral metagenome isolate pre1_saliva, whole genome shotgun sequencing... | isolation source: mouth | host: Homo sapiens | place: USA: California
CTTAATCCGCCTGCCTGCCGTGCTGTTGCAGCAAAACAGCGAAGTGCGCAACAAATGGCAGCGGCGGCTGCGTTATCTGCTGGTTGACGAATGCCAAGATACGAATACCTGCCAATTTGCGCTGATGAAACTCTTGACCGGTGCGGAAGGGATGTTTACCGCCGTCGGCGACGACGACCAGTCAATCTACGCATGGCGCGGTGCAAACATGGAAAACCTGCGCAAAATGCAGGAAAACTATCCGCAGATGAAGGTCATCAAACTGGAGCAAAACTACCGCTCCACCGCGCGGATTCTCAAAATCGCCAACAAAGTCATCGAAAACAACCCCAAGCTGTTTACCAAAAAACTTTGGTCGCAATTGGGCGAAGGCGAGCCGGTTAAAGTCGTTGCCTGCCAAAACGAGCAGCACGAAGCCGACTGGGTCGTCAGCCAAATCGTCAAACAAAAACTCATTGGCGGCGACAAAACCCAATATGCCGATTTCGCCGTGTTATACCGCGGAAAGCATCAGGCGAGGATTTTCGAAGAAGCATTGCGCGGCGCGCGCATCCCCTACCGGCTCTCCGGCGGACAAAGCTTTTTCGACAAAGCCGAAATCAAAGACGTGTTGTCTTATGTGCGGCTGCTTGCCAACCCCAACGACGATCCCGCCTTTCTGCGTGCCGTTACCACGCCCAAACGCGGCATCGGCGATGTAACGCTGGGCAAGCTCAACACTTACGCGCACGAACACGAATGCAGCCTGTATGAAGCCGCGCAAACCGAAGAAGCCCTTGCCACGCTGAACAATACCAACCGCCAACACCTGCAAGCCTTTATGGATATGTTCGGCAGTTACCGCGCCAAAGCCGAAACAGGCGAAGCGGGCGAGTTCATCAACAGCCTGCTCGAAGAAATCGACTATGAAAACCATTTGATGCAAAACGAAGAAGGCAAAGCAGGCGAAATCAAATGGCGCAACGTCGGCGATTTGGTATCATGGTTTGCACGAAAAGGCGGGGAAGACGGCAAAAACGTCATCGAACTCGCCCAAACCGTCGCCTTGATGACGCTTTTGGAAGGAAAAGACGAAGAAGAAACCGATGCCGTCTCACTATCCACGCTACACGCCGCCAAAGGTTTGGAGTATCCGTATGTTTTCCTTATCGGTTGCGAAGAAGGTGTTTTGCCGCACAACGACAGCATCGAAGAAGGCAACGTCGAAGAAGAACGCCGCCTGATGTACGTCGGCATCACCCGCGCCAAACGCCAACTCACACTGACCCACTGCGTCAAACGCAAAAAACAAGGCACATGGCAGTTCCCCGAACCCAGCCGCTTCATAGACGAAATGCCGCAGGAAGATTTGAAAATCCTGGGGCGCAAAGGCGGAGAGCCGATTGTCAGCAAGGAAGAAGGCAGACGCAACCTTGCCGATATAATCGGAAGGCTCGACAGCATGAAAAAAGGCAATCCGTCGGATTAAACCAAGATAGGGAAACGAAGCCGGAGACAATGTATAGTGGATTAAATTTAAACCAGTACGGCGTTGCCTCGCCTTGCCGTACTATTTGTACTGTCTGCGGCTTCGTCGCCTTGTCCTGATTTAAATTTACACTATAAAGCAGCCATGCCGTCTGAAAACCGTTCAGACGGCATGTTTTTTGGACGGCGTGGTAAATCGGTTTACGCCCACAAGCCCTGCTGTTGATTTTTCGGCACAAGGCGGCCGACACCGATACCGATGAGGCGGAACGCGTCTTCCGTCTGCGGCGGGACGCGCGCCATCAACATTTGCGCAGCCTGCAGCAGAGCTGCGCAGTCGGGCAATGCGGAGGAATAAGTCAGCGTGCGCGTGATGATGCGGAAATCGTAGGTCTTCAGCTTGAGCGTTACGCTTTGGGCTTCGACGTTTTTGCGCGTGATTTGCCGCCACAAGTCTTCGGCAAGATGGTGCAGGTGTCCGGCAGCATGCTCGAGCGGCAGGTCTTCGGGCAGGGTGATTTCTGTGGAGATTTGGAGGCGTTCTCGTTCGGCTTTGACGGGGCGTTCGTCCGTACCGCGCGCCAAATCATAGAGGCGGTAACCGTAGCGTCCGAAATGGTTTAAGAGCTCGCCGCGCTCGAAACGGCGCAAGTCGCCCGCCGTCTGCATACCCAGCGACTGCATTTTTTTCAGCGTTACCTTGCCCACTCCGGGGATTTTGCCCAAAGGCAGGGTTTCCAAAAATGCCATGACTTTGTGCGGCGGCAACACAAACTGCCCGTTCGGCTTGCGCCAGTCCGACGCGATTTTCGCCAGAAATTTGTTCGGCGCGATGCCTGCGGATGCGGTCAAACCCGTTTCCGCAAAAATGGCGGCACGGATTTCTTTGGCAACTTCGCTGGCGTAAGGGATGTTTTTGAAATTACGGGTAACGTCAAGATAGGCTTCGTCCAGCGACAGGGGTTCGATTAAATCGGTATAACGCCTGAATACGGCGTGAATCTGCGCGGAAACCTGACGGTACAAGTCGAAATGCGGCGGCACATACACCGCTTGCGGACACAGCCTTTTCGCCGTTGCCACCGACATCGCAGAATGCAGCCCGAACTGCCGTGCCTCATACGATGCGGCGCAAATCACCGAACGCGCGCCCTCCCACGCGACGACCACCGGCCGCCCTTTCAAATGCGGCTGTTCGCGCAGCTCTACCGATGCGTAGAATGCGTCCATGTCGATGTGGATGATTTTGCGTGAAGACATCGGCTCTGCTGAGGATAAAAGGGATATTCTACTGCCGGCATCGGGCAAATTCCAAATATACGCCCCGATAGGCTTGCCTCCATAAAAATGCCGTCTGAAACATACCCTGTTTCAGACGGCATCCGCAAAACTACGGTTTTCAATTAAAACTGCCAATCCAGTTTCATGCTGACAGTACGCGGCTCTCCATAGAAGTTGTTTGCGCCGCGCGTACGGTTGTAGTTGTTCTCAAAATAAGTGCGTCCGTTTAAGTTCGTACCGATGAGGCTCAATTTGGCGTGTTTGCCCAATTCGTAACGGACGAAACCGTCTATCAGCCCGTAACCGCCCTGACGGATGTTGTACAGACTGCTTGTGCCGCTTTGTGCGGACACGCCGCCGCCAACGGTCAGCCCCGTATTCGGTATATGGAAGCTCGTTCCGAAACGGAATATATGCACGGGTGTGAAATTGCTGAAATTGTACGGCTCTGCACTGGAATTTTTGGCAAGGCGTTCGGCATTGACTTCGGCTGCATTCTTATACCGGCTCTTGTTGTAGGTATAGCCTGCGAAGACTTTCCAATCTTCGCTCAAATCGCCCGACAACTCGAATTCCGCACCCCTGCTGACCACTTTGCCTATCGGTTTGGCAACGGTTTGGAACGACCCCTGCTTACCGCTTGCTCCGGGAACATAGCCGAAATCGACGACCGTGCGGTTTTTCTGTTCGAGGTAAAACAATGCGAACGAAGCATTCAGCCGTCCTTGCAAGAACGCGCCTTTCCAGCCTACCTCATAGTTTGTGCCGACCAAAGGCGGTAAAACGGTTTTGGCACTGACATCGACATTATCCTGCTGTTTGAAGATTTTGGTATAACTTCCGTAAATACTCTGTTGCGGTGTCAAGTCATAGGTGATGCCTGCATAGGGCGTCAATTTATGACTTTGCATCTTGGCCGTGTAATGGTCCTGATCCGCCTTAATGCTCGATGCCGTCTGAAAATCGCTTGCCGGCTGCCCATAGCGGACAGGCATATCTTTGGTTTGCGAGGTTTCATAGCGCGTGTAGTGCAGCCCGCCCAAAAGGTGCAGTCGGCCGGTTACGTTGAAACGCGTGCTGGCAGTCAGCGAATGGGTTTTGTTGGTGTTGAGGTATTTGGCGTAGTTATACAGCGCAGGAACATGGTCGTCGGCCACTTTGACGGTTTTCCAAACCGGCACCGTACCGGAAAAACCGGTAAAGGCAGGCGTGCCGTCGGGATTGGTCTCCTGAATCTTGTTGCCTTTTTCGTCCAGCTCATATACATCGACATATACCGGTGTCCGGCTGCCGCTGTATTCGTCATAGTAATACACCTGCTTGCCTTCGGCATCGAGCTTGGGCTCGGTTTTTATTTTCTTGGCGTTCCTGCATTCTTCGGCATAAACGGTACGGTTGCCTTTTTCATCGTACGCCTGCCAATCGGGTTCTTTATGCCCCCTGACCAAAGGAGATGACAAATCGCCGTCCGGCTCCTCCTGACAACTTCCCGCATACACGCCGTGCGTTGCCCCCGTATTCGGACGTACTCTGTGGCGGCGTTCGTAGATTTCCAGATATTCGGAACGTATCTTTTCATCGCCGTAGGCATAGCCGACAAAGAAATCATGTTCCCGCCCGAACAGCCCGTATGTGCCGGTCAGGTCAAGTTTGATTCCCCATTGGCGGTCGTCTTTGGTATGCCGCAACGGCATATAACTGTATCGTCGGTTGGCGGTAGCCTTCCGATTAAAGGAAGAGTCATACAGGCTGTTTGGAAAACGTTGTGCCGCATTATTAAAGATGCCCTCCTTTGCAAGGGCTTTATCGACAAATTCCGACTTATCGGCATCAACGCCCGGATCCCCCCAAGAACCTTGACAGATAAAGTCCAGCGCAAAAGGGGCACTCATACACTCGTCAAAACCGGCTTTGCGTTCTGCGGCACGGCGGCTGCGATACTGTTCGAAAGCAGTATTATCGAAACGGTTTTTAACAAAATCGTCTTTGCGCTCCCGGTATTCCTTGGCGGTTTCGTCACGATATGCTTTCAGTTTCTCCAATGCCTTATCTTTCGGCTCGAACGGGATGACTTCGTTTTTTTCGGTCAAAAAGCCTACCGCATCCTCACCCGACAAACCTGCCGCATGTTCGTTTTTCAGAAAAAACTGCCCCACCTTCGCATCGGATTCATTCTTGGTATAAGACACTTCGGCATTGAGCTGCCAACCGTTGTCAAACACATGTTTGAAACCTGAGAAAAGGTTGTATTTGTCGGCACTCAACCGCGACCAATCCTCCCCCAAATAAGTGTTGCGCGGCAGTTGCAAAGGTCGGTTGCAGGCAAGCGTTGAACTGAACGGGGCGGTTTTCTGATTTTCACAGGGCAAAATAATACCCGAAAAATCAGGGACCTCCCTACTCTTCTGATACATACCGCCCAAAGTAAGCACACTGCTGTCGCCCGCATCGGCTTCGGCAATGCCGTAAACCATATGTTTCCTGCCCCAAACGCGGTCTTTAAACGATTTTTTATACTCTTCCGCACCCACCAACCTTCCGCGTAAGGTATTCGCCTTATTCAGGCTGCCTGAAACATCCAACACTGCACGCCGGCTGCCACGATGGTCGACGGTCAGCTCTCCGGTATGTTTGAAAGAAGCGGTAGGTCGCTTACGGATCAAATTGACGGTTCCGCCCGGCTCTGAATTAGATTGGGTCAACCCCGTTGCACCCCGTACAACTTCAATATGGTCATAAACCGCCAAATCGGTACTCGGAGACACGTCGATTTTCGCTGTATATCCCGAACGGCCTGCAACATTGACGGTAATACCGTCTTCACCAATCTGATCAATATAGAAACCGCGTGACAAAAACCGCGTCTGCAAGCCTGAATCGCGCACAACGTTGACACCCGTCGTGTTTTTCATTGCCTCTTCAAGCGTATGCACCGCCTTATCGTCAAGGCGACTGCGCGTGATGACGCTGACCGACTGCGGCGTATCCTTGCCCGCAATCCTCATACCTGTGGCGGTGGACATCCGATCTATCGTATAAGAACGGGTCTTTTCGGTCTTGCCCGACAAAGCATGAGAGCCACGTACATTGACCGTATCCAGACTGACGGTATTGCCGTCTGAAACAGGCACAACACCGTCTGCAAAAGAACCACCGTAAGCCGATAACAGCATAACGGTCAGAATTTTAAGTGAAAAATGATTTTGATTCATAGAGACCTCTGTAATATGCAAGTGTGCAAATCGTCCAAAGGCCCTCACAACTGTTTTGATTTTTTATATTAATTGAAAAAAATAATTCTCAATTAAATTTATAGATGCGGATTGTATTCCCATTTTGACAAAAAACAAACCGCTCCTTACCGTTTATTTCAAAAAACGATAACATTGTATTGAAAAATATCCGAATTTAAATACAGACCGTCAATGCGGAAAAAAACACCCAAATTGGCTATAATCCCGACAAACACACTTAAGGACAACAACATGGCAGCCTCGCCCGAAGCAAAATTCACTGAAGAAAAGATTTTGTGGGTCAAACACCACACGCCGAAACTGATCACTTTCGCCATCAGCCGTCCCGAATCCTACCGTTTTAAAGCGGGACAGTTCTCCCGACTCGGTTTCTACGAAGGTGAAGGCTTTATTTGGCGTGCCTACTCCATCGTTTCCGCAGAATATGCAGACACGCTCGAATATTTTGCCGTACTCATCCAAGACGGCCCCATGTCGGCCCGTTTCGCCAAAATGCAACAGGGCGACACCATCCTGCTCGATAAAAATGCCACCGGCTTCCTCCTGCCTGAACGCTTCCCCGACGGCAAGGATTTGGTGATGCTCTGCACCGGCTCCGGCATCGCCCCCTTCCTTTCCATTCTCGAACAACCTGAAATCCGACAGCGTTTCGATACCGTCAACCTGATACATTCCGTATCTTTTCCCGAAGAATTGATTTTCAACGACCGGCTCGCCGCATTGTCCGAACATCCCCTGGTAGGTGAATACGGACACTCGTTCCGTTTCGTCCCTGTTACCACCCGTGCCGCCAACCCCTCGGGCTTAAGCGGAAAACGCATTCCGGAACTCTTAAAAAACAACAGCATCGAAAAGGCGCTGCATACCAAGTTCACCCCGGAATCCACACGGTTTATGATTTGCGGCAACCCGGAAATGGTCAAAGACACTTTCCAAACGCTGCTTGACATGGGTTACGCCATGCACCGCAACCGCATTCCCGGTCAAATCATGATGGAAAACGGCTTCTAAAAACCACCCTGCTTGTCCGATGCCTTCGGATGGACGGGCAAACCGACACGGCACGAAAACCGCGTCGGCAAAAATGCCGTCTGAAAAAGTTCAGACGGCATCTTCGGACACATTACCTGCAAACGGCAACACATTCCAACCCAAACCGATTAGGCAATCAATACGAACGGCTGTTTACATACTTGTCGGCTTTCACCAACCGGTATCGATTTAACCGATTTCCTTAATATTTTTCCTGTCCGTTTTAAACTTCGTCTTAAACGCATCCGGTAAATCTTTATCGAAATACCAAAGCCCGTCATCCATTTCCAATGCGCCGCCCATTCCATGCAGAACGACTTTTTCCCCCGTTAAAGGATCGGTTTCGGTAATTTCCACCTCATGCATTTTTCCCCAATCCAAAACAGGCAACTTGTGTGCAAACGCCAAAACCTGTTCGTCAGAACGGCCGCACGCCTTATCGCATCGGCCTGAAACATATACGGGACAAGGCTCATCCTCTGCATAACCGTCCGGAAGGATACCGGCTGCGGCAGGACACAATCCGTATGTTTCCGCCCACGACGACAAAGCCCGTCTCGCCGCCTTTTTATTGGCAAATAATCCGGTAGGCGGATTATCCGTCACACCGTTTTTCAAAGCCGCTGTTTTCGCATTCAACATGCCGTCTGAACCTTTTTCAAACCTGACGGTCGTAAATGTTTTAAGCAGATTTTTGGCAGATACATAACAACCCGAATGATAACGCCCGACCAATTCCGCTTTAATCTTATATGCATGCAGGCTGCCCAATGCGGGAAAAAAATGGACTTCCTCCGTATTGCACCAATCAAACGGGGCTTTTCCGGAATCCAATAAAGCCGAAACCTCGCTATATACCCGTTCAAACGTACCGATGTAATTTACTTTCCCTCCGCCGTCGAAACAAGCCAGCACCCCCATACCGTCAGGCAAACCGTACAACTGTTGCCTCAACCGTTCGGGCAGCGCGGCAGGCAGCGGTTTCGGATTCATCAAACGGAAACACTGCCTGATCCATGCCTCAACCCCATGTTCCGACAGGCTGTATTCCAAATAATCACACAATGCCGATACATCCGCCATCGCACGATGCCTGTCTTCCACAACAATCCCCAACCTTTCGATGATACTGTCCAGGCTGTGCTTGTAAAATTGCGGATACAGACACCGGGACAGCTGCACACTGCACAAAGCAGGCGATGAAAATCCGATACCCGCACGATGAAACTCATGCTTTAAAAACGTATAGTCGAAACGGCTGTTATGTGCAATCAACACACAATCCTTCAATACCGAAAACAACTCGCCGGCAATCTCTGCAAAAACAGGTGCGTCGGCAACCATGCCGTCTGAAATCCCCGTCAGCCCCGCCACAAACTGCGGAATAGGTTTTTGAGGATTAACCAGCCACTCATGCCTCACCACCCTTCCCTGCTCAAACTTGACCAAAGCCACTTCGGTTACCCTGTCTTCATACAGATTGCCGCCCGTCGATTCCAAATCAACCACGGCAACAGGCATTCCAAACCGTAAAAATACCTTTTCCAGCAAGGGCCAGCGAGAAGCAACAATCATTTTATTCTCTTTAAATTCAAACAACAAACCGATATTTTACACTTTTAAGGCATTTCATCCAACAAAACAATTGACAGAATCCGATGATTACCCTAAAATTCAAATCTTTCTTGCAGCGCACCCGTAGCTCAGTTGGATAGAGTATCTGGCTACGAACCAGAGGGTCGGGCGTTCGAATCGCTCCGGGTGCGCCAGTAAGAAAATACAATATGCGCCCATCGTCTAGCGGTTAGGACATCGCCCTTTCACGGCGGTAACCGGGGTTCGATTCCCCGTGGGCGTGCCAAATTCCAAATCCCTGAGGTTATACCTCGGGGATTTTTATTGCCTCGGCAACTCGTTACCATATCTTTACCTACCCCTTCATCAGAATCTCAGACATAATCGAATCATATTCAAACCTTTGCTGTGTAAACTGATATCCCATAACCGGATGCAGTGTCCGTTAAACACTTTATCCGATTGGTACAGATATAACAGCATATTCCAAAGCTCCTTCTGCTTTTCTGTTTACCGCTGCAATATTTAGAGTATAATACCAAATTTGAGCAATGGTTCTAAAACAGTTAGAACCATTTTTCATGAGCCTGACTGATTCGTATACTCGGAGAAACTGATGCAGAATATTTTTGACCCTTTGATTATTCGTGGAAAATCCCTTATCCCTATCGTGCAAGGCGGCATGGGGGTCGGTGTTTCCGCATCGGGTTTATCTAGCGCGGTGGCGCGTGAAAACGGTATCGGAACGATTGCCAGTGTGGATTTACGTCACCTTCACGAAGACCTGCTCGCCGAATCCCAAATCAATCCGAGCGAGGAGAAATATACGTCTTTGAACTGTACCGCATTAGACAGGGAAATCCAAAAAGCCAAAAGTGCTTCAGAGGGAAAAGGACTGATTGCGGTCAACGTGATGAAGGCGGTCAAAGACCACGCCGCGTATGTCCGCCAGGCTTGCGAATCAGGGGCGGATGCAGTCGTGATGGGTGCCGGTCTGCCTTTAGACCTGCCGGAAATGACCGAGGGCTATCATAAAGATGTTGCCCTGCTACCGATTCTATCCGAATCGCGCGGTATTAATATCGTTTTGAAACGTTGGATGAAAAAAGGCATATTGCCCGATGCGATTGTAGTCGAACATCCTGCCCACGCGGCCGGACATTTGGGTGCATCAACCGTTGAAGGCGTAAACGATGCTAAATTCGACTTTAAACGCGTGATTGAGGAAACGTTTGAAGTCTTCAAAAGTTTAGGGCTGGAAAGCGAAAAAATCCCGCTTATTCTTGCGGGAGGCATGGCAAATTTTGAAAAAGTCAAAACCGCCCTAAAGAACTGGGGAGCCTCCGCCGTTCAAATCGGTACCGCTTTTGCCGTTACCGAAGAAGGAGATGCACATCTTAACTTCAAAAAAACGCTTGCCGGTGCGGAAACTGAAAAAGTAGTCGAATTTATGTCTGTTGCCGGTTTGCCGGCACGCGGCGTACGTACCAAATTCCTAGACAGCTACATCAAGCGTGAAAGCAAACTTCAGGCAAACGCCAAAGCCGACCCGCGCCGCTGTACCCAAGGTTTAAACTGCCTGACCAGCTGCGGCCTGCGCGACGGGCTTGCCAAAGCAGGGCAATTCTGTATTGATATCCAGCTTGCTGCCGCATTCCGTGGAGAAGTGGATAAAGGCCTGTTCTTCAGAGGTAAAGACCCTCTCCCCTTCGGCAATGCCATCCGCACCGTCCGTGAGACGATACAATATCTGCTGACGGGGAGCGAACCTGTTGCAACAGTAGGACGCTGATGTCAAAACAGCCGATACCGTAGAAAAATGCCGTCTGAAAATTTTCAGACGGCATCTCTTTATTTGCTTTCAGTATTATTGAAGAGTTTATCCATCGGGGTCAAATCGGCCGCATTGCCTTGGCTGGTAATCCATTTGTTTTCCACGCGCCACATCCCTGCCGCATCCTCTACGCGCAAATACCAGTGGTTGGTCGGCGGAAGGGTTTTAAACACCGCTTCATATTCCGCCCTATCGTTTTGCACGCCGCCGACAGGCTTAAGGTTTACGGTTTGATCGTCCGCCTTGCGGGTCGGATGCATCAACAGCAGCTTCAACGGCTGATTCCCGTCAAATTCGCCGCTGACGAACACCTTTGCCGCATTCATATCGGGGGAAATGAGGACCTGTACCCGGATATGCCGTCTGACAGCCTCTTCATCCCGATGGAGCTGGATGTCGATATTTTTGCCGTCCTTATAATAATCGTCCGTAACCAAATCTGTCGCGTGCTGCTGTGCGACAAAAAACATGGCGACACTGGCGATGACGACAAAAATCGGACCCGCCATCAAGACCCACGGCCAGACGTGTTTGTACCAAGGCTTGATTCGACTGTTTTGAGACACTGTTATTCTCCGATGAAGGTTGCATCTTCTTCCAAAACAACCGGCTTGCCGTCTGATGCACCGCTTTCCCGGTATTGGAAGATAAACTCGATAGGATGACTGCCTTTGTCCGCGTATTCCGGAATGGTAGACACTTGTACAGGAAGGGTTACCGTTTCGCGCGGAGCCACTTTTATACCGCCTTCGGGCAGCCCGGTCAGGGCTATTTCGTCAAATCCTTTGACACTTGCGGTAATCAGCTGTTCTTTTTCACTGTTGTTGATGATACGGAGGCTATATGCGTTTTCCAGCCAACCTTTGGCATTTTCGCGCACCATTACGCCGCGGTCTTTCAGAATATCGACTTCGACCATTTTGCGCGTGGACAAACCGACCAGGAAGGCAATGATAACTAACGCCAACACCGCACCGTAACCCGCCACGCGCGGCCTGCGCAGCCGTTTTTTAATATCTTTTTCGGAATACTCGTGTTCCAACGCACCTTCTGTCGTATAACGGATTAATCCGCGCGGATAGCCCATTTTATCCATAATCTCATCACACGCGTCGATACATGCGGCACAACCGATACATTGATATTGCAGGCCGTTGCGGATATCGATACCGACAGGGCAGACTTGAACGCACATCGCACAGTTGATACAGTCGCCCAAACCGGCCTCTTCCTTATTAACCGTTTTCTTGCGGGCTCCGCGCGGTTCTCCGCGTTCCGTATCATAGGAAATAATCAGCGTGTCTTTGTCGAACATCGCGCTTTGGAAACGTGCATACGGACACATATGCAGGCATACTTTTTCGCGCATAATGTGGGCAAAAAAGAAGGTCATGAAACCGTAAAATGCCGCGGCAAACATCGCGCCGCCACCTGCTGCTCCGGTGAATAAATCGGGAACAAACTGGCGGATAGGGACAAACCAGCCCGCAAAAGTGATACCTGTCCACGCACAGACAAGGAAAATCAGTAGGTATTTGGTGGCTTTAATGCGGATTTTAGTAAAATTCCAAGGCGATTTTTCCAGTTTTAAACGTTTGTTGCGGTCGCCTTCAACCAAGTTGTCGATCCAAAGCATGATTTCGGTGTAAACCGTTTGCGGGCAAGACGGCAATGGTTGTCCACCAAAACAATCCGAATGCGCAAATCATCAACAGCAGAGCGAGGTAAATCAAATCGCCCATACCCAACGACAATCCGAAAATGAAGAAATGACGGTCGGGGATATTAAATAAAACCGCCTGACGGCCACTCCAGTTGAACCACGGAATGACGTAAAACACAAACTGCGTCGCCAACACTGCGGCGATACGCAATTTGGCGAACCGCCCTTCCGCTTTTTTCGGATGGATGCGTTCGCCTTCGGGATGGATTTGAATCACGCTGGCACGCGGATCAAACGTTTTTTTCACTTTCGGTGCAGCTTTTGTTTTTTCGGACGGGCTGTGCTCGGTTTCCGGATTACCGGCTTGATTTTCCGTGGTCATGCTACGTTCCTTGATTTTTGATTAATGGTTTGTCCGTCATGGCTACTGTTTTCTTTTCAGACGGCATTTTGCTTTTTTTTTGATATCTTTACGTTTTAATATTCTCAGAAAATATATTTTTCTCAAAATACATTCTTGCTATTGTACAACTTTATGCACTTATTTTGATACGCAAAAAGATAAATATCCGAACAATACCGCCCCCAAATACGCCGCCCCTTCACGGACAAAACTATATGTGCTGAAAACTTCCTTATTTGAATATAATTAAAAAACAACGGGTAAGAAATAAATAGGCAAATGACTGCAAAAAACGTCGATACCCCATCATAAACAAACTCTATTTATTCAATAAATAATTTGTAACACTTTGTTTTCAAAAGTATAGAACCACCTTTCACATTCAGGCTGAAACCGACATCCCGATACCCGGAGCATATATCCTTCCGGCACAGCAGTACCGCCTACCCCTCCTTTTCTTGAAAGCATATGCGAATCGGGCGATAATCAACGCCGTCTAACCATCCACTTATCCAAAACACCAGCAAGGAAGATATAAAATGTCTCAACTGGCAAACGCAATCCGTTTCCTCTCCGCAGATGCCGTTCAAAAAGCAAATTCCGGCCACCCCGGCGCGCCTATGGGCATGGCGGAAATGGCAGAAGTATTGTGGACGAAATTCCTGCATCACAATCCCGCCAACCCCAAATTCTACAACCGCGACCGCTTCATCCTCTCCAACGGCCACGCATCCATGCTGTTGTACAGCCTGCTGCACCTGACCGGCTACAACCTGAGCATTGAAGACCTGAAAAACTTCCGCCAGCTGCACAGCAAAACCCCCGGCCACCCCGAATACGGCTACACCGACGGCGTGGAAACCACAACCGGCCCGTTGGGACAAGGCATTGCCAACGCAGTGGGCATGGCATTAGCCGAAAAAATCCTTGCCGCCGAGTTCAATAAAGACGGTTTGAACATTGTCGATCACTACACCTACGTCTTCATGGGCGACGGCTGCCTGATGGAAGGCGTATCGCACGAAGCCTGCTCACTCGCCGGCACTTTGGGTCTGGGCAAACTGATTGTTTTATATGATGACAACAATATTTCCATCGACGGCAAAGTGGACGGCTGGTTTACCGAAAACATCCCGCAACGCTTTGAAAGCT
>QWCZ01001089.1_pt1 | contig 13660 bp, 7 predicted proteins | sample 1972651 | NCBI WGS metagenome assembly QWCZ01 (sample SAMN09866695, study PRJNA288562) | Human oral metagenome isolate pre1_saliva, whole genome shotgun sequencing... | isolation source: mouth | host: Homo sapiens | place: USA: California
AAGTTAACCGTATGGATAGACTAGGGTTAACACCTAACGGTGACTGAGGCGCTCAGGGATTACTTACTCAGTAAGTGTCCTGATCATCGGGGGATTCGCTCCTCTAACCGACCTACAGTATTTGAGTTTGAAGAAGTAGAAGGAAGACGCACAGATGACAACTTTGATGAAGCCAACTGCACGCGCCGCCTCGACGGCTCTCACATTCGAGCATGCGTCGGATTTCGCCGCGTCCGCCGACAACGCCATCAAGCGCATGTGCGACATTATCGCCTCGCTTATCGGCATCATCCTGCTGACACCGGTGTGGATCATCGTTGCAGCGATGGTGCGCCTGCACGACGGCGGTCCCGCTTTCTTCAAGCAGGAGCGCGTGGGCCTCGACGGCACGAGTTTTACCATGTTTAAGTTCCGCACCATGCACGTTGATGCGGAAGCCATGAAGGCCTCGCTCGCCGAGGCCAACGAGGCCGACGCCAGCGCCGGTAACTCCGTCATGTTCAAAATGGCCAACGACCCTCGCGTCACCCGCATCGGGGCCTTGCTGCGTAAGACCTCGATCGACGAGCTCCCCCAGCTCTTCAACGTTCTTCGCGGTGATATGTCTCTCGTCGGCCCGCGCCCCCCGCTCCCCAGCGAGGTTGCGCAGTACGAGCCGCGCGTCATGGGCAAGTTCGCGGTCCGCCCGGGTATTACCGGCCTGTGGCAGATCTCCGGGCGCTCCAACCTTTCTTGGGACGAGACGGTCCACCTGGACCTGTCCTACGCCCAGCACCGTTCCCTCACGCTCGATGCGTGGATCATGCTGCAGACCATTCCCGCTCTGCTGCGCCACGAGGGAGCCTACTGATTCTTTCTGCATGTGTGTGAAATAGGGTGAGGCCCGAGCCAAACGGCTCGGGCCTCACCCTTTGACGCGCACAATGAGTCGCACACCCGCATAGATAGGGGCACGCTATAGAAAGGTCACCACAGCGCTTTGAGGACGCTTCAAACCCTCGGAACAACGGGCAGACGCTAGCGCAATCAGAGTCAGCCAGGAGCGCCAGCAGCACCCTCACAAACATTACATGCGCCGACGACACATAACGGACTCTACGATGACATACGCACTGACAGACTTGAGGGACCAGCAGGACAACCCAGCTCTCCTATCAGCACCATCACAGCAAGAGCGGTGGTAGCACATGCTAGATTGGAAACAGGTAACGCCCACGAGGGTTTGACACCGTCGCCACTGAACCCGTCACTGAGGCTGTTTTATACCCGTGTCAAAACCTCGATAACGGTTATTGCGCACCTAACAACTCACATATTCAACAGCTGTATGACCAACAATCACCTACCGGCTCACGAGACGTCATGACCACTTGGAATCACCTCTGAAGGCCGCGTATTACGCTCGACACCCAACTTGACAGAAGTCGTCACAGTGTCGCACTTCGCATGTCGGACACCCTAGAGGCCCACAGACTTCGAACGCCTGGTAATCCTTTCCCGCATCACCTCACGCCTCAACCAGCCGACTCTCTATCCGGGGGGCAAGCGCCCCCAGTCTCATTCCGGAGAGAACGCTTACAGTAGCATGAAATACCCCTCTAACAGCCAAGACAGACAGCGAGGCGGGCCGAACCCGTGGGTTCGGCCCGTCCAGCCACCGGCCACACAGACGGACACGTCAGGGACCTGCTCGAGGACCCAGGATGCGACGACGTCCTGAAGCCCCGCACCGAGTCCAACGATCGCTAGGCGCGGATGAAAGTCCGTCAGGATGGACGGGTTGGCCTTGAGGCGGCGCAGGCCGTCGTAGCCGTCAATGTGCTGGACGTTGAAACGGCTCAAACGCTGTGCGACGGCCTGCCCGGCCTCCGTGGTCGTGCCGATCACCGTGATGCGCGTGCCGTCTTCGAGACGGTCGAACACGTAGGGAAGCACGAGATCCGTGGACGTACGACTGACGTTGTACCCTGCGGCCCGCAGGCGCATCTGGAGGAATGTTCCGTCGAACCCGATGGTGCTCATGCGCGACAGGGCTGGGAAGTCCGCGTGCAGGAGGGACCAGTGGTTCAGCCATGAGGTCGCGTGCCCGGGAGTGAGCAGGCGCGTCGCCATCGCTTCGAAGACGAGATCGGCATCAGATGCGCCGACGGAAGGGGACTTGTCAGTCATGGGTTCACCTCAGCAGGCTTCCTTTGAGATCGAAGGAAACGGACACAGCTCCAGCGTAGTTGGCGTGCTCTTCCACCGCGATGCGGTTGACACCGTCCTTGAGCACATCACGCGGAACAGACACAGTGGCAAGATTCTTCTTGGCTGCGCCGAGGGACACATTGGACTTGGCGTTGGTGTTGTTCGTGACGGCACCTTCCGGCATGTTCACGCGCTTTACTTCGGTTCCGTTGACGTAGATGACAGCACCGTCGTCGACGCGAACGTCGAGGGTAAGCTCGAAGTCAGCGCTGATGGTGCCCAGGTTCACGTCACGGGCGAAGTAGGTCGTGATGGGTCGCTCGGAGGCGGCGAGCACGAAGGGGGTAGCGGCGTCGCGGTCGCCCCAGCCCAGCGGGCTGGCTCCGTGCTTCCACTGTGACAGGTCGGCAGTCGAGTTCCACGCGGCGTCGGGAGCGTCCTTGGAGTTCCAGTAGTTCCAGTACTGTCCGGTCGGCAGGAACTCACCGAAGTTCACGGCGGACACGTCGAGTACCTCGAGGGGCTGATCGGGGTCCGGGGTGATCGGCTTGTCCGGGTCGGGCTGCGGCGCAGGTTCCGGCTCAGGTTCAGGCTGCGGCTCGGGTTCGGGCACATCAGCCTTTGCCACGACCTGGACGGTGCCGTCGATGGTCATCGAGGAGCTGGACCGGTAGTTGAGGTGTGTCTCGACGGCCAGGGTGTTGGTTCCAGCGACGAGCTGGGACGCGGGGACGAAGACCAGCTGACGGTCGGCGCGCGCGGAGGCGGTCGTCACGGAGGCAGACGCGTAGGTTCCTGCGGTGACGGCACCATCGTTCATGCGCTGGCGTACAACCTCGGTGCCGTTGACGTAGACCACGGCGCCGTCGTCGGCCATCACGGAGACGTTCACGCCGCCGATGGCGGTGGGGTCAGCGACCGTGAAGGTGGTGCGCGCGTAGGTGGTCAGCGGGCGGGTCTTGGGCGTGCCGGGCTTGAGCGTGGTACCCAGGTCGGCTGCGCCATAGCCGATGGGGGCGGTGCCGCGGCTCCACGAGGAGTCGTCGTACGAGGTCTGGGTCCAGTCTGCGGACACAGCATCGGTCGACCAGTGGTACGCCCAGGTGGCGTCGTCATCAACGAGGATAGTCGAGTCATCAGGCTGGGTCGGCTGGCCGTTGGCGTCGACCGTGTACGCGTGAGTCGAGGCACCTCGCAGGCCGTCGGAGGCGACGGCGCGCACGAAGAAGCGGTTGTTGCCTCCCAGGGGCACGGTGATGGAGGTCGAGGTCGTAGTGGCGACCGTGCGATCATCGCGCAGAATGTCGTAGGACTCGGCACCGGGCACGGACGACCACTTGAGGGTTACCTCCTTCGCGTTGCCGTCGGAGGCGCGCAGGTTGGCGGGCACGGCGGGGGCGGTGGCGCTGCGTGCGGGCATGCGCACCCAGCCACCGGACCACTGGCCGGCTGTCTTGGAAGTGTAGGAGAAGTTGAAGTCACCGCCGACCCACAGGGCACCGTCATCACCCATTTCGAGGGCCCAGGCACCGGTGGATCGCAGGGAGGACAGACGGTAGGGGGTCCAGCCGATCTGACGGCCAGTGGCCTGATCCCATCCACCGACCCACTGGATCTCGTCGGCGCGCGTCCAGGTGTCGCCGAGGGCGAGGTACTGGTAGGCGTCCTGGAAAGTGTAGTCGGAGCAGTGGCAGGAGCCGTAGACGACGCCGGTCGCAGAGGCAGTGGTCGCCTGCAGGTCGCCGCCATTCTGCATAGTGATGGAACCGGAGGTGCGGGTCATGTCGGAGGTGTTGTAGCCAAACAGCGAGTGCTGGGAGCCACCGAAGTAGGCGCGCCCATTACCGACGGTGACGGCCTGCTGGTACTTGCCGATGAAGTAGGAGTGGCGGAAGGACCAGGACTGGTCGAGCTCAGCTCCCGCACCGGTGCCCAGGCGGGCGGCATTTTCGGCAACGAGGTCGTGTGCGCGAGTGAAGTGGCCTGCAGCGTAGAGGTAGGAGTCGTTCTCGTCCACGTCGATATCGATGACGGCACCGTTGAACTCGGGGTTCCACGAGCGATCGGGCTTGCCGGACAGGTCCAGGCGGGCACCGTTACGGGCGTACACGGAGGAGGAGCCGTTACCCGTCAGGTGGGTGAAGGCACCGGCCAGGTAGATGTGTTCGCCGACGACCTTCGCGGCTTTAACGGTCACAACGGATGCGTTGCCGTTGCGGATCTGCAGGTCCCACGAGGGATCAATCTGGCCGGTGGCAGCGTCGATCAGGACGGTTCCGACGTGGGTTTCACCGTTGACCTTGGTGAAGTCACCGACTGCCAGCAGCTTACCGCCGGGCAGCTCGACGAGGTCCTTCACCTGGTTGTTAAAATCGAAGGTCTGGCCGGTCCAGTCACCGGTGGTGGCATCGAAGGCTGCCAGGCCACGGCTGGTGGTCTCCGAGCCGTTCTTGCCCTTCTGCACGCCGGTGAAGTTACCGCCGACGTACATGGTGGAGCCGACCTGTTCGAAGGCCTGGACCTGGATACTTCCCTCTTGGATCGAGCCGTTGAGGTTACCGGTCACGCCCCACGTCGTGGGGGTCGCAAATTCGGAGACCGATGCCTTCTGGGTCTCAGCGGCAGTGCCGCCGTCACCGATGGCGCGGAAAGAGGAGTCCGTGGAACTCAGCTCGGGACGGATGTAGACCTCCGCGTAGGGATTGATGATGGAGCCGTTGCGGTGGAAGAACGACGTCGAGGAGGAGGTGTCGTACCAGGAGGACGCGAGGGGACCATAGCCGAAGCCCATCGTGTACTCGTTCTGCGCAGAGGCAATCAGGTTGACGTAGCCCCAGCTGGTGTTCGTACCAAAGCCGGACCACACGATGCCGCCGTTGACCCACCACTCGCGGTTGAACTTAACGTTGACGGGGTGGGCGCTCTTGAAGGGCCAGATGAAGTCGCGCATCTTGGGGAACTGCATGCGCACGGTCTGGTAGGCGCTGCCCCGGTGGTTCCAGGCACGCTGGACCATGACTCCGTCCGGGAGGTCAGAAACTTTGGTGCCCCCGAGCAATCCGTTCACGGTCTCGTGGGACGCCTGGACGACCTCAAAGTCGCCGGGAGTGCGCGGGCGGGTCTGGAGGCGAGTCTGGTCTCCCTTGCCCTGGCTCCAGGTTTCCCAGCCTTCACGGCCGCGACCGATCATGACCCAGCCGCCACCGTCCGTCGTCTGGTCACAGAAGAACTGGCCGGGGGCATCCATTGTGGCCGTCTGGAGCCAGTAGGTGCCGTCCGACGAGCGCGGGTTGTTCTGTTTAATCTCCCAGCATGAGGCCGCGGCAGTCGCTTCGGAGAGGCCATCGTGGAGGGGGTCAACCGCCGCCTGAACTGCGACGGGGCTGAGTGCAAGCACTCCGAAACCGGTTATTGATGCCAGGCCGAGGGCCAAGCAGCGGCGGATAGTCTTCATCGGATCCTCACTGGTATCACATTAATGGTTACCCCTATAGTGTCACGAAAACCCATCACGCTCAACCATGTGGTTAGCCAAAAACGAGAGTGTTCTACCACATACGAAGGAGCCCTCGCCAGAACGGCGAGGGCTCCCCCTGTCAACAGGAATATATGAGGTCGGTCAAACTGCCCAAACTAGTCATGACGTCACCTCAACCTGCATGAAGCGACACGATATTCGCTCTATTTGGCCATTGTTGCGGACAAATCAAAGGACATGGACGGCGTGCCCTTGTAGTTGACATGTTCCTCAACGCCGATGCGATTCACCCCAGATGTCAAGTAGCTGGCGGGAATCTTCACCTCGAGCAGATCGGAGGCCGCCTTGGGGGCAGTAACCGCCACATTCGCGTACGTGTCATGGCTAATGTTGCCACGCGACATACGCTTCGTGTCCACGACCTGTCCGTTGATGCGCAGGACGACGCCGTCGTCCGCACGCACCTTGACGGTGAGAGTCGTATTGGGGGTGACGGTGCCCAGGTCGATGTCACGCGCGAAGTAGTACGTGACGGGGCGATCCTTCTTTGCGATGTCCAGGCGAGTGGCCGCGTCCGAGTCTCCCCATCCGATGGGGCCTGCACCGCGCGACCAGTCCGCCAGGGATGCGGTCGTTGCCCAGTCAGAGGCAGGAGCTGCCATGGCGGTCCAGTAGTTCCACTGGGTGGAAGCCGAAGGGATGACCTCGCCGCTCGTCATTCCGTTAACGTCGATGGCCTTGGTGGCGTCCTCGAGGTTTGTGGGCACCGAGGGTTCAGTGTAGGGAACCGGGACCGGGTTCGGATCGGGCTGGGGTTCCGGCTCCGGCTTCACGTCGTCATCCCCGGAGGTCGATTCGGGCGTTCCGTCGACGCGGATCACAGAGGCCCACATGCCCACGGTTGCACTGCGCGTGTAGTTCACGTGCGTTTCGACTGCGATGACGTTGTCGCCGGTGGTGAGCAGGGAGGCCGGCACGAAGACCTCGGACGGGGAGCTCGTGGCCGCACTGTAGCTCGGCGCGGCGTTGGCTCGCGTCGTGTAGCTCACGGCACCTGCGTCAATGCGTGTACGGTCGACCTCGGTGCCATTGACATAGACCACTGCACCATCATCGGCCAGGTACTTCACGGTAACGCCCTTGAGCGCCTTGGCGTCGACCACCGGGAAGTGCGTGCGGAAGTAGGAGGTCACGGGGCGCGCGACGTTCGACTGCAGGACGGTCGCGATGCGAGAGTCGCCGTAGCCGAGCGGAGCGGCACCGGTGGACCACTGGGAGTCGTCGAACGAGGCCTGGGTCCAGTTCTCGGGGGCGGCACTATTGAGCGCACGGTAGTTCCAGGTGGCACCAGCGTCCAGGAGGACGGGGTTGGTGGGGTCGACCTCGCCGTCGGCCGGGGGCACGTAGACGGCAGTGGTGGCGGAGCGGTTGCCCGCAGCGTCAACTGCGCGCACGAAGAAGCGGTTGTCGCCGCCGCGCGGGACCTCAACACTGGCCGAGGTCGTGGAGGCGATGGGGCGATCATCGCGCAGGATCTCGTAGGAGACGGCGTCGGAGACGCCTTCCCAGGCCAGGGTCACGGACGAGGCCGTGGAAGCGGTCGTGTGCACGAGCGTCGGGGTCTCGGGCGCAACGTTGTCGCGGTTGTCGTAGCGAGCGAAGCCACCGTTCCACTGAGTGCGCGAAGCGTCGATGTGCGACAAATCGAAGTCGCCGCCGACCCACAGGTTGCCGTTGGTATCGGTCGTGAGCGCCCACGCACCGGTCTTGCGCCTGGAGGAGAGCTCGAAGGGGGTCCAATGCAGGTTCTCGCCGGTGGTTGCGTCCCATGCGCCCACCCACTTGATCTCGTCGATACGAGACCAGCGGTCAGACACGGCCCAGTCGTACTTGTCCTGGTAGGCACCGTCAGAGCAGTGGCAGGAGCCGTAAATGACGTTCTTGGAGGAGATGGTGCTGGCCTGCATGTCGCCGCCCATGCTCATGGTGAGGGTGCCGGAGGTGCGCGAGTTCGTGCCAGTGTCGTAGCCGAACAGGGAGTGCTCGGAGCCGCCGATGAAGACGCGGTTGCCCCCGGTGGCGATGGTCTGCTGGTACTTGCCGGCGCTCACGGTGGAAGGTTCGAAATTGAATTCGAAGTCCTGGGCGGCACCGGGCTGGGTCGAGAACTTCGCCGCGTACCATGCACGCTCGGAGCCGTGTGCACGGGTGAAGTGTCCGCCGGCGTAGAAGGCACCATTAGCCTCGCTGACGCCCACGGCCTGAACGGAACCGCTAAGTTCCGGGTTCCAGCTGCGGTCGGGGCGCCCGTCGAGAGACACGCGGGCAGCGTTGCGCCCGTAGACCTTTGAGGAGCCGCCGCCGCTCAGGTGTGAGAAAACACCACCCAGGTAGACGTTGCCGTCGTAGTAGTCGAGCGCGCGCACGCTCACCTGGCCGCCGTTCAGCGCGTTACTGATCGACAGGTCCCACGAGGGGTCGACCTGGCCGGTGGAGGGGTTAATGACGACGGTGCCGACATGAGTCTCGCCGTTGACGCGCGTGAAGTCGCCGGCCACGAGGAGGCGACCGTCGGGCAGGGGCAGGAGGGCCTTGACCTGATTGTTGAAGTCGAAAGCCTGGCCGGTCCAATCGCCCGTATTGACGTCGAAGGCCGCCAGGCCGCGCGACGGGTTCTCGGAACCGTTCTCGCCCTGCTTGACGCCGGTGAAGTTACCGCCGACGTACATGGTGGAGCCGACCTGCTTGAGGGCCTGGACCTGAATGGATCCTTCCGCGTAGGAGCCGTTGATGTTCCCGGTGACGCCCCACGAGGTTGTGGCCGCGTAGTTCGAGACGGCGCGGGTCACGGTGGAACCAGCCTCGCCCTCGTCCGGGATGCGGGTGAAGGCCGAGGAGTCGGAGGCGATGCGCGGACGCACGTAGGCCTCAGAGTAGGGGAAGACCGTCTGGCCGTTCTTGTGGAAGAAGGAAGACGCAGAACTCAGGTCGCCACCCCAGTTTCCGGCACCGACGCCGTAGCCCCAACCGACAGTCCAGCCGGTGCGTGCCGACGGGTAGAGCTGGAGGGCGTTCCAGCCCTGGTCGTAGCCGAGGGTATTCCACAGGAGGCCGGAGACGGGACTGGCACCGTCCATCGAGACGCTCACCGGGTGAGCCATCTTGAAGGGCCACACGAAGTCCGTCATCTTGGAGAACTTCAGGTCCAGCTTCTGGTAGGAGCGGCCCGAGGCGCTCCACGAGCGCAGGACGCGCACGCCGTCCGGTTGGTCCTTGATGTCTTCATTGTTGAGCAGGCCGTTGACAGCGTCATTGGAGAGCTGAACGACGTCGAAGGCCGACTGGTTACGCTCGCGCGTTGTGAGCTTCGCCGGATCGCCCTTGCCGCCGCTCCACGGCTCCCAGCCTTCGCGGCCACGGCCGATCATGACCCAGCCGCCGCCATCTGTGGTCTGATCACAGAAGAACTGGGCGGGGGCGTCCATCGCGGGGGTCTGGAGCCAGTAGGTGCCGTCCTGAGAGTTGGGATCGCGCTGCTTGATGTCCCAGCACGAGGCCGCTGCGGTGGCGGCGCTCAAACCGTCATGAAGGACGGTTTGAGCGGGGGAAACGGGAGGTGGATTGCCATCATCTGCGTGCGCCATCGGGGCGAACGCAAGCGATGCACACGCGATAATCGGCGCAGATGCAAGGGTTACAAGGCGCGAAAGTGCGGAAGCCATGACACGGCCTTTCAGCGGGACAATAATCTTGTTGCACTAAGGATTACACAACAAGGGAAAGTCCATCAACCGGCCGGTCAAGTCAAACCTTCACAGGTGCCTCATACACCCCTCCCTTACCCCCGCTTTTTCTTCGCTAAGGACCCAAGTCCCGAGAGATGGAGCCGATCCCGAAAAGTCCAACAAACACAAGCGAAAACGAGGCCCGAGAGGGCCGACCCAGCGACCATCCCAACGAAAGAATCGCGTCCGCACAACCATGCTATACAACCACCAGGAATTGCGGCAGATGCGCCCACAACAAGGATTGGCTTGACCACTTCAGAGATTTTCGGTGTCACACCGATGAAGCGCGACACCTGAACGGTTGCCATCGCAGCGTCAAGTACCATACACACCGCCCAAACCGTCGCAGCTGCGACCATACCTCCACGAGGAATGAAAATGACGTTGCCCACAACGTTCAGCGTCAGCACCACAACCTTGTTCACGGCCGCCCACCCCGAGCGCCCACTCATGATGAGCAGCGAGTGAATGTTGCCCGCCATGAAGGTCACGATAGAGCCGATGCACAGGACAACGAGCACGTTCGCGCCCGGCGCGAAACCATCACCGAGGATCCTCATGAGAGCCGGAGCGTAGATCGCCATGAGCGCGTAGATCGGCGCGGCGAAAAGCACCAGCCAGATGGAGGCCGTGCCGTAGAGGTCGCGCAGCTCCTTGATGCGCTCCTGGTGCAGGAGCTTGGAGAACTGCGGAGAGACGACGACGCGCAGGGCCGTATCGACGACCAAGCCCGCCTGAATGAAACGGATCGCACCGCCGTAGATACCCGAGGCAGCATCGCCCGCGAGCAGGCCGACCAGCAGGACGTCCAGCCACTGCAGGGCCTGCTCGAGACCGGCAGTCAGGGTGCGAGGCAGCGCGAAGGAGACGACCTGACGACGACGCTGCGCACTCGGCCAGCGCCCCTCAGAGTCCGCCACCGACGGCATGTGCCGCAGGAGCAGCCACCAAGACGCCACCAGCACCACGACGAAGGGCATTGCCCACGCGATTGAGACGAGCGCCAGAGAACCCGTCAGCGCGGCCGCCAGGGCCACCAGAAGGGGACGCAGGCCCGGCAGCAGCAGATTCTGGACGAGCACGTACTCGCGCATGTTACCCAGCGCCCGCAGCGCGGCGGACGCCACGAGCGTAAGCGCACCGATCGGGACGAACCAGAGGACAGCGCGGGTCGCACCCGACACCTCGGCATTCCAGATCAACGGGGCCACGGCCTCGAGAATGAGGACGCACACGGTGGACACGCCCACCGTCATCGTCGCCATAAACGACAGGGTTGCGCGGATCTCCTGGGGCGCATCCAGGGAGAGGCGAGGCATCAGGTAGATGGCCGTGGAGTCCAGGCCAACCTTCGCCAAGGCCATGACGATGGCGAACACGCCTGTCGCCTGTGTGACGACGCCCGCGCCGGTCGCGCCCAACATGCGCGAGAGAATGATCGTGAAAGCGAAACCCAGGATGGCCGAGGCCATGGCTCCAACGAACCCGACGATGCCCCCGCGAGCGAGGGACCGCCTGGCTTGATTTGCCTCACTCATGATTAACCTTCCCGCTACCACGCGGTAGCCTTTCCCTATAACCGATCGATGGGAAACACATGAACTTCATCAACTCTCTCTCCCCCACCCGCAAGAAGGGCCTCGTGGCAGCAGCGATCCTCCTGGTCATCGCGCTCGTCATCGTCGTGGTACTGCGCCTGACGGGCTCTTCCGATACTGAGACCACTGCAGCCTCCGGCGTGCAGAGCGTGGGTCCCGGCCAATCCGACGCCCCGCAATCCATCGCCAAGACCATCACGCCGCAGTCGGCGGGTCCCGCCAACGCAACCGGCGCGATGGAAACGGCCACCGAAGCTGGCGACCAGGCCTCGTACATCCTGACAACCCTGTACGATGCGTACACCGATCCCGAGCAGGCCCAGGCAACCGACCTGTCGTCCGTGCTCACGGAGTCCGCGCTCGAAGAATTCGATGCGCAGGCTGTCGAATGGGCGAAGGAAGGCCTGCACTCCGAGGGCACGCCAACCGTCGAAAACCCGCAGGTCATCGCCGATGACGGTGCCGGAAACCTCACCGTGTCGGCCTGTGTGGACTCCTCCTCCGTGCGCGTCCTCAACGACGCGGGGACGTCTTTCACGGACGACACGAGCATGACCCGCGCCCTCACATATTTTCAGTTTGTGAAGGATGGTCAGAACTGGAAGCTCTCCGGTGTTTCCTTCCCCGACGACCCGACCTGTTGAGTCGCTCGAGCATCCGAGTGGAGAAAGCCCCGTCGTTCGCGGCGGGGCTTCCCCATTCGCCCAGACGCACGGGGGCCGCGACGCGGACCGTACCGGCGACGGAACCGGGCGTAGGTGTACCGGCTTGGGCGGCGGCCAGGCGCAGCGGGTGGTTCTCTTCTTCCAGGTGACGCGACAGTAGAGCGGCGGCGACGACCGAGAGCATCAGGCCCGTGTTCATGCCGTAGTAGAACTGCTCGACCAGGGTGGCCAGCATGATGCCGCCCAGGATCGAACCGTAGACGTCCTTGGCCCGCCAGATGCGCGGGAACATGCGCAGGAAGAACAGGATGAACAGGAAAATGCCGACGAGGCCGTAGGAGAAGAGGACGGTCCAGAACTGGCCCTGGGTACCCAAAGCCGGCAGCCAGGACGACGCCGAGGGGCGAGGGGCACCAAATCCCAGGAACGGCGATTCGGCAAGCTCGTTGAGAGTTTCCAGGTAGTTCGACGCACGGTCTGCGGTTGAGGAGGATTCCTGGAGACGGTCGAACAGGGACTTCGAAGCGGGTGTGGACAGCCAGGCCACCACACTGACGATGAGGGCAGCGATGATGCCCAGTACGGTGCGCCACGCCCCGGCGCGCAGGCGCTGGAAACCGACCCACGTCACGATGACGATGAGGCCGATATACATGCCGCGGTTGAGCGTTGCCGCCGCCGGAATGATCGACAGCGCGCACACGCCGACAACGATGAAACGATATGTCGAGCGCTCACGCCACAGCACGTACGCAAAAATCAGCGCGAGCGGGAAGATCATCGAGTACACGTTGCCATACGTGTTCGAGTAGATGAACGGCGCGGAGGGACGCGGGTCGGACAGAATCCACGACGACGGGTTCCACTGGGTGGTGGCGCGCTTCGTGAAGTCCTTGACGAAGTCGTTCGCGTGCAGCGGCTTCGGCACCAGGTAGTACATGAGCGTCTTGAAGCGCAGCTCGGGCCACGCCATGGCGATGAAGCCACCAATCGTGGTCGACAGGAGAAAACCCCACATCGTGCCCACGATGACGCGCACGCTCAGCGTCTTACGCGCGTTGTACGCGTAGACCGCGAAGATACCGGGAGCAAGCTGGAGCAGGAAGCGGTAGAACGCGCCAATGACGCGCCCGCCCGAATCGAGCATCGACATAGACGCCAACACCCACGCCAGGAAAAACATCCAGATGATCGTTCCGGGCGGGAAACGCAGACCGCTTCGGCCAAGCATCAGCACGAGCATGATGATTCCGAAGAACGGCCACATCAGGTCGCCGGAGCCCATGACCCACCAGAGCAGGTACATCGAGTAGGCCGCGACGAAGGGCCACGCCGGCAGGTCCTGCGCGTCCTCCCGCAGCGGCCCGATGCGCGCCGGTGGCGGCTTCCTCCAGATTCCGCGGCCCCAGCTCACGCGCTCGTGTTCCCTTCAGGAGTGCCACGTTCCTCGGACGAGGCCGGGGCTGCGTCAGCGCTGTTCTGCGCGGTCACGTCGGCCTCTGGTTCGTCAGCCGGGTGGAGCGGGGCGAGCCTGTTGCTCCTGCGCGAAGACAGGTAGAGGAAGGGCCCCTCCAGGAAGCCCTTGATTTCGGACCTGGTGAGCGAACCGGGCGTATCGTCATCACGGCCGGCCACGCGGGCACCGCCGGGCTTGATGCGCTTGAGGATTCCGGGGATGCGTCCCACGAGGGTGCACAGGACCGAGGGCTTCTCGATGATGGCCTTCGTCAGCAGAGCGGCCATGCCGGAGCCGTTGCCGCGGATTTGCTTATCCAGGCCGGCCTCGTCGACGCGGTGACGATGGTGCACGAGGGCGTCAGGCGTGTGGATGATGACGTCGCCTGTGGCCAGGATGCGCGCGAACATGTCGAGGTCCTCGCCGCCTCGCGTCGAGGTGCCAGCGCCGAGCGCGGGGTCGAAGGGGCCGACCTCCATGAGGAC
>QWCZ01001860.1_pt1 | contig 13630 bp, 11 predicted proteins | sample 1972651 | NCBI WGS metagenome assembly QWCZ01 (sample SAMN09866695, study PRJNA288562) | Human oral metagenome isolate pre1_saliva, whole genome shotgun sequencing... | isolation source: mouth | host: Homo sapiens | place: USA: California
GAAATACTCATAGAAATGGGTAAGGTTGAAGAGTTACTTAATAGCCCTTCGGTTGATAATGTATTGCAACTAACCAACGAACTCAATCAATTTACGCAACAACCTGTTGCGCAATTGTGCGAAGTCTCAGAAACTTTGTCGGCTATCTACCACAGCGATATCAGTAAAATCGAAGAAATCTTCAAGCAGTCAGCCATTGTTCGCACTAACTGGGCGAGTCATGTAATTCTACTTAATAGTAAGTTGCCTTTGGGTGTGTGTTATTGGTATATTACTCAAGCGGTAGCCAATGGTTGGAGTAGAAATGTACTCAAAAATCATCTTGACAGCAATCTCTTTGCTCGTCAGATTGAGGCTAAGAAGGTGAATAACTTTGCCGTGCGTCTCCCCAATCCCCAAAGTGACCTTGCCAACTATCTGATGAAAGACCCCTATATATTTGATATGATGGGGCAAACGAAAGCTGCCCGATGTTTACGGGTGAAGTAAGGAACAGGCTGCATATAGGATTTGACGACCCATCAGAAGCAACCGGAACGCCGGAGTTTATAAACAGTGAATTTCATCGGGTACGGGATGAAATAAAAGCCCGCTTCTATCAGTTCTACATCGACTATATCCAAGGAAAACAAGAATAATGCACCAATATATCTCTAAGTTCAATGTTCCAAAGATGGATTGCCCATGCGAGGAAAATTTAATCCGTCTGAAATTAGGCAATAGCCCCTTAGTGGAGCGTCTCGATTTTGACTTGGCGGAAAGAACCTTAGTTGTCATCCATCACGGGGAAGTGAAGTCGATTCAGGAACAGCTTGAAACATTAAACCTCGGTGCCAAGCTAACAGCATCTTCTCTCTGCGATGAAGCAAAGTCTGAAACCACCTCCAAAGTTCAGAGACGGGTGTTGTGTTGGGTGCTCGTCATCAACTTTTTATGTTTCATCATAGAAGCTACAACAGGCATCATCTCCCAGTCGATGGGCTTGGTCGCAGACAGTTTGGATATGTTGGCAGATGCTTTGGTTTACGGCATGAGTCTGATGGCTGTTGGAACAACTATAGCCCGTCAGCAAAAAGTAGCAAAACTCAGTGGCTACCTTCAAATTTCACTGGCTGTATTGGGGCTCATCGAAGTTATCAAACGCTTTATGGGCCTCGAAACGCCCCCAGACTTTTTAGTTATGATTGTCATCTCGTTCATTGCACTAATCGCCAATACAGCCTCTCTATGGTTGTTGCAGCGCACAAAGAGCAAGGAGGCCCACATACAAGCCAGTGTTATTTTCTCAGCCAACGATGTCATTGTCAATATAGGAGTCATCGTTGCAGGGCTGTTGGTTGGACTATTGAACAGCAACGCCCCTGATTTGATCATAGGCATCATTGTCTTTCTCATCGTCATTAGAGGCGCGATACGCATACTGAAACTCTCAAAGTAAAACTATAACATATGGAAAAGAAACAAGGAATTGGATTTTTTGAAAAATACCTGACTATCTGGGTTGCCTTGTGCATCATTATTGGAATTGCCGTGGGACAATGGCTCCCGGCAATTCCGCAAACATTAAGCAAATTTGAATATGCCAACGTGTCTATACCCGTGGCAATCCTGATTTGGTTAATGATTTATCCGATGATGCTAAAAGTAGATTTTCAAAGTGTTAAGAATGTCGGCAAGCGTCCGAAAGGAATAATAGTCACTGGCGTTACAAATTGGCTGATAAAGCCATTTACCATGTTTGGAATTGCTTATTTGTTCTTCTATGTGGTTTTCAAAGCCTTTATACCTGCCGGATTAGCCGAAGAATATCTAGCCGGGGCGGTATTATTGGGGGCTGCACCTTGTACAGCTATGGTGTTCGTGGGAGTTACCTTACTAAAGGGGATGCCGCTTATACACTGGTACAAGTGGCTGTGAACGATTTAATCGTATTGGTAGCGTTTGCCCCTATCGTTGCTTTCTTGCTGGGAGTTGGCGGCGTATCTCACTCTGTTGCTATCCGTAGGGCTCTTTATTGTGATACCACTTGCGGCTGGGGTCATTACCCGAATAATGGTTATCCGCCGCAAAGGTGTGGAGTATTTCAACAATGTATTTATTGAGAAATTTAATAATTACATGGAAGGTGGGTTGCTATTAACGCTTATTATCTTGTTTTCATTTCAAGGAGAAACGATACTGAACAATCCCCTGCATATCTTATTGATTGCTGTTCCGCTTGTGGTGCAAACTGTTCTGATATTTTTTGTTGCTTACGGTTGGTCGAAAAGGTGGAAATTACCCCATGATGTTGCCGCACCTGCCGGAATGATTGGGGCAAGTAATTTCTTTGAATTGGCGGTTGCTGTAGCTATTTCTCTTTTTGGTTTACAATCCGGGGCTGCATTGGCTACGGTGGTGGGCGTACTCGTCGAAGTACCGGTGATGTTGATGTTAGTAAGGATTGCCAATAACACACGAAGATGGTTTCCGGCTACCAAATAGCAATAGGGCAAAAGTCCTAATCTAGTTTTATCGTAAAAAGGCTTGGTGCCGGAAATGTTTGTTCCTAACGTTTCCGGCATTCTGCCTTTTGATATCATTGCGCAAGCCCACCTATTCACTTCTCCCTCTTTCTTCCTAAAAAAATGGCGGCTTTAGGCTGAGAAGTTTGAAGGTGGAAGGTCGAAGCTGTAAAGAGGTGGGCTTGCGTAATGCTCTCCTAAGGAGGAAAGGGGCAAAAGTTACTTGGGAAGAAGGTCTATTTTTCGTTGGGAAAGGGTAACTTCTACGGTGGAATCGCTAGACGTATAGTCTTGCCGATCGAAAGGTATACGTCTTAGAGCTGGTAGCTTTACCTCTCATGCGGAGAGGCTTTCAGGAGGAAGGCTTGCCCAAGGCCGAGACGCTTGGACAGCCTTGATAGCGGTGGAGATAGAGGAGTATAAGCTTCGTTGAGACTTAAGCAACAGAGCCCCCGATGCTATGCTCACAGCATAGCATCGGGGGCTAGTTATTTTGGTTCCCGAATCCTTCGGCAAAGTCCGAGTATTAGGTGGGATGCCTTGCTTGAGTAAGTATCCCTCATCATTGAAGCAGGTGTGAGCACTGCTATGTAAAGCTCTCGACTTTGACCTTTATATCGTGCGATATTGTGAGGGGATGAGCGCCTGCACATCAGATAAGACTTCAAGCAGGGTATAGGCAGCGCCAGGGTTCTCATATAAGCCTTCAGCAAGGAGAACGCTCGCTCCTCCAGCATCAACCTTTTTGAAATTGTACCCAAGGAATCCAGCTAGATTTGCCGAGCTTGATATCTCAGCAATCATCGCTTCCGGTAGTCTAGCGTTAGGCTGATGGCTTGCTGTTCAAGGGTGATTATTTGCTGTGAGAACTGTTCTAACCGTTGAAGCATTACCTGTGCTGCCTTGACCGAGTGGTAGCTGTTGATAGCCCTCACTGTTTGGTTGTAGAGGATGCCGATCTTCTGAATCTGTGCTGTGATGTTAGAGAGTTTACGATAGTACTCCTCTGTAGATTCATCCTCGATGATAACCTTAAAGCTCTCGTCTAGGAGTCGAGCTCGGAGGAAGTCTGATTTCGTCTTTGCTCCTGACTTTCGGTATAGCTCGATGAGCTTCTTCTGATCTTCGGGGTTGGGTATTCTGATGTGCCATCTGTCCCATCGGGGGCGGTGGTACATCTGCCGTCTGGCTTGTCTGTATTCTTTCTTTTCATCGTTTCGCTGTTCTTTAATCACGACTTCGGAGTGATTGATACCCCTTTGGGGCAAGGGTCTTTGTGGGACAAATGGCAATTTGTGGTACAAAGACACACCTTGCTTCCCAATGAAAGACTATCTTCTGATTCCACGTTTCGTGGACGATAACAAAGGCTGTTTTTCTTTGAGTTTGGTTTGACCATAAGTTCGTCCACAAATGGATTGATAGGCTGTGCTCAAACGAGTGAGCAGTGCTCCATAGCCTAGTTTTGTGTCGGTTTTGAATGTTTCTTGCAGAGCTTTACGATGTTCCTCCCCACTGAGTTCTTGGTAAGAAAAGGAGGGAGAGTTGGTAACTGCAAATTCGGTGTGGAGCGAATCACCGCTGGCGATACCACACTTCGGTCTGCATCCTTGGTGTCTTTGGCTATGAGCAATACGCTTTTGGCTTTGTTGTTGAGTTCTGTTGCCGATGTGTCCTCGAGCATTATCGTCGCCTTTGTTGAGATGCAGCACGGTTTGAATGTGGATGTTCTTTTCACCGGTCCATTGCATCAAATCGCCCACAAGTTTGGTGGCTTCGGAGGAATTGTTGATGTCGTGCATCAAATCTCTTATTCCATCAATAATCACTAAACCTAGGTTGGGGCTGTTGTAGATGGCATAGCGAATCAACGCTCTCCGCTGATTGGGGTCTGCGATGGCTCTGAGATGACTAAACTTGAGATGCTCGGGTTCTTGGTCTAGGGGAAGCCCTGCCAAGGATAAGATACGCTGCATCACCAGTTGGCAATGATAAGGACTTTGTTCGGCATCGAAATAGAGAATGTCGCGTTTGCTTTCTGGAAATGAAGCCCGATACTCTAGCACTTGTCCATTGATGAGCGCAGCTGCCACAAGGGCACAGACATTGAAAGTTTTCTTGGCTTTCGCCTTGCCCGTGGAGACGCTGAAATTGCCGCTAGATCAAGCGGTGGCTGTATGGTTGCAGTTGGATGGTTCATTTGCGTCCTCCTACTTTTCTCCCTGCGAGTTCGAGAGCAAGTTCTGGATCAATGATGATTTTTCAACCAATTTGCGTGATGGCTCTATCGATTTTTCCGCTTTGTTTGATACGATTAGCCGTGGGCAAACTACACCCAAAGAGGCGAGCGAGTCCAGCAAGCCCATAGACAAAATGTTTTTGTTCTTTGGCGGAGGATTTTACTGTGACCTCTCCCTCATCGTGCGTTTTTCCGTGTTGTGCCAGAAATAGCAGTTCTTCTCCCGTCATCTGCCATACAGGTTTGTCGAGTAACTCATGTAATGTCATAGCATATAGTTGTTATTTGTGCGTTGATGTCGCATTGTTTTTTATGATGATTTTCGAGCCTTCGGGATCCCTTTTGAAAGGCTCTGACACTGCAAAAGTATAGGCTAGTCTGATGACTTACAATACCTAGTGATAAAGAATGATGAATAATGATAAATAGTGAAGTCCTTCAGCATCTTGAGAGAGAAAAAACAGTGAAATAGACTGTCATGAACGTATGATTTTCATAGATGTTACCTCGTGATATGTAAAATATCCAGCCTTTTATGCTTTTCCCTGCCTATTAGTTCGTATTTTTGTAGGTAAATATAGAGTGGGATTACAGAGAATGCGTGTCAATCTCTAAAAGAACCGCTTGAAGAAGAGAAGATGTAATGTAAGAGTTCGGTTGCTATTTTGAAGTAAGCGATAAAAACAGGCTTGTATGCTAGCATTGAAAAGACAACCTTACTACTCTCTTCAAATTACTAAATTAAGCTTTGTTTTGTTCAAAAAGAATTGAGAAATACTTATGATAAGAATTGATAATCTGCGTGATGCGTTAAAGTATATAGGCTATCAAAAGCAATACTCCCCTAATGCTGAAGTTTGGAGCATTAACAATAGAGGTTATACGATTTCTATTGACTTCACTAATAAGCGTATCAATTATCCAGTCGAACTGAAAGCTTATCGAGAAACAACAAAGAACTTTTCTTCGCCAGAAAACTTTGTCGTCTTGGAATGTATTACTCGTCTGCTGTCCTTGGGATATACCCCTAAGCAGATCGAATTAGAGAAACCAATGCCTGGAGGACATACAGACACTGGTGGGTATTGCGATATTCTTATTAAAGATAATGAAGGGAATGAGTTCATACTTATAGAATGCAAAACCGCCGATGACAACTCTTCGAGAGAGTTTTCAAAAGCTTGGCATCGAATGCAAGAAGATGGAGGTCAACTCTTTAACTATTTCAACAGCTATCGTAAGGCAAAGGCTCTCTGTCTTTATACTTCTGATTGGCAAAACGACGCATGTGAATATGATTGCCGAATTGTTTCAATGGAAGACAACGAAGAGTATTTGCGTGCTGACAGCAGCCTAAAAGGGTATAATAAGGTTACAGAAGAAAAGGGAGGAAAGGAAGAATATTTCAAAGTTTGGAAGAATACATACGATTGTGATTACAGTACTGTTGGAATTTTTGAAACTGGTATTTCGCCTTTTACAATAGGTAAACGGCAACTTTCTGTTGACGATTTAAGAGATGCTGATGATTTAGAAATTCAGAAGAAGTATCATGAATATGCCACCATAATGCGTCAGCATAATGTCTCAGGGCGTGAAAACGCTTTTGATAAGCTAGTTAATCTCTTTTTGGCTAAGATTGTGGACGAAACGGAACATACAGATAACTTACAGTTCTATTGGCGTGGAGCAGCTCATGATGATTATTACAACCTACAAGATCGCTTGCAACTGATGTATAGTCGTGGTATGAAGGAGTTTTTGGGTGAAGAGGTGACTTATATTGACAATAAAACTATTGCTGATAGTTTTTATTTATTCAAGAATGACCCTGATGCCACCAAAGAGAAGATTTTGGATTACTTTCAGCAACTCAAGTTTTACACAAACAATGATTTTGCCTTTTTAGATGTCCACAATCAGATACTCTTTCGACAGAATGCAGAAATACTCAAAAAAGTGGTACGTATGCTTCAAGATATGCGTTTGCGCACAGACAAGCCCAATCAATTCTTAGGAGATCTTTTTGAAGGCTTCTTGGATCAGGGAATCAAGCAAAGTGAAGGACAATTCTTCACTCCAATGCCTATTGTACGCTTCATCGTATCTTCTTTGCCTTTGCAGTCTATCAATGATTCGAAACAAGTTCCTCGGGTTATTGACTATGCTTGTGGAGCTGGGCACTTCCTGAATGAATATGCCGATCAGGTCAAGACTGTTGTGACTAAATCTGGGAAAGAAGCTAAGCCTTATTTTTGTGAGATTTATGGGGTAGAAAAGGAGTATCGATTATCTAAGGTAGCAAAAGTCTCAGCGTTCATGTATGGACAAGATGAGATTAATATCATTTATCAAGACGCCCTACGCCCACACTCAAAGTTAAAAGAAGGGTCTTTTTCTGTCTTGATAGCCAATCCTCCATATAGTGTCAAGGGTTTTTTAGAGATGCTCAGTGAGGAAGAGCGGGCAAGTTTCAAACTTTCTCAATATGTTTCAGACATCAATGCCAACAACTCTATTGAAGTATTCTTCATAGAGCGCGCTGCACAGCTGCTAGTACCGGGAGGTGTTGCGGGAATTATCCTGCCTTCTTCAGTGCTTTCAAATGGAAATATTTACACTAGAGCACGAGAGATAATTTTACAGGAGTTTGATGTTGTTGCTATCGTAGAGTTTGGTAGTGGCACATTTGGTAAGACTGGAACAAATACGGTCACTCTATTTCTGCGGAAGAAAAATGATAAAGTCCGCATGTCGGAGCATTATCGACATCGAGTGCAAACTTGGTGTCGTGGCGACTTTAGCAAAGACGGAGTGTTTGCCGATGCTCATCTATTGAACGACTATTGTAAGATGCAGGGGATAGAACGAGAAGTTTATACCTCGTTGTTTGAAACGTCTCCCCAAGAACAACTTTGGGCACACGAACTATTTAAGGCTTATAGAAATAAATATGCTAACGATACAGAAGCCAAGAGGATAGCCAAAAAGAAATTAAACAAGAAATATACTGCAGAGCAACAACTAGAAGAAATCGAAGCACATATTCTAAAGTCCATCCGCTCCATCGAGATGGAGAAACTTTATTATTACCTTCTTGCTAAAAGTAATCCGCTCCCTACGCTCATTGTCAAAAGTCCCACAGACAATGGCGAAGTTAAACGCTTTCTCGGTTATGAATGGAGTTCCCGAAAGGGTGACGAAGGCATCAAGTATTTGAATACTTCGGTGCAGGGAGAAGAAGAGGTGTTAACTCGAAAAGGACTGGATAGCATTCAAACACCACTCTTTAATCCTAAAAACCTAGACGACACTAGTCACATCAACACCTTGGTGCGAAGCTACTACTTGGGAGAACCTATACCGGTCTCAGAAAAGCTAAGTTCTTATTGCTCCACCATACGCATGGAAGATATGATTGATTTTAAGAGAACAGAGTTTGATATGGGATTCTATACTAATAGGAAGCAATCTACAAGTATTCAGTCTAGGTATCCTCTAATAACAATGAGGGAGCTTATTCCCCATATTGAGAGTGGTTCAAGACCCAAAGGAGGTGTAACCAACATTCTCGAAGGAGCATTATCTCTAGGAGGAGAACATATAGATAATATTAGTGGGTATCTTAATCTGAACACCCCGAAGTACGTTCCAAACTCTTTCTATGATAAGGCTCAAAGAGGTCGAATATCTAAGGGAGATATTCTTGTCTGTAAAGATGGAGCTTTAACAGGTAAAGTCGCAATGGTGCGAGATGAGTTAGATGGTCTGAGAGCTATGGTTAATGAACACGTCTATGTCTTACGATGTGAAGAGCCAACGACCCAGCTTTACTTATTCAATTTTCTCTATTCTCCTATTGGCAGTACTTTGCTAAAAGAGAAGATCACTGGATCAGCACAGGGTGGGCTCAATAGTACGAGCCTAAATGCTATACAAATTCCCCTGCCCCCGCTCTCCATTCAACAGCAGATTGTTAATGAGTGTGCTAAGGTAGATGTAGAATATGAAACCTCTCGTATGGCCATCGAAGACTACCGCAAGCGAATTTCAAAGATATTCACTGATTTAGAGGTGATTGCTGAAAATTCCAATGGGGTGGGGTATAAACATCTGATTATAAGCGATTTATGTGAAGTGTCTTCTGGAGGGACACCTCTGAGAACAAATTCCGATTACTGGATAAACGGTAATATTTTTTGGGTTAAGACAAAAGAATTAGATAATTCTATACTGATGACTACAGAAGAAATGATAACCGAAAAGGGATTAAACAACAGTAGTGCAAAGGTATATCCTATAGGAAGTATAATCATCGCTATGTACGGTGCTACTATTGGACAGACTGCAAAACTTGGAGTAGAAGCTGCGACAAACCAAGCATGTGCAGTATTGCATTGCTTTAAGAAAGAGGTTTTGAATGACTATATATGGTTCTATATGCGAACACAAAAAGATAAGCTTAAGAAAAAAGCATATGGCTCTGCTCAGCCAAATATAAATGCGGATATCGTAGCAAAATATCCGGTTCTGCTTCCTTCTCTGTCAGAACAAAAACAGATTATTTCTGATATTGAAAATTATGAAGCTCAGATAACCAAAGCACAGGCTATTATGGATAGCTGCTCTGCTCGTAAAGTAGCCATTCTCAACAAATATCTAATGTAAAATTATGCCATACCCGATAGAACAGAAACTTGTTATAGCCGTTTCATCTAGTGCTCTATTTGATATGCAAGAGTCTGATGCAATCTTCAGGCAAGACGGTGAAAAAGCTTATAGAGAGTACCAGCGGAAGAATATTGATGTTCCTCTGAGAACTGGTGTTGCTTTTCCCTTTATTAAAAGGCTACTCAGTCTAAATAACGCTTTCCCCAAGGAGTGCCCTGTAGAGGTCATTCTGTTTTCCAAAAATAGTCCAGAAACAGGCTTACGGGCATTCCGTTCAATCCAATATTACGAGTTAAATATCTCTCGGGCATGCTTCTCTTCAGGCAATTCCAATCATCAATACCTTCCAGCCTTCAATTCTACTCTCTTTTTGACTACTAATATAGAAGATGCTAAAGAAGCATTAGCTAATGGAATCACAGCAGGAGTTGTCGGAAAGCAAGAGATACATGATTCAGATGAAGAAGGACTTTGTTTAGCATTTGACTTTGACGGGGTCATAGCAGATGATAGTTCTGAGAAGGTCTATAAAGAACAAGGTTTGGTATCTTATCAAGAGTATGAGAAAGTATATGGAACTCATCCCTTAGGCTCTGGACCTATTGCAGATCTCCTAAAGAAAATTTCATTATTTCAAAAATTAGAACGTATGAAGCAGTACAAGGATCCAACCTACAATAGGTTGTTGAGAACTGCCATTGTCACCGCACGCAATGCGCCAGCTCATGAGCGTGTTGTCTTTACTCTGATTAGTATGGGGATCGAAGTTGACGAAGTCTTTTTCATGGGAGGAATTGAAAAAGCACGATTGCTGAACATCCTGAAACCTCATATATTCTTTGATGATCAAAAGAGTCATCTAGAGAATATAGAAGACATTGCAGGGGTGCACATACCTTTTGGCGTCGCAAACTCTCCATGCTAAAAAGCTTGCGGTATTACATAATAAAGCCAAGCTCTAATGTTTCCTTATATAGGGACTCATTGGAGCTTGGTTTATGATTTCTATTAACGCTGATTTTTGGGTGTAATAAAGGGTGTAAATCACGTAACACGTTGATTTACACCCTTGTTTGCGGAGAGAGAGGATTGTGAACGAAATTCTATAACTCCTTGTATCGTAGCTTTTTAGAGATCTTTATTTTTCTAATGTAGCCAAATTGTAGCCATAAGAGAGTACTTAGGGAGTACCTACAGATACTGCAATGGGAAACACATCATATTATTTCCTGAGTTCAAAATTACATACAAAATGAACTATTTCCAAATTATTCAGGATAAATTTGTTACAAAAGTGTTGGCTACAATTTTCGGTGCACGGTGCAAGCCCTTATATATAGGGACTTGCACCATGCACCGACGGTTATTGGGGAAAATAATTAAGGAGGAGATCTATTCTTGTTATTGTTGGTAAAATACTACCTAATAAAGGTATTTTTTTATTCTTCTTTATTAATACTGTCGTAAGACCTTTGTATAATAAAACTATAACGGTATATTTATGCATCGACCAAATGACAGATACAAAAATAAGGGACACATTATCATCGTAAAACCGACTTTGGAAGAGGAGTTGTACAAGTGTACTTGTCCGAAAGAAGCTGCTGCTAAGTCAGGCGCAGATCTCTCAAATTTTAGGAAGCGTTGTCGGCAAATGTCCAATATGCGACTCGGAACTTATGCAAATTGCCTTTCAGGTTTTGATTTAGCTATGGTTATTATTCATATTCCTACTCAAAATCTTCAAATGTTGCCCTTCCTTAAGGAACTTGAGGATAACGACGGATTACATACAATAGATTTCTCTGAATTCTTAGAATTGTTATACATGCAAACTGAAGACCGTGGTGATATGCTAGATCATTTGATTTTACAATTGCTATTAGATCTTAGAGAGAGTAGGAAGAAACAAAAGATAACAGAGATGCTACGTGTTATCCGAGATTGTTGTAATAACTTACTTCAGATATATGGAAGCGAATGAACCAACTTTACTGTATGATGAAATCAAAGCTATTCATCAAGAATTACACCGGGTTACAAGTTTTATTCTAGAATTAAGAAGGGAATACACTGTCCTGGAGGATAAAATAGAATTAAGCACATCAGATGTTTTACGATTACTTGGAATCTCCAAAGCATCTCTAGGACGCTGGAGAGAAACAAACTCTATTCCTTATCGTTATCTATCAAGTAATCATGTTGTTTATCCTTTTAAGGGATTGTATCTGGCTGTTAAAACTGGTAGGGCAACATTTAAGGGATTTAGACGTCTTGAGGCTTTACAACGGTTAAATGCTTATAAAGATGGAATCATTAAAGGTTACATGGGAGATCACGAAAAACATATTGAAGATTTATGAGTCTAAAAGAAGATATTCTAGAGCATACTAATAGGGGGCTTGAAGTTTTCTGCTTTTATATGCCCATTGATTTTGTTCTCAAGCGAAATTTTCGTAATCCTTTGTATGATGACCATAAAGCATCATGCAATATCTATTTTGATAATAAGCATCAGTGTTATAGGATGAAAGATTTTGGGAATGAAATGTATTCGGGAGATTGCTTCTGGTTTGCAGCTTCCATGCTCGGATTAGATGTTCGTGTAGATTTCTCTAAAGTGCTAGCGAGTATCATACGAGATTTACAACTCAATTTAAGCTATGATGAATTGCCATCTCCGTCTGCTTCCCTATCAGAGTCTAAGGCAAAACGGAAGTTGTCGTGTAAAAACGAACGAGAGGAAGAGCCGATAAGAGATAGTCCGAATAATAGGAGTTATCAATTATATGAGCAATCCTTCTCTGATTACGAACTTGCTTATTGGACTAGGTATGGCATTACTCAACAAACCTTGCAACGATTTAAGGTAAAATCACTTTCACGTTACGAAGCTATTTCCAACCAAGGAAATTCATATAGTTTGGTTTCATCTAAGGAGGAACCTATATTTTGCTATGTGATGGGTGCATTTGTCAAGATCTATCGTCCTTTTAGTAAGCTTCGTTTTGTTTATGGTGGGGAAAAGCTTGGAGACTATATATTTGGTTTTGAGCAATTGCCTAATAAGGGAGACATACTCTTTATTACAGGAGGAGAGAAAGATGTACTTTCATTATCAGCACATCATTTTCATGCTATTTGCTTCAATAGCGAAACAGCCACTATCCCAGAGAATATAATAGAAAATCTTCAGCTTCGCTTTCGTCATATAATTATTCTATACGATGCAGATGAGACTGGTGTTCGCGAAGCCCATCGGCAAACTCAATTATTATCTGAGTATAATGTACTCGCTTTACATTTACCCTTGCAGGGTATTAAGACAGAGAAAGATATTTCAGATTTCTTCGCTTTAGGACGAACTTCAGATGATTTACGATTCTTATTATCAGAGATGTTTTCTCAGATATATACACAAACTATTATGATGTTACGTTCATGTGAAATCAACTACGATAATCCTCCAGATGTGTCAAAATCAGTCGTAGCTGTTAATGGAGTCCCATTGGGAACACAAGATAATCTTTTCTGTATTACAGGTGGAGAGGGAACGGGAAAGAGTAATTATATTGCAGCCATTCTCTCAGGGACATTAGGTTCAGAGCGTTTGGCAACAGAACAAACTCTTGGCCTAGAAGTAGCACCTAATCCTAGAGGTTTGGCTGTACTTCATTATGATACAGAGCAATCTGAGGCTCAGCTTCATAAAAATTTAGGAAAAACATTGCGCAGGGCTTCTCTTACAGAGGTTCCTGATTATTATCATTCTTTATATCTAGCTTCACTCTCTCGTAAGGATAGACTGAAACTTATCCGGGAAAGTATGGACTTGTACTATCATAAGTACGGAGGAATCCATCTTGTAGTCATTGACGGCATAGCCGATCTCATTCGTTCCGCTAATGATGAAACAGAGAGTATCGCCATTGTCGATGAACTCTACCGTTTGGCAGGTATTTACAACACGTGCATTATCTGTGTGCTTCACTTTGTGCCGAATGGTATCAAATTGAGAGGGCATATCGGTTCTGAGCTACAGCGAAAGGCAGCTGGTATTCTCTCTATTGAGAAAGATGAAAACCCTGAATTCTCGGTAGTGAAAGCCTTGAAAGTGCGTGATGGAAGTCCATTAGATGTACCTATGACGCTATTTGGCTGGGACAAAGCTCTCGATATGCACGTTTATCGTGGAGAGAAGTCTAAGGAAGACAAG
>QWCZ01002873.1_pt1 | contig 13595 bp, 8 predicted proteins | sample 1972651 | NCBI WGS metagenome assembly QWCZ01 (sample SAMN09866695, study PRJNA288562) | Human oral metagenome isolate pre1_saliva, whole genome shotgun sequencing... | isolation source: mouth | host: Homo sapiens | place: USA: California
GAAAACCATCGAGGCCTCGGCGGTAATCGTGCTATCACCGCGCGAGAAGGACTTGTTCGCAAGGTAGTTCTTCAGCGTGTCAACCAGGCTGCGCTCCACGCGCTTGCGTCCCGCGAATTCGTCGAAAGCGACGACGTCCCAGTATCCGACCAGGCCGATGCGCCGGGTCGCGTTGTTAACGAAGAGCTTTGCCAGCGTCACCTCGCCACCTGATACAAGAATGCCGTGGGGTGAAAACTCGGAGTAGATGTGCGATTTTCCGGTGCCCTTGGGCCCTAGTTCGACGAGGTTGTAGTTACGCTCGACGTAGGGAACGAGGCGGGTCAGCTGGAAGAGTTTCGCGCGGCGGCTGAGCTTCGCAGGATCGAGGCCGACCGAGGCAACGAGCAGGTCGATCCACTGGTCGGCGCTGAAAGAGGCGCGCCCCCTGCAGTAGCGGTCAAAATCGAAGCGCGGCAGCTGGATGGCTTGAAGGCGAGAGACGATCCACGGGCTGGTTGCCTTCGCGCCGGTGTCTCCTGTCGACACGTAGGACACGTCAGCCATGCACCACACACCCCCGGTAAGGAGGCGGTCGTTCTCGCGGACGGTCGCGTCAGACACCAACGCGTTGGTGATCCCGAGATTTTCGAAGGTCGCGCTATATCGGTCATGTATGTCGTCAAGAGTGACGGAAACCTTGTCGATGATGCGGTATTGCCCGGCTTCGTAGATGCGAGACTTGATGAGCTCGGAATCTCCGCGGTTGACGTAGTGCCGGGCGAGGATGCGACGAACACTCTCGACGCCCTCAATAATCGCCGACTCACTGGTGGTCGCGCAGTACTGCGCGAGCAGGAATTCGAGCACGTAGGAAGGCACGATCGCGTTTCCCTTGACTTGCCCGACCAGGTCCTTTCGAACGACAAAGCCGTCGAAGGCACGGGCAGCTGTCTCCTCGTACTCCGCGAGCTTTCCTCCCTCGCTGCCCCCGATCAGGGACGAGGCCGGGGAATCCTCACGCTCTAGGGCGTCTTCAGGCGAGATGCTCATAGGTCGAATCCTCCAAATCCTCCGAACCCGTTGTCGTTGAGGGTCAGCTCGTGGGTGGCAACAGGCTCGCCGACAACCTGTCCGTGAACGGTCTTGTAAGCGACGATCCGGACAGCCTCGCCGGAATGCCTCTGCAGCACCCCATCGAAAAGGATGAGTTCGCTGCTCTGCTTGAGCGACACCTCGGAGCGCTCGCCCGCATCCAGGGTGAGAACACGAGTGCTCGACAGCTGCTCACCCGACATGCTCTCAAGCCTAATCGTGACGGTGAGCGGTCGCCGCGTCGGGCTGATGGGCTCTTGTTGGATGACGCGGGGGCTGAAACGGTTGACCTTCAGGGACGTGTCGTCGTAGTGCAGGGCGATGCCGACGTCGCGGACGTCCTCGGTGCCCCCGCTGCTCACCGACACTTCGATGACAGGGGTGGTGATTTCTTGGAGGGAGGCGCCGCCGTGGACGAAGCGGTTTCCTCGGCCCTGGATGCGGATACGGCGGGTGCCGTAGGGCAGGGCGATGCTCGGCCCGTCTGTCAGGCCGACGCTCGTTGCATCGAAGGCAACGAAGTCGTCCGTCGACTCGAGGTCCTTGCCGAGGACGTATCGGCGCTTCTTCACGGAAACGGAACGCCCGCGCGGGACGCCGCCCTGTTTCGCGGTGTCATCGTTGGCGGGTTCGCTGTCCTGGAAGAGGAAGCCGTGGTCGGCGGTCACGAGGATGCGGGTGATGTCCGCGGAGATGAGCTTGCCGACGAGGCCGGAGAGCTCGTCAATCGCACGGTTAACCGCATCGGGGGTAGCGCTTTCCGACGCCGCGTGATCGCCGGTCGCGTCGATGATGTCGTGGTAGATGTACACGGCGGAGGCGCCCTTGAACTTCGAGCGCATCACCTTAGTGGTGTCCTGTTTCAGCTCCTCGTAGGTGAACGCACGCCCGTCGGCGTCTTCGAGGATTGTCCGGCGTGCATCGATCCCAGACGTCGATCGTCCATCGGCCTCAACGATCACTTGGTCTTTGCCTCGCACACCGAGAGTCAGCTCTCGATGCGGGAGCAGCGCGGCCATGCCGAGGGCCGTGATCGACGGCAGCATCGTGTACCAGGGGTTCACAGCGACCGCGCCGCGTCCGAGGGAGCGCAGCTTATCGGCGAGCTCGACACCGGCCTCGTAGCGGAGCGCGTCAGAGATGATGACAACGGTGCGCCTGTGGGAGCCGGCGACGAGGAGACGGTGGAAAGAGTCGATGCGTCCGCTGGATGAGGGCACGGCGATATCCCATGTACGCATGCCGCGCAGGGCGTCATCCCACGTGCGCGAGAGGGGGCGTAGGTAGTCGTCGCGGTACGCGTTTTCGACGTGCCGGTCGAGGTCGGTGAGGACGTCGTCGACGTGAACGGCTCGGGAGGCGCGCACGTAGTGCCGGTACTCCTGGTCGATGGCCCACAGGCCACTGTCCAGGTCCGTGTAGCGGGAAAAGCCCTCGGCTGCGTCCGAGAAGGCGATGCCCGGGAGCGCACGCAGGTGGGTGAGCAGACGTGCCCCCGCGCGGGCGGCATCCCACAGCGCCTCCGTGCCTTCGAACCAGAGCCCTTCGCGGCGCCTTCCGCGCTGCTCTTCGACCTGAGCGACGCCGACGGATCCGTCGATGATTCCGCGGACGAGGCGGGAGATGAGTTCTCGGTCCACGCCGGGTGTGGTCGTGTCGATGAGGAGGGCGTCGGTGGCCGCATCGTGCAGCGCTGAGCTGGCTCCGGTGGCCTCGTCGACTCGCTTGGCCCACCGGCGGGCATCGTCTCGCGTGGCGACGTCGCGGGTCCACATGCTGAAGTCGCGCTGGGCGGAGTTGTGCCGGTAGTCCCAGCCGTTCGCGTTCATGACGAAGAGCCAGGTCATGAGCGCGTCGAAGGTGTGCTTGCCATCGTATCCCCAGATGGCGTGAGCGCCTTCCCAGAAGTACGCGTCAAGACCCCACTTGAGGGCATCGAGCGGGTTGTCCTGCGTCATGGAGGCGAGCTTGGCGAAGAGGACGGAGAACGAACGCTGCTGGGTCTTGAGCAAGACGGCGCTCATTGCGGCGAGAAAGGTCTTGCGGTCAGATCGCTTGTCAGCATCACTGATGGCGCCGAGGTGCTTCTTCAGGCCGGCGACGCGGGCGATGGAATTGAAGAAGGGGGCGTATTCGTCGATGACCACGGCCAGGGTGGGGTCAACGCCGAGTTCACGCACGAGGAGGGTTGAGGCGTCTGCCGTGAAGGTCGGGTATCCGCATCGCACATCGGCGAGGAGGTCTTCTTCGAGGGACGGGAGCTCGCCTCTGCGGTAGAGCACGTAGCGTGACTTGGTGTCTTCGGCGAAGATGCGGAGTTTGGTTTCGAAGAGGTTGGCGTTGATGGTGATCAGGGTGGCGTCGTCGAGCAGTTCTTGGACGGCGTCAAGGTCGTCCGCATATTCGCTGTTGCGATCCAACCACGTGACGATACGCCCCTGCTCGAGCAAGGCGTTCAGTTCCTCTGCCAGCCGAGAGGCATCGATTCCGCTCCTTGTGTGCCTCCTCCGAGTCGGTCATGCAGGTCCGTCAGGCGCTCCAGTGCACGCCTGAGGCTATCGCTTTCGACGGCGGCACGCTCGATGCTCCAATGGCGCGTCATGAGGCGCTGTAGGTGTAGCGCGTAAGTGGGACCAAAATCCAGCTCGCGTCCTTTTTCTTCGACAGCATCCTTGAGCTTCGCGTCCTTCATCATGCGGAGCAGGTAGGGCTTGTGGTGGGAGGCGGGCGGCTTTACACTCGCCACCGATCTGCCGCAGAACTCTGCGACGCCCTGCCGATCCGCCAGGATCCACGACTCGATACACTGGTCGACGATCCGAATTAGCAGATCCGGTGACTCACCCGGAGTGTGTTCGACGAGTTCCGCACGAAGTGTCACGGGGCATCCCTCACCGTCCTGATCGAGGTCACGAAAGATGACGTATGGGAGAACGCGAGCGGCTTCCCAGTACTTCTTGATATCCCTGTCAATCGCACCCTTGCCGTTGGCGCTCGTGACAGAGAATTCACTATCGGCCCATCCCGCCGCGTACATCAGCGCGGTAACAACCGGTATGTCAGTCGAGCCCTCGACGATGACCTGGGCGTAGACGTAGCCCTCCATCGCTTACCAGGTTCCCAGGGGAATCGTGCGACCATTGACAGCGTCGATGCCCTGCGACTTGGGCAGGCCAGCGCTAACCACGGCTTTGATGCGCGGGTCGTTCGACTCCGACAGCAGCTCACCCGTCGTCTCCCCGTTCTCCGAGCGCAACATCAGGACCTGGCTGGGGAGCACCAGCTCGGAGTCGATGAGTTCCGGCGAGTGGGTGCTGATGATCATCTGCACGTCGCGGTTCATGGCAACCTCCGCTAGGAGCGAGGGGAGCGAACGGACGACGGAGGCCTGCAGGAAGGTCTCGGGTTCTTCGATGAGGACGACGCTCGTGTCGCGCGGTAGCGTCGCCAGGTCAAAAAGCATGCCAAGCAGGCGCAGCGTTCCCTCGGAGAACTGCTCGTGCGAGTAGACGCCGCTCACCCCACGAACGGGAGTATCGCTGTAAAACACTACCTCCGTGCCGAGCCCCATCCGCTGGTAAGACAGGTTCGGGATTTCCGGAACCACCGAGGCCATGATCGGGCGAATACGATCGACCACGGCATCCAGCTGCTGATCCGAGAAGCGCCCCACGTGCTGGAAGAAGCCCGTCCCGTGGTCGGGGTCGTAGCGATCTGAACGCTCAAGCATCTTCTTGGGATTCGGATGGATGTATCGGATGCCCGCGAGGGTTTGACGAACTCTTGTTCGCTGCGCTTCCTCATCTTCAACCGGGAAGGACTCTCCTTCGTCTGCAGGCTTCTTGCCCCCTGCCGTGATTGTTTGATGAACGTCCAGATACCTGTCGTTGGGCTCACCAGTGAGTGGATCCGTCATCGGAAACGCGAACGTTTGATCGGCATCACTGCCGCGTTTCGTCGACTCGGAACCCGCCGACATCAGCCGAAGAAACAAAGCGAATTCCGTCGAGTTCTGGGTATCGTTGAACGTCGCGACGAAAGCGGCAGAATCCGCGCCAGAACGAAAGTATCGGTCTGGGCCACCCAGATCCTCCGAAGCGGCCACAAGCCCACGGCGCCCAATATCACCCAGGAATCGCAGTGCGCCGAGAAGGTTGGTCTTTCCTGAGGAGTTGGGGCCGACGACGAAGAGGCGCGAGGACAGGTCGAACTCGATGTGGGCGAAGTTGCGCCAGTTCGTGATGGCGATGTGCGTCAGCTTCACGTTGTGTCCTTTCGTTGCCAGACCGGGTGCCTCTCCAGTGTCCCACGGGGTGGAGGCACTGTCAGGACCACCACACGTTGTTCTTCTTGATTTCCCCACGGGCCCACTTCAGGTCAGTCGCGATTCCCTTCTTGACCTCCGATGTGGCAGCGCCGATAGCCGACTGCGGGAGGTCGGCCAGGTCCGAGCGCCAGCCGTAAGCGAGCTTGAGGCGATTGATGCGCACGCCGTCATCCAGGTCCAGGCGGATGCGGCGCTGAGCAAGGGGCTGCAGGACAGAGTCGATGTAGCCCTGAACCTCCGCGACCTTCGCGTCGATCTCCGAGCGCTTTTTGTCAATGCGGGCACGCTTGAGATTGGCCTTCCTATCGTCGCCCATCACGGCGTCGCGCTCGCGCCCGACAGCCTCCGATAATGCACGCGGCGGAATCTCCGCCAAGACAGCCACTATCATCACACAGCGGCGCCCCCACTTCCAGGCGATGGCCAGGACAGCGAGCGCGACGGGAGCCCCGCTGACGCTAGGCGCCCCAACTCAAGTAGCCAACCTAATCAACTAACCAATAAACACCCTGTTCCCTCAGGCGCCGCACCAGCTATACTGGTTTTGCCTGAGGGAACATATTTTTAAGGGGTTTTCAGCGCCATGATCAAGTGATCTTCACTCAGCTTTGCTGAGACGTGTCAGAAGTTTTTTCGCGTCTGGAAGATCACTATGCCCTCAATCATTGTTGCTGATGTTTCTTTTTCTTACGGCTCTCACCTGGTACTTAACCGGGTAAGTCTGCAGGTTGGCGCCGGCGAACGGGCTTTTTTGGTGGGCCCAAACGGTAGCGGCAAAACTACTTTGTTAAAGCTACTGACCGGCCAGCTTGCCCCTGATAGCGGGCAGCTAGTTTCTGGCCCTTTCCCACAAACCATCCCTGATGAAGGTTTTGAGGGAACGGTAGAGCAGTTTATTGATGTTGCCCTGGCGCCGCTAAAGTCTTTGGCGGCGCGTTTTGAGCAGGTCACAGCGGCGCTTGCTAGTGGCGAGACTGGCTGTGAAGGCGAATATGACGAGCTGCTGGCGCAGATGAGTGCCCGTGACGTGTGGTCGCTGCAGGCGCGTATTGGTGAGACTCTTAGCGGCCTTGGCTTAAGTGATCTTAAAGAGTCAGGTTTTAACCGGCAGCTAGCTACCTTGTCTCCTGGGCAGCGCTCGCGCGTACGGCTGGCGGCTTTGTTGCTGTTGGCCCCTGAAGTGTTGATTTTGGATGAGCCCACGAATCACCTTGATGAGCAGGCCACTAGTTTTTTGGTGCATACCCTTAAAAATTGGCCTGGCCCGGTGCTTGCCACTAGCCATGACCGAGCTTTTATTGAAGAGAGCGCCACTGTCATTTATGACCTGGATATAAGCGTGTGGCAGCAGCTGGCTAGGGCCGAGGGCAAAGGTGAGCTGGTAGGCCTGGTACGTAATGCGGGTAATTACAGCGCCTACCTTGAGGCAAAAACTACTGCTTACGCTAAACGCTCCCGCATCTATGCTGATCAGCAGGCTCAAAAGCGTGGGCTGCGCGAGCATCGGCAGGAAAGTATGCATATCGCTAAGGGTGGGGTACGTTTAAAAACTGCTTCTGGCACGGCTAAAAAGTTTTTTGCCGATAGGGCTGCGGCTACTTCTGTTAAACGTACCCGCAATGACGACGTGCGCCTTAGCCGGCTTGCTGAGCAGGAGGTTCGTAAGCCGCGCCTCTATCAGCTTGATTTTCCTTGCTTTGAGGGGCGCGTTGGCGGCGCTTTAGCGGTGTGTGCACTTGAAAGCGATGCGGGGTTTGGGCCGCTGTCTTGGCGTGAGGGTATTGGTGAGCGCGGTAAGGGAATTTTGCACCCTTCTATGTGGTCAACCCCAATTTGGCAGCTTTCGGCGGGTAATCAAAGGCGCGCGCAGCTAGCTGTTGCGCTTGCTAATAGCCCAGCTGTTTTGATCATGGATGAGCCCACAAACTACCTCGACCTGGAAACCATGCATGTACTTGAGGATGCGCTGCGCGCCTGGCGTGGCACCTTGATCCTGGCCAGCCATGACCGTTGGCTGATTCAACACTGGCACGGCCGCAAACTCCAGCTAACCCCACCAACTCAGCCTGCGCTATAGCTACCGCCAAAACCTAAACCGTTACTCAACTTGTTACCCAAACTACTGTTTCTGGCTTGCTAGTAGCGTACTTGGCCACTAACTTCAGGCTTATGACGAATGCGTGCGCGGGCGCGGCAGCGATTGGATGAGGCGGTGGCCTGGGAACACGAGGTGTCGGGTGGCACCTATGGGGCTCCTCGCATCCGCCATGCTCTGACGCGCGCGGGCGTAGATGTGGGGGTGCGGGCGGTCGCCGCGTCGATGCGCCGCCAAGGTCTCACAGGCCTGAACACGCACCCGCGCCCAGCCCGGCGCGGCCGGCGCGGGCCGGTGGCCCATGAGGATCACTGCGCCCGCCAGTGGGACCACGGTGCCCTGGACCGGGTGTGGATAACGGATTTCACCTACCTGCGGTGCACCCAAGGCTGGGTCTACCTGTGCGCCGTGCGCGATGCGCACTCGCGCCGAGTCCTGAGATACGCCATGGACGAGCAGCAAAGCACCGACCTGGTCATCACCGCGCTCGACATGGCCACCGCCACCCGTGGCACCTTCCCCGCAGGGGTCGTGCCCCATGCTGATCGGGCAACACAGTTCACCTCCCAGAAGCTGGCTGACTACATGCGTGCCGTGAAAGGAACCGTGTCGATAGGGCGGGCCGGAGTGTGCTGGGATAACGCCATGACCCAATCTTGTGGGCCACCCTCACAACCGAGTACTACTACCGGCGCACCTTCACCACCCGCGACCAGGTCTACACCGGGGTCGCCACCTGGATCGAAGACTTCTACAACCCCCGCCGCATCCACACCAGCCTCGGCGGCAAATCCCCCATCGAATACGAACGACACCAAGCGGCCTGGACAACAGCCGCATAAACAAACCGTCAACAACTTGCGCACAGGCACAAGGTAGTAGAAAGCGAAGGAATCTAGGTATGGCCAGAATTCTTGACAACCTGTCTGACGAAACGAAGATGGGCAGCCTTACGCGCAAGATGTTTCAGACTTTCGAACGTTTAGACGTAGCGACGGGATACTTTAACCTGCGTGGTTGGAACATGCTGTGTGACATCGTTGATCAGAAAATCTCCGAGAATGGTTCGACCCCTATTGCGAGGATTCTTATTGGAATGGTGCAGGGTTCCGCTCACCAGGAGGTGCTCGCTGCCTACCAACGTGAGATTGAAGGAGACGAGGACATCACCGCTGATCGTGAGATAGCGGCGCAGCGTCGGGAGGCTCTACTTGAGGTTTTGCGTGGGCAGTTGATGCGGGGTATCCCAACAGCTGGAGATCGTGAGACCCTTGCCCGATTGCATGAGCAAATCTCGGCGGGTGCTGTTGAGATTAGGGTGTTCTGCGATCAGCCATTGCACGGGAAGGCATACATTTTCCATCGAGATGACATCGCCAACCCAATCGCTGGTTTGGTTGGGTCATCAAACCTGACGTATCCGGGATTGACCTCAAATCTGGAGTTGAACACGGACGTGATGGATAAAGATGGGGCAGCGAAGCTGGCTCAGTGGTTTGAGGACCGGTGGAATGACGACTGGAGTTTGCCTATTGGTCCGGAGGTGTTGAAGCTTCTTGATGAGTCGTGGGCGTCGCCCACACCACGCCATCCATATGACGTGTTCTTGAAGGTCTGCTACGACATGTCCAGAGACGTTCGTGAAGGTCTGGATGAGTATTCCCTTACCGGTCGGATCAGCGATGAACTGCTGGAGTACCAGGCAACAGCAGTGAAGACCCTGGCCCGAAGGGTGATGATGCGCGGAGGCACCATGCTCGGTGATGTCGTCGGTTTGGGTAAGACCTTGACAGCCATCGCGGTAGCGCTGACGTTGCGAGATGAGTATGGCTACCAGCCACTGGTGATTTGCCCGAAGAATTTGCAGAAGATGTGGGAGGAGCATCTTGAGGCGTATGACTTGCATGGGCGGGTTGTGCCGTATTCGATGAGTCATACTCTGGATGATCTGCGCCGTTATCCACTAGTGATTGTGGATGAGTCCCACACCTTGCGGAACGAGAAGACGAAGGCGTATCAGAACGTGCAGCGTTACATCATGGCGAATGAGTCGAAAGCCTTGCTGCTTACCGCCACGCCGTTCAATATCAAGTACGCGGATGTCGCTAATCAGTTGGGGTTGTTCATTGATGAGGATGAAGACCTTGGCCTGCAACCATTGGCGGCACTATCCAAAGCGGACTTCGCTGACAGCCTTGAGTTCGGGCTTTCGACTTTGGCAGCATTCCGTAAGTCGGATGAGCCGGAAGACTGGAAGCGTCTCATGGGTGAGCATTTGGTCCGGCGCACCCGGTCTTTCGTAAAGGAGAACTATGCGAGCACTGATGAGGATGGCCATCAGTATTTGACGTTCTCGAACGGGCAGAAGTTTTTCTTCCCGGAGCGCAAGGCGATCCCGGTCGACCACAGGTTTGATGCGGGAGACCCGGCAGCTTTGATGGTTGATGACATGACGTTGGATGCGATTGCCGCGTTGAAGCTTCCCCGGTATGACTTGTTCGCTTACGTCTCCCCGGCGGGCAGGAAACAAGCGACTCCGGAAGAGCTGGGAATCCTTGAGGACTTGGAGCGTTCACGCGGCCACGTCTCGGGTTTTGTGCGCACGAACTTCTATAAGCGCCTGTCGTCGTGCGGGCATTCGTTCATTTTGTCGTTGCAGCGTCACTTGGCTCGCAACCGGTTGTTCATGTACGCCATCGATGAGGACCTGCCGATCCCTATTGGCACTATCGACGCTAATGTTCTTCGCGGTGATTCGGACTCCGGTGAAGAATCCTCGTTCGAGCTTGAAACTCAGACGATGACCGACCCAGCTCACGACTACGCTTTGGTGGCCGACAATCCCAGCCCCGACATTAGGTGGGTGCGTCCCTCATTGTTTGTGGGCAGGCTACGTGATGAGCTTGAAGCTGATAACCGGGCGATCTCGGCACTGTTGACCTCTTATGGTCAGTGGACGGTGGAGAAGGACTCGAAGCTGCGGGCTCTTGCTGATCTGGCGAGGACCCAGCATAGCGGCGAGAAGGTATTGGTCTTCACGGAGTACAAAGATACCGCGAACTATCTGGCAGCGACCCTGCCACAACTTGGTGTGGACAGTGTTGGGCTCGCTACGGGTGATACCGATAACCCCACGGCAGTGGCTCGAAGGTTCTCTCCGAAATCAAATGCGAAACTTGTGACTGCTGATGAGGACTACACCCCGGATACCAGCGATGAACTACGCATCTTGGTTGCAACTGATGTGTTGTCAGAGGGGCAGAACCTTCAAGACGCTCACATCGTGGTGAACTACGACATTCCGTGGGCGATCATCCAGTTGATTCAGCGCGCGGGCCGCGTGGACCGTGTGGGGCAAGAAGCAGACACGGTTCTGATCTACACGGTCTCTCACGGCTCAGTAGAAGACGTGTTGAACCTACGCAAACGGGTGCAGCAGCGCCTGGCCGCGAACGCTGCAACATTCGGCTCTGACGAATCCTTCTTTGATACCGACGAAGAAGTGGCAATCATCCGCGACCTCTACAACGGACACATCGATGATGTTGCGCGGGAAGACGATGTCGATGCCTCCTCGCTGGCCTACGAGATCTGGAACAAAGCCACCAAGGACGATCCAGGTCTTGCCGAGCGCATTGCACGCCTGCCAGACATGATCGATGCAACCAGAGCCTATCGCCTTACCGACGGTGGTGACGGTGTTGCTGCACATGTGCAAACAGAGTCTGGCATGGACCTGTTTGGTTGGGCCAGTAGCAACGGCGAAATGCAGCTGCTGACCGGACATGAGGCACTACGCATCTTTGAGGCCACTCCCTTCGAACGCGGCCTGGAACGCTCTGAGGGACACGACGCCCTGGTCAAAGAGTTGGTCAAGTCTGGTCCTTTGAAGGAACAACAGAACATTGCTGGCAGACTGCGAGGCGAACGTAAGATCCTCTGGAACAGGCTCGGCAACCAACTCAACCTGATTGACGATCCAGCGACTGACCAAGCGCTTGACGCCCTGTTTCAAACGCCATTGACTAAGCTCGCTACCAACAAGCTTCGGTCGGCGCGGCGCAGAGGGGCTACAGATGCCGAGCTACTCGACTTGCTGCGTACCCTCTACATACGGGACGACCTGGTCATCCAGACACGCAGTGGAAAAGATCCGATCCATATCGTCTCCGTGATGGGAGTTAGCAATGACTGACCAACTGATGCAACTGGTTGATGTTGACAACTTCGACCAGCTATTCCGCAAACTCGGCTGGTTAAAACCTGACGCTCCCCGCGAGTTCGAAGCTCACGGAGCCCAGCTCGACAAAGTTGCCACCTATCGGGGAATGGCTGTGTGGGTGTGCTACCAACTACCAACACGGCCCGAACAGCGACTCATCGACGCTGAACTGGCAAAAGTCAGCGCCGAACGGCTCGTGATCTTCACTGATGGCGGCAGTCAGGACTGGCGCTGGCCCAGGCACGCAAAACTTGGCTCTGTCAACGCCAAACTCATGGCGCACCGACATGAAATCGGCACACCAGACCCGAACCTGCGCGACCGGCTCGAAACCATGAAAATCGGGATCGACGACGAGTTCCTTTCTCTGCCAGCACTGGTAGAACGAATGCGGCAAGTCTTCGACCGCGAATCAGAGACCGCCTCATCCAAAGCCGCACGCCTCATGGGCCGCCTCTATGAAGACCTCGCTAAAGCAGGAATGGAAACCAGCCAAGCAACTCAGCTGCTCGGCAGACTATTGTTCCTCTGGTTTGGCGATGACACAAACATGTGGACCAAAGACGCATTCCACAACTGGCTTGCCGAGCACACCACCCCAGAGAACCTCACCGACAAGCTCTCTGAACTGTTTGACGCAGTCAACAACCCTGCACTTGACCGCGCCGGAACACCCGGCGTTTCTCGTGAGTTTGCCGGATTGCGGTACATCAATGGCGGACTATTCTCCAACAAGCTAGACATCCCCACACTCCCAGTGAAGTTCAGACAGGAAGTCTTGGACGCATCCGGGTTCGACTGGTCTGTTATCAGCCCGGCGATCTTCGGCTCCATGTTCCAGACCGTCAAAGACTCCAAAGCTCGACGCGAGATGGGCGAGCACTACACGACTGAAGCGAACATCCTCAAAACCCTACGCCCTCTCTTCCTGGACGACCTGGAACGCAAACTCGAAGACTCATGGGATAACAAGGCAGAACTCACCAAACTGCACAACCGGCTTGCCGGGATCCGACTGCTGGATCCAGCATGTGGCTGTGGCAATTTCCTGATCGTGGCGTACAAGGAACTGCGCGCGCTCGAGTTGCGTCTCATCGCCCGCAGACGCGAACTCGACTGGCATGACGGCATCTACAAGCAAGAACACCAACCCCGCTTGCAAGCCGACGGAATGGAAGACACCGTAGTGCGCATGTCGAACTTCGCGGGCATTGAAATCGAAGAATGGCCCGCTGCCATTGCCTCCACCGCCATGTTACTTGTCGACCACCTCGCCAACCAGCACATGGCGGACCTACTGGGAACAAGCATGGTTCGTCTACCAATTGACGACTTCAACCGCGCCAACATCCATATAGGCAACGCGCTGCGCACCGACTGGGCCGACATCGTTCCCGAAGGAAACGAAATCTACTGCGCAGGAAACCCACCATTCATCGGGCAGTACCTCAAGGCAGCAGACCAAAAGAAAGACCTACAGATCGTCTGGGGCAAAGACTACGCCGGATACCTCGACTACGTCACAGGCTGGTACAAGAAAGCCGCCGATTACCTCGATGACCATCCAGGCGGCAAGTTCGCGTTCGTATCCACCAACTCGATTGCACAAGGCCAGCCAGTGCCAGCACTGTTCCGCCCACTGTTCAACGCGGGCTGGCACATCAGCTTCGCCCACCAATCATTCCAATGGGCGTCAGAAGCGCCAGGCATGGCACACGTCCACTGCGTCATCATCGGCTTCGAGAAGGGGAACCAGTCCTTACGCAAGCTCTTCACTTATGCCGACATTAAGGCGGAGCCGGAAGAACACCTTGTCAAGAACATCAACCCGTACCTCGTGGCAGCTCCTGATTTGTTTGTGGACAAGCGGATGAAGC